>Ga0209737_10003773_pt1 | contig 10583 bp, 8 predicted proteins | sample TergutCu122P3_FD_187284 | JGI IMG/M metagenome (GOLD analysis project Ga0209737, IMG submission 187284) | Cubitermes ugandensis P3 segment gut microbial communities from Kakamega Forest, Kenya - Cu122 P3 (SPAdes) (version 2) | ecosystem: Host-associated > Arthropoda: Insects > Digestive system >...
GCGAGCAAATACCGGCTTAAACGATACATCAGGTCGTTGTATTCTCGGTTTATTTTTCATATTTGTTTCCATTTTTCTTGCCTTGGTATAGCTAAATCTATCTTGAAGATTTATACAACTGTAGTATTAGCGAACCGGGTGAAAATCTGAATTTTACTTATGATTTCAGTGACAATTGGCGGATATCTTTAAGGCTTGAAAAAGTATTAGTATACAAATCTTTACCGGCAAAAGAATTTCCGCGCGCGCTTGGTGGCGCGGGGTTCGGTATCGTTGAGGGCGTAGGCGGTGTTGGTGGGTTAGTGGATTTGGCAAAAACATTTAAAACGAAAAAAGGCGCGGACTACAAACAGTTCAGCGAAACCGCGTGCGATGATTTAGACTTATCAGCATTCGATCTGGCTGACATGAACGTCCGTTTAAAAAAATACCGCGCATCTACAAACAATGTTACGAAGATAAGATAAAGCCTACGCAACAGTCGATTAACTTAATTGAACGGAAATATCGCCGAAAAAGGCGATGACACACCGGGAACTAATCGATTTTTACCTATCATTCTCCGCAGCAAACGAAGATTACCCATTCGGCGATATCACCGGCTCAGGGGCATAGACAGTCGTTCGCCAGGCGATAACAAGAAGAGCTTCGCCTATATCTACGAGCGTAACGGGAAACCCTGTGCCAACCTAAAATGCGGCCCATTTGAAGCGGACATCCTGCGTTAATGATTTACCGATGTTATACCGATCAAGGTCGTGCGAAGTTAACATACCTATTATTTTATTTTCATTATCAGTATCCAGTAGATGTTATAATTTGTTTGCCGAGCCACTGGGGACATTCACGCCGGTCTCCCATGCTTCTACCGTTCGGGTGGAAACATCCAGAACCTCGCCTAATCCTTTCTGTGTCAGGTCGTTTTTTTCTAATATTGGCGATATCCTCTAGGGTATAATGGCCCCGGAAGACTTTAGGGCGCTGACACCATTGGTTTACTCGCATGTAAACCCTTATGGCACATTTAGGCTGAATATGAATGAGCGCCTCCCCTTGGAAGGAGGTGTTAGCTCATGAGTGAAGGCCCTATATCAGCAAAACGTAAGCGAAGGAACTCGCAAAATATCTGCGCGGTGAACATCCGGATTACGCATATATGAAGAGCCTGTTTCAGCATCTTAGGATCGAACTGGGAAGACTACCCTAGTAGATCAGTCACCAATATTAAAGTTAATTCCTGTCAGGGGTAGAGCCAACAAAACGCGGAAAACGTACGCTAAGGACTTACTAGCATTCGCTTTCCGCGTAATTACGCCATTTAATACAGAGAAGTCGTTATGTACACAAATGGAACCACGAACTACATATCAGCTGAAAAATTCGCAAGAGGCCGCAATTCGCTTATACCCCCGAGTTGGCTTATATCAAATTTGTATTCGCCTAAGAAATTGATGTGTTCCCAGGCGAGGGGGGAGATATGCTTCAACAAATCTTGGTCGAATTGTTTAACAGTTTTTATGTATTCAACCGCCCGAGCCAGATAGACAGTATTCCATATGCTTATTGCATTAATGATGATATTCAGAGCGCTGGCGCGTTGGAGCTGCTCTTGCAATGCGCGTTCGCGCAGCTCGCCACGTTTGCCAAAAAAGATTGCCCGGGCCAATGCATTCATCGCCTCGCCTTTGTTTAAGCCCCGGTTGATCTTCCGCCGCAGCGCTTCGCTTGATATATAGTCCATGATGAAGATGGTTTTCTCAATGCGTCCCATTTCTTGGAGCGCAGCCGATAAACTGTTTTGACGGTCGTAAGATCCAAGCTTCCCTATAATCAGCGATGCAGAAGCCGTCCCTTCCCGGATTGACTGCGCAAGCCGCAACACATCGTCATAATTTTCGTGAATTATCTTTGTGTTGATTTGGCCGCGGAGCAGTTTCTCCAGTTTCGGAAAAAAACTTGGTTTCCCGATGGCAAAGAGCTTGGAATCAGAAATGTCGCGAATACGCGGTGCAAAGCGGAAACCAAGAAGGTGGGTCAGCCCAAAGACTTGATCGGTATACCCGGCTGTGTCTGTATAATGTTCTTCGATGACTAAGTCTGTCTCATGGTGAAGCACCCCATCGATGACATGTACAGCATCCCTGGCGTTTGTATTAATTACCCTGGTATAGAAACTGGAGAATTGATCACTTACGAACCGATAAAAAGTAGCGCCTTTTCCTGAGCCGTAGTGTGGATTCGCTTCGGCGTTAAGCGCGGCCACCCCAATTTGGACGCGCATCCCGTCCGATGAAGAAGTTGCGCCGTCGCCCCAATATGAGGGCAGCGACAACTTATGGTGATAATTGACAAGAGTGGCTTGGGCTTTGCTCATGGCATCTTCATAGAGCCGCCATTGGGTCGTGTCAGTTTTGCGGAGAGCAAAACGAATATGAAACCCTGTTGCAAAAATACAAACAGAGGTTTATAATTAGATTAGAAAAAAGCGCAAAAAGTCACCCCTCCTATAGAAGACAGCGTGTCAAAATTTGATATTTTTTGATATAAATTAACAAATCACTCCAAATTAATATTTAATATATATTAATATCTATAATAAACTAATAAACGACAAAATATAACAATTACAGAAGCTCCTAAAGATTATAGAATGAATGTATAATGACGAAAGAATCTACAAACAGCATGAAAAAGGACAAACAGCAAGCACATTTATGGATATCATGCAGAAATATGGATCTAATGTTATATTGTTGCTTAAATAAAAATAATACTATAGTTAGTATTATTATATATTTTTAAAAAGAAATATCATCATGAAAATCTATGGTGTTTTTTATGCTACAAAATCATGGACAAGCCTAATCTTTTTTGGCATAAGAGCATAGGTAATGTCTTCAAGTGTCAGAGCAAAAGTCACAAAAGCTATTTTAAGCGCTTCATGGAATTCCTTAATAGAGTATTTTAGTTCTTTCATGCAGCTGCCATGTTCCCATAATTGACTAATAGCATGTGCAATTTGAATAATAAGGTAGTGAATCTTCATGGCAGTATAATCCCTACAGAACATATGTTTTAAGTGATAGCCATGCCTTTTTTGGCGTTTAAAACCTTGATTTTCGATTTTCCAGCGACGACGGCCATGTTCTGCGATTCGTTTGCAGTTGGATTTTGTAATTTGGTAGTCGGTTATGAACCAAAAAGGATATTTAACACTACTGTCATTTAATTCAACAGCATTGATTATAAAGCCCTCATATGTAAGCTCGGTAGCAAAGTAGTAGTCTAAATGAATCTTATAGTCTTTTTCGTCAATTTCATGAATGGATTGTTCGGGATGCTTTTTGGTCTGAGCACGGAACTGTTTCGCCAATGCCGGTATAACACCGTCTTTGAATCGCATTATGAAATGCCAACCAAGGCTTTGGCATGTTTCAAACATTTCCTTACAAGGATATAGGGCATCTGTCGAGATACATATCGATAGATGCGGGAAAGCAGCTTTAAGCTTTTTTGCCAAACGATAAAAGGCTTTTGTTTCACAATCCTGTTTGACTTTATCTTTGTTGGGTTCTGAGTATTCCCGCGACCATAATATTTCTTCACTGGGTATAGGTTTTTCATTTTCAATGAATTCAGATTGAATGCTAAAAACAAGATTACCGTTTAAAACGAGCTTTGCCTCTAATACAGTATGATAATAATCAACACTGGTTACCTCACCCGTTTGCTTATTTTTGTGCCTGCTGAATAGACAATGTTCACAATGACGTTTTTTTGAACGGTAGAACTCGGTCGCGTCAACAAGAATTTGCCATTCGCTTCCATATATGCGGCTTTTGTTAAAGGTGTTCCTCCTTAGAAGCTGGTTTATCATTTTATGAATAAAGGTTTCCAGATCTTCCGGGTTCATTTTTTTGAAACAATCATTTATTGTATCACCATGCGGCAGTTCGTCTAAATATTTCATTCCAAGAAAAGCTGCTACATTTTGAATCGCATTATCACTATTAAGACCACGTGTCATTGCCCGTTGGCTTTCGAATGAAAAAATAGCTGATAAAATACGAACGAACACAATGACTTTCATATCATATTTTGTGTACTGTTGACATCTACCATCTTTCAAATCGTTAAGGTTGGCAATTAAATCGGGAAAATAACTGTTGCTTATGCTTAATAAATCGCGGACAAAATTTTTATCTTTTTTTAATTCTCGTATTTGTTTTCGTGTAAGCGCCCTTTTTCCATTTTCTTCGCTTTTTTTCCTTGCTGCTTCACTTTTTTTGCGCTTGGCTTCCTTTTTTGCTTGCCGTTGTGCCCTTCGATAATCTGCCCTCTTTAGTTTTGGTTCGTCTTGTGTTTTCTCTTTCGAATCAAATGGTATTACCATTTGGCTATCTCCTTTCTCTCGAGTGTGCGAAATACTTCTTTTTCCTAAAAATTATTATATCGCACATTCTTGAGAAATGGAGATTTTTTGATTTCTTTACTTTCTCTCCGCATTACTGGGGTCGTGTGGGCCATCTGCCTATATGAAATATCCGGTGTGGATTCAGCCATCTTAGACAAGCCGACATTCATGCCCATTGCCATAATGGCCGCCATGAGTATCTTTGTCTCTTCAACGTTTGGGGGCTGGTTTGTAGAGGCGTGAATGAATTTCTCATGAAATTTTGTCCAATTGGCTACTTCGATCAGAAGATCGGGCAGCTTTATGCGTGGAAGCAACTCGTATAGGGATAGGCTGAAGTCCCGCGCTTCTTCCGGCGTATCCCTTTCCAGCCGGTCGATATGCAGTTTCCCTTTCTCTATGTCGATACCTTCGAGGCCATCCGCGTTCTCTGACACCCATGCCAGCCTTTTAAGCAATGATTCCGTGCGTTCAGCCATGTAATCGATAACCGACATGCTCACCGCAAGTTTTATACTGTCTGAATCAACCCGTGCCCATTTATCTTTTGGGATGAGGTATTCATCGAAGTCTTTATACTGGCGACTGCCGACAATTGATACGTCGCCGGAACGGATGCTGTTCCGAAGCTCCATCAAGACGGCCATTTCATAATAATGCCGATTGACTGCCCCATCTTTATCATAGACGTGCTTCTGCCAGCGGTTAGAAACAAAATCCAGCGGTGCGCCCTCCGGAACCTTTCGCGAACCCGTTTCGTTCAGCCCACGAATGACATCGACAGCCTTCAATAACGGCTCCGAAGATTTTGTAGAGCGGAACTCCAATACTTTTAGCAATGTTGGCGTGTATCTCCGCAGCACATAGAATTTTTTTTCGATCAAATCCAAGTAATCATAATCAATGGGCCGTGCTAACTGCTTAGCTTCTTCAACGGATGCAACGAGTTTATCCCACGGCATGATGGCTTCCAGTGCAGCAAATGGATCAGTTCCTTCGCTTCTTGCTTTGATCAAGGCTGCCCCTAAATCGGCAAAGTGGGCTATTTTTTCGTTTATCGACTTACCGTTTTTCTTTTGAATTTCATCTTGGGACTTACGCCCTTTCGATAAAAGCTGCATAATTTGCCGTTCGTGGATTTCAAAGGCCATATCCGTCAAGTCTTGCAAAAGATCGTGAAGATAGGCGACCAGGATTGCATTTTTCTTAGGATCGTCGAACCTTCTGAAGGAATGGGGCTCATACCGGGCGCCAACTTTGGACAACTGGCGCAGCCGGTTCGGGTGGATGCCGTTCGCATCAATTTGCAATTGCAGTCCACGTAAAAAGACAAGCTTTTCAGCCACTTTTAAGAAAGCGTCCGGGCTGTAGCCGCCGGGTGTTTCGCGCAGCCAAGCGAGATAAGTCTTGCTGCTTTCCGGCATTTGGGAAAGGATTTGCTCTAATTTTTCTGTCTGCACCAGGGTCAGGGATGCAGTAAGCTGCCCTAATATTTTTTCATTCGCACGCTCGCGGGCTTCCCACACAATATGTTCAAGCGTTGTAATAGCCGGCAATATGATTTTCTGTTTGCGAAGTTCATCAATTGCCGCCCGGAGTAAATAATCGGCGTTCCCATTCTCCAGTGCATAATTTAGCATGATCTGGCAGCTTGACTGGTATTCCTGCTGCGAAAAATTCCGATAGCCGTATGCCTGGCGTATTTCCTCGATATGTTCCCGGCGTGTCGGTTCACGCTGTGCATACAACGAAAAAACCTCCGGATCAGCGTCAATTTGCTCGGCAATATAGTTCAGCACTGAGTCCGGGATCGTTTTAAGATCTGACAAAGGCCAACCGGGAAAACGTAAGACGGCCAACTGTACTGCAAATCCAAGACGGTTATAGTCGCGTCTGTGCCTGTTGATAACATCGAGGTCATATTGGGAGAATGTGTAGTACGTACCCAAATCCCAATCGCTGCCGGAGGGTATCCGCATAAGTTCGTCCCGTTGCTCTGCCGTCAATAATTCCCTGCCCCTCACCGGATGCACCTGCCTTATAAAGATCCAGTTATCTAACGATGAATTTTGCTTCTATATTCCTTAGCCATTTTGTAAAATGTGGTCTTCGATAAATTCAGTACGCTCATAGCCTTTACCGCTGTTATTTCTCCGGCAACCCAGCTTTCATAGACTTCCTTGAAATTATCGCGTTGTATAGGCTTTCTGCCGGTATATTTACCGGCTTTTCTAGCTATTGCTATTCCTTCTGCTTGCTTGGACCTTATTTTTTCACGTTCCTTTTCCGCGATATATGATAAAAGCACGAACATTAAGCTGCTGATAAGCGTCTTTTCCAAATCCGTCCTATTGGCTGTATTCAAAATTTCGGTATCAATAACGATTATGTCAATTCCCATTTTTTGAAGCGCATGCCATTCGTCTTTTATCTGTTCCATATTGCGGCCGAGTCTATCAAGTTCTTTAATGATGAGTGTATCGCCACGCCTGAGGGCAATTTTCATTCCCTGATAAACTTCACGGTTAAAACTCCTGCCGCTTGCCTTTTCTTCAAATATCCTGTCAATTGTCAGGCTATGTGAAACTGCGTACTCGTTTAAAGCGGTAGTTTGGCGGGCCAGGTTTTGATCTTTTGCGCTTACCCTGCAATATCCGAATATCATTTTTATGGCTGTTGAAACAGGCCTCCCCTTTCCGATTAACCTTTAAATATATCTTTAATCGTTAGAACGCCTTCAATTAGCTGGCCATCCTGCATATCCTCTGTAAAAAGGAGATTACAGCCAGCCTCTAAGGCTGATTCGATTACAAGGCTATCATAATACGAATATTTATACTTATCCTGGATTGACAATGCATGTCGTAAATTTGAATCATCTACAATAATAACATTACATGCTTCGCCAATCTCCAGCAATGCACTGTCGATTTCAGTTACGGGGAAGTGTAATTTTTTCAGACATATATTGCAAAACTCAGTTAGTACCTGAGTGCTTACAAAGCGTTCAGATTTGTTGAATTCATCAAAAGCTTTATTTTGCTTTTCAGTTTCATGATCAGAATACAAATAAATCAGGACATTCGTATCAAAAAAAGCTCTATCGCCGTTCATTGGCTTCCTCCCGGTTAAATTTCCAACCAATTGTGTTGATTTTAAGGGCTGAAAAATCGCCAGGGGACAACTCGCCTGGACCTGCTCTGCGGGCAAACTTTATTTTCCCAATGTTCATAGGTACAATAGTAACCTTTACAACCCCAGTTAGATATTGTGTGTATTGCTCCGGAATACGAATAGAACCGTCCTCGACTACAGACTGAAACTCTATTGTTTGCATATCTTCCTCCGTCCGATCAAAATAATGTTTACTATATGGTATTATACTATATTATCGTTCGGGTAAGGTAGTATTATTTTTACGAACGTTCATAAATACATTTTTGGACTCATACAGAACGGTTTTCATGATAATTAAGGAGTTCCAATAGGGTAGACTTCAAACTGACTATTTTTTCCTTAACATGCTTTATATTGCATCGAGTGAGTACCTTTATAATATCACGGCTATAAAAATAGGCTGGTTTTCCTTAGCGTACGAACATACCAGCTTTATTGAATAAATTTTTCCTTAGCGTACGTTTTCCGCGTTTTGTTGGCGGAACCCCTGTCAGCGAAGTAAACTGTCAAAACTTCTTTTCCCGTGAACCACCAGATAAATACGCACTAATTTTTTATCCTCAAAAATTTTGTAAAACACAAGGTAATTCCCGACGGGCATTCTTCTGTAAGCCGGCTTATCCGGATATACCGGATATTTTGCTGGCATTTGTTCAAGATCCGCAACCTTGCCGTCTATTTCGTCTATTACCTTATCGGCGGCCGATATGCTGTCTTCACTGATATAATCATAAATTTCCTGAAGGTTCTGAATTGCCCGCCGTAAGTATTGCACATTGTAACTCATGTGCGGCGGGTTTTAATCATTTTCATCGCGTCCTCACGGGAGAACCATTCGGCTCCTGGCGCGTCGCCTTCTTTTTCCGCTTTGCCTAATTCGTTCAGGATGTAGGCACGCTGCGCTTCCTCATAGAATTTCGTTAATTCCAAATAGGCTGTTTCAGATATAAGTACGACGTTTTCTTTTTTTGGCCGCGCAACTATAACGGGGTTTCCGGCAAACGCTTCATCACAAATTTTTTTACAATTTCTGGCCAGATCGTTGACTTGGACAGCTCTCAACCATATCCCTCCCAACATTTCAAAATAAATACATGCTTAAATATACGTTTATTTTAACATATATTTTCGATATTAACAAGGGGTACCGCCAGCGTTTTATTCGTAGTATACTCCAAGGGATCTGTTGGGTAAAACGCATATTAAAACGCATATTTATAACGTCAATAGCAACGTCAATAGCTCCAACTTTTCCGAGCGGTTGGGGCAAATAGTTTCCGTGGATTACCCTACATGCTTAACGGGGTAAAATGGACAGTTTTTTACTTATCATCTTCTTTGTGTGGGATTTGTCGGAAATGTTGGCGACACCTTTGCTTGAACACAATTAATGCACCCTTTGACGTATGCCAATAAATCATTTAAGTTATCCGTTTCATAATCTATATACGGCTTTTGCTTGGTTATCTTTGCTTGGTTATCATTTTTCTGGTGTTGTCAAGGGTAAGGGGGAGATTTTTGGCGGAACGCCAAAAATACTACCTGACCTTGACAACACGGTTATATGCGAAAATATACTGGTATTGGGGGTTCATGAAGCGCACTTCTTCATGAACCCCTTAGTATAAAAGATTTTATTGCTCCTGTTATTTGTGCGGTTATTATTTCATCGTTTGTATTCTGTTTTTATTCGCCGCATTTCTCTATGCCTATACTCCGTGGTTTTGGGCTGGTCTTTTTCGGTTATGCTATTTTGATTCCGTTGGTCTTTTAATGTGTTTCTTGTCTTTTATATTTTGATTTTACTGCTTTATTTTATCTCTTATTTTGATTTTTATCGGTTGCTATAATGTGACAATCAACATGTAATACAGTATGTTTGATTTTTATTTTAGCCATTCAGGGAATGTTTGTCCGTTGATTTTTTTCCGGAGCATGGCAAGTATGTAGCTGATTTCCATTCGCGTCTTCGGAACTTCCAAATGCATTTTGTCATTAAGTCGCTTTTCAATCTGATCTATATAATGCTGGTCGTCAGGGGAAACCCTCCCGCCGTATTTCTTTTTAAACCGCGCATACTCAACATTTATTGATGCTTTCCCAAAAAATCCTAAAATTCCGGTGAACATGCCAATCGCTGTAAAGATGACCACCGTTCCCACTAGCGCATAAAAAATGATTGTTAGTACAGACATTAACAGCACATCCTTTATTTTAATTATGCCGAATATAACGGCTACGGTACCCATTTCGAGATTTGTGTCTTATAATACTTTGGTATCTGTATGGAAAACGTGGATTCACAACGAGGATTTTACTATCAACATGGATTTTCACGGCAAAAAGCTATACCTAATTCGAACATAAATTCGAATTAAAATGCATATATAGGCCGTCTAATAGCAGTAGTCAAACGACTTGCCGCTCGCCGCAGCTACATGGCTATCGCATTCTTATACCCGTTAAGCGCAAACAAAATGATGAAAGCATCGAACAGGCTCCTCAGGTGTGCGTGTTGGGTACAAAATGAATCTGCTTGCTTCCAATCCACTCATACGAACCGTTCTCAAGGTCGGGCAAGGCTTCGAGCAACAACGGCAAAGACCTCTTTCTATTGAGCTTGACGATCACAGTATCATCTTCAACGACAATTTCGCCAAAGTTGTCAATAAACTGGTGATAGATAGTATTTGCGTCATAATGTGAATATCCTTTGAGATTGATTGCCAAAACCCTATAAAGATTATGTGCCAGTATAGTCATAGTGAGGTCAAAGTCGACTTTTACCACAATTCCTGACGAGTTGCGGTTCAGGTGGAAAAAGTGAATATGCTCAGAAATTTCAGTTTCTACAAGCCTTATCTGATATGAAATTATTATCTTAGCATCTGATTTTTAGTCGTTAAATCATCAGCTGTTTTAAATCATAAGAATATTTTATTCGGATAATAATTACCTTACCTATAAGCAGATTTAGCTAGAAATCAGGTAA
>Ga0209737_10003775_pt1 | contig 10580 bp, 7 predicted proteins | sample TergutCu122P3_FD_187284 | JGI IMG/M metagenome (GOLD analysis project Ga0209737, IMG submission 187284) | Cubitermes ugandensis P3 segment gut microbial communities from Kakamega Forest, Kenya - Cu122 P3 (SPAdes) (version 2) | ecosystem: Host-associated > Arthropoda: Insects > Digestive system >...
ACGGAAAAGCGATGGAGCCTGAAAACATAATTGCTCAAAGGGACGAAAAATATGTCTTTATATGCTTGGGATTAAACGATCTTTCCTGGATGAAAGTCGACAAATATATCGAAAATTACCGTATTCTTGTGGAGAATATAAAATTTAAAAATCCGGATAAAATCATCGCGATACTGTCCGTAACGCCTTTGGTAACCGGGGAAAAGAGCGGAAATATGGATAACGGCGTGATAACAGCCGCAAATAATATGCTGATTGAACTTGCAAGTGAACAGGGTGCTTACTTTATAGACTGGGCGGGGGCGATACGCGACGAAAACAACGGTTTACATAAAAATCTATCGTCCGACGGTTATTGTCATTTGAAAGTCAGTGCGTACAATCTGCTTGTCGAATATTTATTGCATCACCCAATCAGGTAGAGAACAATTATAAATGATTTATATGATTCAAGAAAAAGCGGAGATGGAATTTAAAAAGAATCACACAAATATTATAATATTGCATATGATAATGATAAAATGAAACGAGGAGTAAAAAATGAATAAAATAATACTTGGCTCAACAGGAATCGAAGTAACAGAGTTATGTTTCGGCGCATTGCCAATGGGGCCGTTACAAAAAAACATGCCGTATGAGAAAAGCGCGCAAGTCGTCGCGGAAGCATTACGGCTGGGCGTTACTTTCATAGACACCGCGCAGGGATACAGAACTTATGATCCGATCCGCATTGCCATGAAACAAACAGGCATACGTCCCGTAATCGCGACAAAATGCGCGGCTTCCACATACGAAGACATGGAAAAAGCGATTCTTGAAGCATGCGAAAAATTAGACGCAGACGTTATAGACATATTTCATCTCCACGCCGCCCGCGCTGAAGCCAATATTTTTGAAGTCCGCAAGGGCGCGCTGGAATGTTTACTGGATTATAAGAAAAAAGGTATATTAAAAGCGGTCGGCATCAGTACGCACGTTGTTCAATGCGTATGGGAAGCGGCTGAAAATCCCGATATTGACATAGTGTTCCCGATCATCAACAAAACCGGAATGGGTATATTGGGCGGGACTCGCGAAGATATGGAAAACGCCATAAAAGAATGTTTTGCTCGTAACAAAGGCGTATATCTGATGAAATTGCTTGCGGGGGGAAATCTGATCGACGATTATATCAGCTCAATGGATTACGGCCGCAATTTTGCCGCAGGGAAAGCCGCGATTTCTCTGGGTATGGTTTCGACGGAAGAAGTAAGAATGAACGTAAAATATTTCGATGGCGATGATATTTCTGAACAAGCTAAAAAACTAAGCAAATCCGATAAAAAATTTCACATCCTGTCAGTGATATGCAAACAATGCGGGGAATGCGCAAAAGCATGCCACAGCGGCGCGATACACGAATCCCCGCCGGTAATCGACGACGGCAAATGTCTGCGCTGCGGTTATTGCGTCGACGCATGCCCTCAGTTTGCGATACGCATGATATAATAATACAAAATAATTTTAAAACGGCAGGCAAAATTGATTGTCTGCCGTTTCATGATCCAAATTTAAAACGCAACGATACATTGCTTTACTTTGAAACCGTTTTGTATTATAATAAAATAATACGGAGGTTATATGTTTTATGAAACGTCTTAATATCATGTTTTCATCAGGCGAAAACCACAACAAATGGCTTTACGACAGGTCGGACTGGGAACAGACCCGAAAAGATTTAAATATGACGGAAGTGATACATTATTTCGAGAAAATAACGAAGGATTTTCCGGGCGAATATTTATACAAGCCCTGCCTGAACCGCGAAGACGCGGAATACAGGCTGGAAATCATGGAGGAACTTCTGGGAAATGAAAATTTATTTAAGAATATATCTGATTTTTGCCTGACCATAAGAAGATTCAGAATGCTTTTGCGCGATTATAAAGAAGATAAGCACGAAATCCAAAAACAATACAGGTTTTTATTGCTGTTCGGGGAATTTACGGCAGTCGCGAGCCATTTGAAAATCATTTTATCAGACGCAAAATCTGCGGGATTCAAAGTATTATCTGATTTTTGCTCCGAAATAATAAACAGCGAAATAATCAAATCCGCTTATGGCGCAGCCTCTGATTTGCTGGAGGAAATCGGCGCGATACTCAGCGACGCGGGGATCATAATAAACACCGGAGAGAAGATACTAACGGTCATAGACTGCGAAGAACCGGGGGAAATGGAACTTTTACGGGAAGAAATTTTCGATATTTACGGGATAAAGACAAAAAATGATTTTTCGATCGTAGACCCGATGCCGTTATCTTATCTTGAGGAAAAAGTGTTGGAAGTTTTGATGGAAAATTATTCGGATACATTCGAAGACCTGGAAGTTTTCTATAAAAATTATTTCGATAAATTCACGGACGATATACGAATTTTCGCGGAATTGCTCCCGCAGTTTATATTTTATATCGAATATCTGGAATTTGTTAAAATCGTAAAACAAAATAACATGCCGGTGTGCAGGCCGGTTTTCGACGACGGCGGATTTTACGCGTCCGACTGTACGGGGATCGCCCTGATCATGAAATTTTTGGCGGAAAACCGGCCGCCGGAATATTTCGAAAATATTATCCGCAACGATGTAAGATTGCCGAAAAGCGGGATATTTATTTTATCGGGACCCAATCAGGGAGGGAAAACAATTTATTTGAAAATGGTGGGGCTGTCGGCATATCTGGCGAAATGCGGCTGTTATGTTTTCTGCGGCGAATGCCGTATGCCGTTTTACCATAATATTTTGACGCACTTTATCCAGAAAGAAATTTTGGGCAAAAGCCGTCTGGTCGAAGAAATAGAGAGGATAGAAAAAATCTCGAACCAATTCAACAGGGACAGCCTTGTATTATTAAACGAAAGTTTTACGAGTACAAGAAGAAAGGACAGCGTGGAGATAGCCGTTTATTATATCGGCAAATTAGACAAAATCGGTTGTTCGGTGGGATTCGTGAGCCACTTTTACGAGATACCCGAAATATACAAAAACGGCGACAACGATATTATATCCCTAAGAAGCGGAATAGGGGAGGGCGGCGCGAGGACGTATAAAATAACGGAGCGGAGGGGAGACGGATTGGCATACGCCCGCGACATAGCCAAAAAGTGCGGCATGACATACGAACAGCTGATTGAAGATATGAAAAATAATAGCGGTAAAGCGGGTGATAAATCATGAAAATCATAGATTTGCTATACTTTGAAAACAACAGTTACCAGCCAAAAGGCACAGGCCGCGTGAACGATTCATATATCATGGACATGGGCATAGAGCATATAAAAAATTTAGAGGGTTTTTCCGGTTCCGAAACATACAACGTTTTTATGAACACAATAAACGTCCCATTGACAGACGCCGAAAAAATAAAAGAACGCCAAAATATATTAAAAGATTTCGTGGAATTTCCGGGGATCGCCTATAAAATGAAATCGATATGCGACGAAATCCGAAAGAATAAATGCGAATCGTCCGAACAAGAGCCCAAACGCAGGCTGATAGATTATCAAACGATTTTATACCGTTCAATGGACGTCTCAGAAGAACTCGCGAATCATCTTAAACACAGGGATTTTTGCAGCAAATCCCTTGTGGATTTAAGGGATCAGTTAGACTGCGGCGAAAAAACGGATAAGCTGAAAAACCGAATAAACACGATTGTCGGGTTATGCTTAAACGATAATATTGCGTTGAGCGTCGAATACGGTTCGGGATTCAAATTCAGGAGCGCGAATATATATTCAGACATAAACATAAACAAAAACGACGACAAAAATAACAAAAAAGAAGCAAAAGAAAACGCCATATTAAAATTTTTCAAAAATAAAATACCCAAACCGAAAGAAACCGTCAGCGGATTTTATTACAACACAAATTTTTTACTGGTAGAGGAAGTCGAGGGGGAAAAAGGCATAATGCCGTTGATCGTCCCGCACGCCTGTTCGATAATCGCCGATTTGAACAGGCATATATTATCGTTTTGCGCGTCTTTGTCCAAACAGTTGTCGTTTTATATCGCGTGTCTGGAAATCGTAAAATTCATGGAAAACAAAAACGTAAAAACCGTTTATCCCGAATTTTGCGACGGCGAAAATAAAATCAAAGCGAAGAATCTGTACGATTTCGGTTTGTTGCTTCCCAAAGAAATCAATGAAGTTGATGAAAACGGGGAAATAAAAGATACGGGCGGCATTGATTCGATAACGCCCAACGATTTCGACGATTCCGGAAACGCCGTATATCTGATTTCGGGCGCGAATCAGGGGGGCAAAACGACATTTTTGAAAAGCGTCGGAATTGCCCAGCTGTTCGCGCAGGCGGGATTAAAAGTGCCTGCGGAAGAATATAAATGCCCGGTGTTCAATCATTTTTTCAGCCATTTCCCCAAAGACGAGGACGAAGATTTAAATTTCGGCAAATTGGCGGAAGAACTTACGCGCATTAAAAAAGATATGCCGATCATAACGGATAACGCGCTTGTCCTGCTGAATGAATCGTTCGCGACCACGACTGAGACAGAGGGGTTTGAAATCGCGGTGGATATATTGAGGGCGGCGTGCGAATCCGAGAGCCCGCCGAAAATTTTATTTGTCACCCATAATTATCATTTGTTGAGAAAACGGCATGAGGTGAGCAAATTATTAAAAAACGAAACAAAAATAAAAAGCCTGATTGTAACGGAGGGAAAATCCGTGACGGACAGGACATATAAAATAACGGAGGGCGAACCGCAGGAAAACATCAACGCAATCGGTTTTTTGAACGAATATCTGATTTAAAATTTTTTTATACGAAAGTTTATAATAAATCAAACATAAAAAATCTGAACGAAAGCCCACTTTTGAAAGGGGGTGGCACGCGAGATCATGAGAAAATCACTATGATCCTGCGTACCCTCGCGTGACGGGGGATTGCGCTTCTCCATCGCGCAATATCAGATTCCGCAACCCCCCTGCGGCGTTCCGCCGCTTGTCTCCCTTTCATATAGGGGGCTTTTGCGCTTATTTTTTACATTATTTTTAAGTTGTGATTGACACATTTATTAAAAATATAAATACAAAAAATACAAAATTTAATTGAATATAGCGTTTTAATATGATATAATATATAAAATAAAATTCATGGGGGAAATGATTATGTCAGAAAACGAAAAACTCGATATTACCGAAATTACTGAGCAAACCGAAGAAACAAACGAAGAATATACGCACGGTTATTCAAGCGAAAAAAGATACGTAAAACCCGACGACCCTGTGATTCTGCAAAAACTCGAATGGTTTCAGGATCAGAAACTCGCCCTGATGATGCATTGGGGGCCGTATTCACAGTGGGGCATAGTGGAATCGTGGGCGCTGTCGGACGGGGACGCGGAATGGTCTCGCGCGGGAGTGGACTGGGAAACGAGCGGAAAAGATTTCAAGCGCGATTATTTTGACTTGAACAAAACGTTTAATCCCATACGGTTTCAGCCGGAACTGTGGGCGGATCTGGCAAAAGACAACGGGTTCAAATATCTTGTGTTCACGACGAAACACCACGACGGTTTCAGCATGTGGGATACAAAATATTCGGATTACAAGATAACGTCGCCGTCATGCCCGTTTCATACCCATCAGTACGCGGACATATGCGGGCATTTGTTCGAGGCTTTCAGGCGTCGCGGGCTGGGGATTGCGGCATATTTTTCAAAGGCCGACTGGAATACGCCGTATTATTGGGCAAAAAATCAGAACCGCGGCAATTTCATGGATCGCGGGCCCACATACAAACCGGAGGAAAACCCGGAATTGTGGGAGCAGTTTGTCCAATTCACGCAAAATCAGGTTCTCGAATTGCTGAGAAACTACGGCAAAATAGACGTTTTATGGTTTGACGCGGGCTGGGTATGCAGGGAAAACGGGCAGGATATATGCATCGAAGAACTGATCGAAAAAGCCCGCAAAATACAGCCGTGGGTTTTATCCGCGGACAGGACGTGCGGCGGGATATGCGAAAATTACGTCACCCCCGAACAATGCGTCCCGGAAAAACCATTGAACATACCGTGGGAAAGCAACATAACGATGGGAAAAAGTTTCTCTTTCGCATACGACGACGATTACAAATCGCTCAGGGAACTGATCCATTTATTGATAGACGTAATCGCAAAAGGGGGCAACCTGTCATTGAATGTAGGCCCGCAGCCGGACGGGAGGCTTCCGAAACCCGCAATAGAGAGAATAAAAGGCATAGGGGAATGGCTGAAAATATATGGCGGCGCAGTATATGGCACGAGGGTCTGCCAACCCTATCGAATCGGAAAATACGCATTCACCCAGAAAGAAAGCGAGAAAAAAGTCTTTGCGTTTTATATGCGCGATTCCGGCGGCGATAAATATTCCAATGAAATCGTTATCCCGCATGTCGGCAAAAAAATTATGCGTATCGAGGATATGAAGACAAACGGGGAATTAAATTTTGAAACGACAGACAACGGATATGCTGTAAATCTTGGCAAAATAAATATTGTGAACAGCCGCAATCCGATTGCAGACGTGTATGTGTTGAGTTACTAAATCCAAAAAAAAGTCAATGAATCGTGGAATTTAAAACAATAAATTGATAATTGTATTTCTGTTTTGCAAGTGATATAATAAAATCACACCGGTGAAAAACAAATGAAATGATTAAATTAAAATACGGGGTAATTTTATGAATATCAAAATAGGGGCAAAAATCAAAATGCTGCGCAAACGCGACGATATAACGCAGGAACGGCTCGCGGAAGTTTTAGGCGTGACAAATCAGGCAATATCAAGATGGGAGAGCGAAAGCGGCTATCCCGACATCGAATATATTTCGCCGATCGCAAATTTTTTCAACGTGTCGACGGATTATCTGTTCGACCATGATATAGCCGAAAAACGCAAGAAAATCGACGAATATTGCGAACAGTTCGACGCCCATTACAGGGAATGGAAACCCGCGCAGGAACGGGTCGATATGATGAGGCAGGCGCTCGCGGAGTTTCCCGCCGAGGAAAAATTATTGATCAGGCTTGCGAACGCGTTGTATTATAAATGGTGCGAATATGGATTACACAGCAAATGGGTCGACGGTTATTTTGTATACGACGCGGAAAAGCATAAATCTTTTGACAGTTGGGACGAGGCGTTGAAAATCATGGAAGAACTTCTCGCCACATCTGTTGACGACAAAATCCGAATGAGATGCCGCCAGTTGCTTGCCTATATATACGGAAAAATAGGCGAAAAAGAGAAGCTGCTCGCCATTACTGAAAAATGCGACGATATACAAACCAGCAGACAAAGCCTGCTTTCATCTATGATGGACGGAAAAGACGGAATGAAATACATACAGGAAGAATTATTGGGACTGCTTCGCGAATTTATACATCCGTTCGGACGTATAGCCAGATTCTATATACGCGATACAAACGCGATCATTGATTCTTATACGATCATGATCAATCTGTATAAATTTATATTCAGCGACGGGAACTTCGGGTTTTACAATTTTGATTTATGGGATTTATATTTAACTTACGCGCATGAATTTTCAAAGCAAAACGATTTTGACAAAACATTCGAGGCATTGGAAAACTCTCGCAATCACGCAAAAATGTTCGACATATATTTAAACGAAATCCGCGAAAAAGGCGAAGTGCAATATACCGCGCCGTATGTCGATATGATAAAGCAGAAGTCAACGGATACTTACGCAGTAAAACAGCTACCGGCTTTGTTGAAATATTTGGAAGATGAAAACGGATTCTTCGCACAGATTCAATCCGACCCAAGATTGCCCGAATTAATCAAAAAAATCGAATCGGACATTGCGGAAACATAAATAAACGCAAACGGCAGAAAGGCATATATTTTAATGATAAAAATGATAAAAAATCTACTGAATGAAATGATTTCTCATCGGGACAGGGGAGCTGTCGTGCCGATTTCCCGCATTGAGGATTTGAAACAGGATATGTATGATCTGAAAGGCGGGGATTTTCACACGGGATATATTGACGGAATGGCGGGGAGCACGGATTATTTTATCCCGCACAATCTCGATTTTGATCCGAGTTCCATAATTCTGGCAGTCAGACCCAGCCCAAAAGTCATATTAAAGTTCAATTACCGCGGCAAAATTTTTGACTGCATTGTGCCGCCGCCGACCGTAAACGAACATTTAAACGCAGTAGAAATATTAAAGTACATAAACGGTTATCTGAAACCCCGCGGATTTAAAGCGGCGGGGGCGGGGAGCCTGCCTCAGAAACTTTTGGCTGTCCATTGCGGGCTCGGCAAATACGGGCGAAATAATCTTTTTTACGATAACGAGTTCGGCAGTTACGTGCAGTTATTGTCGTATGTCTCGGATATGCCGTGCGATGAAAATATAACGGAAAAGGAATGGTTTCCGCCACGGCGAATGGAAGCGTGTGAAGATTGCCTCGCCTGCGTCAAATCATGCCCGACCAAATCCATTGATCCCGACCGCCGGATTATCAACGCTGAAATATGCCTTTCGTCGATCAATGCGATGAGGGAAGATTTTCCGGATTGGCTCAATAAAAACGCTCACAATTCTATCCTCGGCTGCATAGCGTGTCAGGATTGCTGTCCGGGCAATGCGAATCATAAAGACATTATGGTTGAGAGGGCCGAATTCACCGAAGATGAAACCCTGGAATTGCTGAACCATAAAATTGGAGAGCCATACAGAGATTCATTGATTGTCAAGGTAGAGGAAGAAGCAGGTTTATCGGACTGGTCGTCATGGAAACATTTACTGCCCCGAAACTTGGCCGTATTATTGCAAAAATAAACAATTTTGTAGGGAGCGACCCCTGTGTCGTTCCCTTTTTATTTTTATAGTTATCCAAGTTGAGAACCAATCCACTCGTAGGGGCGCGCAGTGCGCGTCCGCGGAATGCCCACTGGGCATTCCCTACAAACCGATAAAAACCGACAAATCGCTGCGATTCTTTTCAACTTGTTTCACTATAATATACATAAATACATAAAATAAATCGATTCGTCAAAAATTTAACAATATTTTTATTGACATTTTCTTTTGTATATTATATAATATCTTTTAATATAATTTTTTACCCAAAAAGGATAACCCAAATGATACGCACACAAATCAAAGAAATATACAAATCCCCTGAACGATTCGACGGCAAATCCGTAACCGTCGCAGGCTGGGCGCGTTCGATACGCTCAAGTTCCGCCGTTGGGTTTATTGAACTCAACGACGGCAGTTTTTTTAAAAATCTGCAAATCGTTTTTGAAAACGAAAAAATCGATAATTATAATATAACGGCTTCGCAAAACGTCGGCGCAAGTTTTGTCATAACCGGAAAAATCATCGTCACCCCGAATTCAAAACAGCCGTTTGAGTTAAACGCCGAAAAAATAGAAATCGAGGGTTCGTCAACCCCCGATTACCCTCTCCAGAAAAAACGTCACTCACCCGAATTTCTGCGTGAAATCGCGCATCTTCGGCCCCGGACGAATTTATATTCGGCGGTTTTCAGGGTACGGTCGATTACGGCTTACGCCATACACAAATTTTTCAACGAGCGCAATTTTGTTTATATCCACACCCCGATCATCACAGCGTCCGACTGCGAGGGGGCGGGCGATATGTTTCAGGTCACGACCCTTGATTTAAACAAACCCGCGGAGTATTCCAAAGATTTCTTCGGCAAAAAAGCGTTTCTGACCGTTTCAGGCCAAATCAACGTCGAATGTTTCGCGATGGCTTTTTCAAATGTCTACACATTCGGGCCGACATTCAGGGCAGAGGTATCGCATACGCAAAAACACGCCGCCGAATTCTGGATGATTGAGCCGGAAATCGCGTTCGCGGATTTGACGGACGATATAAATCTCATGCAGGACTGCCTTGTCTCCGTCACGGATTATGTTTTGCAAAATTGCGCAGAAGAACTCGAATTTTTGAATCAATTTGTGGACAATAATCTTTTGGAGCGTCTGAATAAAATCGTAAATGCGGAATTTGCGAGAATCACTTATACGGAAGCGGTCGAAATACTTGAAAAAGCCGAAAAATCCGGGACCAAATTTGAGTATCCGGCAAAATGGGGCATGGATATTCAAACAGAGCATGAAAAATATCTGACCGATAAAATTTTCAACGGGCCGGTTTTCGTTATGGATTACCCTGAGGAAATAAAATCTTTTTACATGCGCTTAAACGATGACGGAAAAACAGTCGCCGCGACGGATTTGCTTGTTCCGGGGGTCGGCGAATTGATCGGCGGTTCGCAGAGGGAAGAACGGTATGATAAGCTGATCGAGGCGATCAAACGCAAAAACTTGAAAGAGGAAGATTACTGGTGGTATCTTGAACTTCGCAAATACGGCGGAACAAAACATGCTGGTTTCGGGATAGGGTTTGAACGCCTCGTCATGTATCTGACGGGGGTTTCAAACATACGCGATGTGTGCGCTTTCCCGCGAACTGCGGGGAATGCGGAATTTTGATCATTTTTGTAATAATTTACAATATTTAATAT
>Ga0209737_10003776_pt1 | contig 10579 bp, 12 predicted proteins | sample TergutCu122P3_FD_187284 | JGI IMG/M metagenome (GOLD analysis project Ga0209737, IMG submission 187284) | Cubitermes ugandensis P3 segment gut microbial communities from Kakamega Forest, Kenya - Cu122 P3 (SPAdes) (version 2) | ecosystem: Host-associated > Arthropoda: Insects > Digestive system...
CTATAACGCCGGCAACTGCTGCCATAGGTCCAACATTTGCTTTCTGAGCAGCTAATGCCATTAATTTAGCAACTATAGGTTCATTGGGTATTGGAGCAGGGTTAAATGTGTAGAGGAAAATTTTGTGGGTTTGTATGTATTTTTCGAGTTCTTGATAATTTCGTGTAATTGATTCTTTAGCAACTGTTATTCCTTGAGAGGTATCGCTAATTATGTAACAACCACTATTTTTGTATGTATAGACTTCTTTGAAGAAACTATTTTGCAACTATTTTTCCCGATGCCCAGAGTTGTTGCGAATGATTTCGATGGTGGAGAATTTTGTAGAGTTTATAGCTCTAACTGGACAGGCATCCACACATATGTTGCAGACGCTACCTACGCATTTTTCTTTGTTGAACTGTATAGAAAAGTCTTCTGCCATACTAATTGCTTCCACTGGACATAATGCAACGCAGGCACCGCAGCTAAAGCAACGGTTACTGTCTACTTCAACAAGTTTAGGTACTGTTACAGTTGCGCCTTTTTGGCGGAAAGCAGACACTATTTTATCGACATCGTTGTCGGGAACTTCGAGGACTATTTCGCCACCTTTTGAGTTTATATGAGCTGCTAGAATTGCAACTAGAATTTTGTTTTCTAGTATAACTTCTGAAACGACAGGTTCGGAGACCAAGTTTTCATTTAATCGTAAAAGAATTCTGGCCATATTTTTACCGCCCTAATAATTTAGAAACGTCCTCTGAAGTTACTATACCTAACACTTTGTGTTCGGAATCGATTACTGGTAAGGCTGAAATGTTGTGTTGTGCCATGCGTTTTGAAGCGCTTTCTAGGGGTTCATCAGGTTTAGTGGTTATAACTTTGCGGGTTTCGATGTCGGCGAGTGCGTTTTTGCCCTCGGCCATTGCTCTTGTTATATCCCAAGAGGTAACTATACCTAAGAGTTTGCTGTCAGAGTTTATAACAACTATGTGGTTTACAGATTTTGTGACCATGCGTTTAGCGATGGCTTGAATTTCCTCGTTTTCTAGACAAGTGACAGCGGGGTGCATAACATTTGAGACGAATTGGATTTCTTGTGTTTGATTCATAGGCTTAAAAAGGGTATCAAGTGGAAGTCTCTCTATGGGCGCTGTTAGAGTAAATTGGCCATCGTTGATCCAGTTTTTGAGGGTTTGTGCGACTTTTTTTGCCATTTTTAAACTGGAAAGTGAGCTAACGCGAACGCGTTTGTCATTAACTGTGATTGTCCCTGATTTGAGTTCAGCGTATGAAACTTTTTGTATTTTTGGTTTATCTCGTCGCATAATACTGTAGTCAATTACGTCTGTAAAGATGTCTGTGTCGCGAATTGCAGTTTTTCGGACTAGGCCCTCGTTGAGAATGGGTATGGGTATGCCTAGACCAACATATAATGATGTGCCATAACGAGTAAATGCTGCACCCTGCAAAAATTCAGAATTCATCTGTTTAGCATCTCCCTTAACCATTAATGTGCCATTGAGATTTTGGGGGCTATGCTGAGTGCCTTCACCGATAATGTATCCTTGGCCGCCGCCTAAGAAAATTTTTGTGCCAAACCCTATAGTCTCATAGTCAGGGTCATTCATAAGTGGGTTAAGCTCTCCTGCACCAGAAAAAGTGGCATTACGCATACGTGGCAAGAGTTTGCTCATATAAGTGTAAATTGTTTCATCGCTACAGTTAACTGCGCAGCTGTAGCGTTGATAGCAGTTGCGGAAATTTAGTAGATAAAATTGGTTAAGGTCATCCTTAGTTATAGTAGTTTTAACTGTTGTTCTAGGGTAACAATCTGTACCATGTGCTGTTGCACGTAAGTCTACCTCGTTGCCAGCGACCAGTTCTTGAATTACATGACCGCCACCGTATTCGCAGGGTTTTTTTTCGCAAAAATTTGTTGCGCCAATAAATAGGTCAACTGCAGCACCGGGATGACAGACCTCTACATCGTTAAGCCATGCACGTTGAATTTTGATTGGTGGATCAGAATGTCCAAGATTAAGGACAGCTCCTGAAGAACACATTGCTCCAAAAGTGCCAGTTGTTACAACATCTACTTCTTTAAAGGCAACCGCTACACCGCTGCTTTCTACAAGTTTTTTCATTTCTTCAGCAGTTAAAACTTGAGCATCGCCTTTGAGGATTTTCTGGTTAATCTCTTCGATTGTCCGGGTTTTCTGATTTTGTTTAGACAAACGGCCTTACCTTGGTGTCAATCGAAAAGTAACCCAATCAATATAATATTTACGCAAAAAATAATCTATAAAAGAGGTAATAAAAAAGGGCAGTTACAGTTTACCATTGTTTCCATGGAATTTTGTCCATGTATTCGTTGAGACTGCGAATAGGTTGTCCATTTGATTCGTTCTTTTTTAGTGCATCAACAAGTGCTTCTGCGAGCTGGAGGTTAGTGATAACAGGCACATTAAATTCTACTGCTTGTCGACGAATAATGTAACCATCAGTTAAGATGTCTGAATAGTTTGCTTGATGGTTAGCAACTGGCACGTTAATTACTAGATCAATTTTTTGTTCTTGCAGATATAGCAGAATAGTTTAAGAATTTGAGTGGTTAAAATGGGTGTACACAGCTCCTTCTAATGTTTCACATTTAGGCATCAAATCAGGTAAAGCACGCTTCATATTAGCCCACCGATTCTCAATCCTGTTAAAATCCGGCGAATACACAGGCAAAAACAACAAAGCAACATCAGCCCTCTCCGCAATAACTGCCAACTTTTTCTTCCGATGAAAACTAGCATTATCCAAAATAATCCTCACACCAACTGGCACACAAGGCAAAAACGTGTTTTCAAACCAATCCTCAAAAAACACCCCATTAGTCGAATGCTCATAACAAAACAGTGCCACCACTAAGCCACACAATAACCCGCCTATGACATTTAGTCTGTGAAATTTACGCCCACGCTTAACATCTTCCACACGTTTACACCTTGGTGCACGACCATATTAGCGAATTAAATCTTTTTTTTTATCCCACATTCATCAATATAGACTCGTTTATGCTCTGGAATTAAAGATAAAGCGTCTATGAAGGCTTGGCGGTCGGTTTGTGATTTTTCACTGTATGTGAAACTTTTTTTACGCGTTATTTTTAGTTTAACAAGAGCAACGTGCATGGATGAGGTTTTAACGTTGAAGTGCTTTGCTAGTTCTTTTAGCATAGGCATCAGGGTGTTCTTCTATGTATTGCCTGAGTTTTTGGGGGTCGATTTTTCTTTTGCGTGTGCCGTGTTTTTTGGGTTGAAGTGAACCTGTTTGTTGTTTTAGGTTTGCCCAGTTGCGGTAGGTTTTTTTTGGGAATGTTAAAGGTTTCGCAGACCTGTTTTATTGTGTGGCCTTTTTTTCTAAAAGATAAGACGGCTTCTCTGAAATCCAAACTATACGTCATGATAACCAATAAAACACAGTGTAAAATTTAAACTAGTCTGCTATATCTACCCAAGTTTCAATTTGTCTAATTACTGTGCAAAGTGTGAACCTACAATAGTATCGCGCGTTTATCTTGTTTGAAAGCACAGTTTAAAGGTCTAAAACTGTCTCTTCAGCTTATGTTACTTTTAAGCTTTTTCTTTAAGACATGTTTATTCCCTCTTATCTGTAGCAATTATTCCCTCATATCCTTGAGGAGTACATTTTTAAATCTAGGACTTTTTTGTCACATAAAAATCTTTAAATGTACTATTTGATACACTCGTATTTTGTCATGACAATAGCTCGAAACGTGCGAGATCATTTACGAAATAAGCCATATTTACTGGAAGCATTAGAAAAAAATATAGTTAATCTAAGTGAGCTATCACGTCAAATTCAAAAAGAACTAAAAACAGACAACATAACTGCTGTAAAAGCTGCTCTGCGCCGTTTCTCAGGAGAATTACAGAAACATAAACAGAAAAGAGAAGAAAAAGTTCTCGCCCTGCTTAAACGCAGTAACATAGCAGTCTATGACCGAAAAAGTGTCATGATAACTTCTAAAGAAATACAATCCAAAAACAGCATGAAAGTTGACCTACCAGGAAAATACGTATACTTAGTAGATAAAGCAGACTTACCTGAACGTATAGACACATTAGTAAAACATGAAAACTGTACAATGATTATTGTTCATTCACCAGAAGAGTTAGAAGCAACACCAGGTGTTGTCGCATTTCTCACAACTTTACTAGCAGAACAAAATGTCAACATGATAGAATTTATTTCATGCTGGACCGAAACAATCATAGTTGTAGAAAAAAAAGACAGCCTAAAAACATATGAAGTTCTCACAAACATCATCAGTTAACACAGCTACAAGTAACAAAATTAATAATATTCATAACTGTAAAGTTATTCAGAGTGAAAAAAATGCCACTAAAACAAGTTACAATAAAAGCACCAGCAACAAGCGCCAATCTTGGTCCAGGCTTTGACGTTTTCGGCATAGCCCTCGAACAACCAAGTGATAAAGTAACTTTAACAGCCATAAAACAAGGAATAAAAATTCAAACAATTGGTATTGGAGCTAAAACAATTTCACTTTCGCCGGAAAAAAACACTGCAGGACTTGTGGCAAAAACTATGATAAAAGATTTCAAATTAAATAGTGGTTTACGAATCCGTGTGGAGAAAGGTGTTTTTCCTGGAAAAGGTTTAGGAAGCAGTGCTGCTTCAGCGGCTGCAGTAGCTGTTGGCATAAATACCATGTTTGATTTAGGTTTAGATAATAAACAGTTAATTGGATATGCCGCAAAAGGTGAAGTAGCTTCTGCGGGTTCTGAGCATGCAGACAATGTGTCAGCAGCAGTGTGTGGGAATTTTGTACTTATTCGTTCATATAAGCCATTGGATATAATTAATTTAGAATGCCCTAAAGACATGGAGTTGGCTGTGGCTATGCCTAAAATGGTTACTCCCCCAAATAAAACAGAGAAGGCGCGAGCAGTTATTCCTAAACTTGTGCCTTTAGAGAGTCATGTTCGTAATTTAGGTAAGGCTGCTGCTATGGCGGCTGGTTTTGCTATGGGGGATGTGGATATTGTTGGTCGTTCTATGGTTGATGATATTGTGGAGCCTGCGAGGGCGTCGTTAATTCCAGGTTTTAGTAGTGTTAGGGAGAACGCATTAAATGTGGGGGCTTTGGGTGTGACTATTAGTGGTGCTGGACCGACTATGATTGCTATTGTGAATAGGAAGACGGGGGATGCTGCGAAAGTTGCGGTGGCTATGCGTGAGGGTTTTCTGTCGGCGGGTTATGATTCTAATGTTTTTGCGACAAAGCCCGGTAAAGGTGCTTGTGTAGTGGAGATGAAACAATGAGTTGTCAAGAATGCATAAGTTGTCATGAAAAATATGATGTAGATGAGATAGTTTATTTCTGTAAAAAATGTGGAGACATACTTGAAGTAAAAATGGATCTAGAAAAAGCAGTTGAAGCTGTTAAGTCTAGAGATTTTAAAAGTGTTCCGTTGTCGGTTTGGCGTTATAGGGGTTTTATGCCGATTCGTGAATCATCGCGTTTGGTTACTTTAAGTGAGGGAGGAACGGGGTTGCATCGTTCTGAGCGTTTGGGTGAAGCTTTAGGGCTTACTGATTTGTGGATAAAAAATGAGGGAGAGAACCCGACTGGCAGCTTTAAGGATAGGGGTATGACCGTTGGGGTAACTAAAGCTGTAGAGTTAGGGGCGCAGCATGTTATTTGTGCATCTACGGGTAACACAAGTGCTAGTTTAGCTGCTTATGCTGCTCGTGCGGGTATACGTTGTACTGTTTTGATTCCTTCAGGCAAAATTGCTTATGGTAAATTGTCACAGGCGTTGATTCATGGTGCTAAAGTTTTGCAGGTGCGAGGTAATTTTGATGAAGCTTTAGAGTTTGTGTTAAAAATTTCTGAGAAGCATAATAGTATTTATTTGCTTAATTCGATTAATCCGTTTCGTATTGAGGGACAAAAGTCTTTAGGGTATGAGATTTGTGAGCAGTTAGAGGGTACTGCTCCGGATCGTTTGATAGTGCCTGTTGGTAATGCTGGAAATATTAGTGCCATATGGAAAGGGTTTAGTGAATTTTACAAGTTAGGGTTAATAACAAAGTTGCCAAAAATGACGGGTATTCAAGCAGTTGGTTCGGCGCCTATTGCTAAAGCTATTAAAAGTCATAGTAACACAATTGTACCCGTTGTTGAACCTGAAACTGTTGCGACAGCAATTCGTATTGGCGCGCCAGTTAGTTGGAAGAAAGCTATCAATGCCATTAATGATTCTCATGGTACAGCAGAAACAGTTACAGATGAGGAAATTCTTGATGCTCAAAGGCTGCTTGCTAAAATTGAAGGAATTTTTGTAGAGCCTGCAAGTGCTTCTTCAATTGCAGGTCTTAAGAAGCTTATTCGTAACGGTATAATTAACAAGGATGAACGGGTTGTATGTGTTACTACTGGCCACGGTTTGAAAGATCCAGATACAGCAGTTAAAATGAGTGAAACTCCAGTTGAAGTTGATGCAGAAATGGCAGCCATCGAAAAAGCTTTAGGAATTAAATCTAAATAGTAGTGTGTAGAGGCTATGTTGTTATGAGAATTATTTTAGTTGGTTATGGTATTGTTGGTAAGGGTGTAACAACTATTCTTGCTAACAGGTATTTGGAAAAGGTGGCAAGTCATGGGTTTAACCCTAAAGTTGTTGCTATCGCAGATATTGATGGTGCAGTTATTAATTCTAGAGGTTTTAGTTCTGAGAAGCTTGAATCGTTTAAGCAGAGGGGTTATCCGATTTCGGCTGATTCCGAGTTTGGTCATAAAGGCATGGCGGCACTTGATGTTATTGAGAGTGTTGAAGCAGAGGTTGTTGTTGAAGTAACACCGGTTAATATTGAAAATGCTGAGCCGGCACTTTCGCATATTACTAAAGCGTTTAAGACAGGCAAGCATGTTGTTACAACTAATAAGGGGCCGCTTGCGTTGGCTATGCCGGCTTTAACTGAGCTTGCAGATCATAATAACGTGCTTTTGCGGTTTAGTGGTACTGTTGGCGGGGGAACGCCTATGTTAGAATTTGCCAAGCGTTGTCTTGCAGGCGATAAAATTCTCAAAGTGAAAGGTATTTTGAATGGGACGACTAATTATATTTTGTCTGAAATGGGTCAGAATAGTATTTCCTTTGAGGATGCGTTATCAAATGCACAGCGATTGGGTTATGCGGAGAGAGAACCGTCTATGGATATTGACGGGTTTGATACTGCCTGTAAAGTTGTCATATTGTCTAATTGGATTATGGGTAAGAAAGTTACTTTAAAAGATGTAGATGTTACAGGTATTCGAGGTGTAACACTTGAAATGCTAAAAGATGCAGTGAAGAGAAATAGCACCATTAAACTCATAGGTTCAGTAGATGATAATGAAGTTTCAGTTAAACCGTTAGAAGTTTCATGGTCAGATCCATTATGTGTAAGCGGAGTTTTAAACGCTGTTACTTTTCAGACAGAGTATTCTGCTGATCAAACGTTAATTGGTCGTGGTGCGGGTGGTATTGAGACTGCAAACGCAGTTTTAAGGGATCTTTTGGACATAAGACATAAGTTAGCCTCAAAACTATTATCTTAAATCTTAGAGCTGTAAATGTATGAAGAAAGTAATAATGAAGTTCGGTGGAACCAGTGTTGGAACCGGAGAGAATATACGCCAAGTTGCCGGTATAGTTTCCCAATACTCCAAAGAGTACAAAGTAACTGTTGTAGTTTCAGCTTTAGCAGGAGTTACAAACAAACTTTTAGAAATCGCCGCTCAAGCAGAGAAGGGCGATGAAAAACTGGTTAAAGACTTCACTGATGAAATGTTACAAAAACATAAAAACGCCATTACATCTGCAATTAAGAGTAAATCCTTACAGGATAAAATTAATCAGACAATAGAGAGTATAATAGTTGAGCTTGAAAAAGTTTTAACAGGCATATGTTATGTAGGCGAGCTAACACCTAAATCTAAAGATTACGTAATATCATTTGGCGAACGTTTATCAGCACCAATTGTTTGCGGAGCGCTACAAGACTGCGATGTTGAAACACAATGCTTTACAGGTAAAGAAGCCGGTATTGTAACTGATTCGAATTTCGGTGAAGCAGATCCTTTAATGAATTTCACTACGCACCTTGTGCAAAAAAAACTTTGGCCACTTTTAGAGAAAGGAGTAACACCTGTAATTACAGGCTTTATTGCAGCAAATCAAGACGGAGTCATAACAACTGTTGGACGGGGAGGCAGCGATTATACTGCAACTATTTTAGGGGTAGCACTAAAAGCTGACGAAGTTTGGATATGGACAGACGTTGACGGAATTATGACCACAGATCCAAAAATTGTACCCACCGCAAAACTACTATCACAACTGAGCTATCAAGAAGCAGCTGAAATGGCAATTTTTGGCGCAAAAGCTATGCACCCACGCGCATTAGGACCGGTAAATAAAGAAAACATACCAGTTAGAATACGCAACTCTTTCCAACCAGAAAAACAAGGCACACTCATAACAAAAGAACCCGTAGCCGACACAAAAAAAGCCGTAAAAGCAGTCGCCATGATAAAAGATGTAGCCCTACTCAACGTATACGGAGCTGCAATGGTAGGGGCACCCGGCAGCTACGCAAAAGTTTTCGACATACTAGGCAAAAATAACATAAACGTTATGATGATATCCACAGCAGCATCAGAAGCAAACATTTCAATGATAATCAAACGAGGCATGCTTAGCAGAGCAATAAGCAACATCGAAATAGCACTAGTAGAAAAAGGTGGACTATTAAACGAGATAACCGTTGAAGACGACGTAGCTGTAATAGCCGTTATGGGTGCATACATGAAAGGAACACTAGGACTAGCAGCAAAAATCTTTGACATAGCAGCCAAAAAAGGCATAAATATCCGCATGATAGCCCAAGGCAGTTCAGAATTGAACATAAGCTTTGTTGTCAAAGAAAAAGACGGCGCAGAAGTTGTCAAAGCGATACATGAAGAATTTCACTTAGACAAAGCATAACAAACCAGATGCTAACCACATTTTTTATTTTTTTTATGTTTTTTAACTATTTTAAACAACAATACTAAATTTGCACTCCCGAAACATATCATTATGTGTTAATGTGCGTAATCAAAATTATTTGTTACACATATAAACTGCTTATCAGTACTTTTACTGATTTAATATCACCTGAAGAACACAACCATCAAAACATACATGCAGTCCAAAACCTATCTAAAAAAGCATCATGATAACACCTACAACATAAAACTCATGAAACAAAATGTGCAGTGAAGTGCAATGAAAAATGTTTTTTTTATGAAGTACTTCATTAATCAAACGTTCATAACACAGTGGAGCAACAATTCATTCACCAAACAATCCACCACTTTTACACGATGAAATTTGCGCATTATTACAACAGTTAAAAGCTGGTCTGATGTAAGTTTTATGGGTGTTTTGTTTATGCTGAGAGCAGTTTCATTGTTGTTTGTGTCTGTACATATTTTTTAGCTTTACTGCTAAGTTGTTTATCTTCAGTCACGAGTTGAATGTCGTATTGTTTGGCAAAATATATGTAGCTTGAATCATAAAATGAGATGTTTTCTGTTTTTGCTATGTCTATTATTTGTTGAAAAGTTACGTCTTTGTTTATGATTTTATCAATTCTAGATAGAATTATTTGGGTAACTTTTTCTAACATACTTATTTCTTTTTTTGTTAGAAATTTTGTGAGTTTAGCTTCTTTTAGAAGTGTATTTCCTACTTCGTAGACTGTTAGGTCTAGTATGAATAGGTTTTGGAGCTGTTGGAGTGTGGTTTGTACATTTGCTTTTTTTATTAAAAATATGAAAGCGCTTGCGTCAAAGAGGTATTGTTTCATCGTAAGTCTCTTGAGTCGTGTATTGTAGTCATTATTTCCGCATCGGGAATTTTTTCGAGTACTAGTTTCATTTCACTTATTGCGTTAGATAATTCTGCGTCTTCAATTTTACGTATTTCGTCTTCTAGTGCCATGCGGACTGTTTCGCTTATGTTGATTTTATGTTGTCGAATTTTTTCTTTTAAATTTTTTTCCACTCGTACCGTAATAATTTCTGACATACAAAAAAAGTATTACAAATACATATATAAAAATAGTGATACACAAAACAAACAATACAAAAAAAGTAATACAAAAAACAGCAAACAACTTTAAAAACGCTATACCTCACCAACTAATCCAAACAGTCCAATTATTTAACAACACCATAAAACACGAGCCATACTACGTCGTCGTCTTTATCAACCAATTCTTTTTATACTTCGCCATAAATAGCACAATTTTGTTAGCTCATACACACAGTAAATCGTTAAACATAGCAGAAATACACCTAAAGTGAAAAGTGATGCTACTTTTAGATAGTGCATGTTTTTATTAAATGCTGTAACGCTTAAATTGCAGGGAATAGACAATTAAAAGTTAATGTCAAACAACATCAAGAAATATATTCATGGTATAATGTGGCTTCTTAGAAATCCTAAGCAGTTGCAACATATTATCA
>Ga0209737_10003778_pt1 | contig 10579 bp, 15 predicted proteins | sample TergutCu122P3_FD_187284 | JGI IMG/M metagenome (GOLD analysis project Ga0209737, IMG submission 187284) | Cubitermes ugandensis P3 segment gut microbial communities from Kakamega Forest, Kenya - Cu122 P3 (SPAdes) (version 2) | ecosystem: Host-associated > Arthropoda: Insects > Digestive system...
GAAAGGACTCAAAGCTCCACGAATCGGAACCAAACAAACGTGGAAAATGTTCTATGATTTAGGTCTGCTTTCTGAAGAATTATTTCAAAAAACGAGAATGAAACCAGAAGAACGAACAGAAGAGTTTGCCTTGGAATTATATTCCTATTTCAAAGATCATCAGATTTTTATTACTAATCTCGCAAAGTGTACTCAAATTGATGCCCATGCACTAAAGGATTCTGTCTTCAAGGTCTATCTCCCCTATATGTATACAGAATTACGTCTCCTGCAACCAAAACATATCATTACGTTTTGAAATCAAGTAAGTTCAATCCTCTTGGAAAAACCCATCTCTGTGAGTCAGTATCAGGGAGATAGGTATGAAGTATTAGAAATCTGATCTTCCATCTTCAAAGTCTATCCTTGTCGATATCCTGTCGGTCAAGGATATCGTAATATTGAAAAAGCAAAGGAAAGAATTACATCTATACTACACTAAATATAGTATTTTACTCATAATTTTTATACTATGGATCTCAAACAGAAAGGAACATTTATTGTCATAGACGGAACTGATGGGAGTGGAAAGAAAACCCAGACAGAAATGTTAGCAAATAATCTGAAACAGTCGGGATACGAAGTAGAAACGATTAGCTTTCCTCAGTATGGAAAAAAATCTGCCTGACCCACGGAAAATTATCTCAATGGACTCTATGGCTCAGCAAAAGATCTCGATGCATATCAGGCTTCTATCTTTTATGCAGTAGATAGATTTGATGCTTCATTTCAAATTAGAACCCGATTGGCTGAAGGGAAAATAGTAATTACTGACAGATATGTCTCAGCAAATATGGGACATCAAGCAGGAAAAATTCATGATCTCACAGAAAGAGAAAAATTCCTAGATTGGTTAGATCATCTAGAGTATGAAATTTTCAAGATTCCTAGACCAGATATCAATTTATTTCTCTATGTAGATCCAGAAATTTCTCGTAATCTTGCACTACATGTAGAAAAACAAAATATGGATAAATCCAAAGATGTTCACGAAAACGATGCACAACACATGAAAGATGCAAGTAATGCCTTTAAATACGTTGCAGATAAATATAAGCGAAAAACGATACATTGTTTAGAAAAAGACACTCTGAGAACCAGAGAAGATATTGCTGAGGAGGTAATGTCCTATGTTCTCCCACAAATTAAATAATTTCAATATGCATTCCTGCAAGCTGAGAAGCCAACTTGATATTAGAAGCTCATTTTCCAATCGCCATAGCTTTTTCTTCTTCATTTACTTTTACGAGCGCTTTTTTCCCGTCATCTATAATTTCTACACTAAACACATTCGCAGGCTTCAGTAATTTTTTGATAAAATCTACTTTATTTTCATCAGCTTCCACGAAATCTATCTTTTCTCCGTCCAAAAGTGAAAGTACGGTATTGATTCTATCCCCTTTGTGTCCCACCATTACTCCTACTGGATCTACTTTTTCATCATTGGTACTTACTACTACTTTGGTCTTTTTTCCTGCCATTCTTACAATTTTATCAATATTCACAATCCCATTGGCGAGTTCTGGTACAATTTTCTCCAAAATCGCTCCAATATATTCTCCGTTCGTCTGGGAAATATCTAAAGTAATATTACTTCCTTCTTTAGACATCTTTTTGAGAAATACAAAAATCTCCTCTCCAGGTTCATAATTTCTATTAGGAATTTGTCCTTCTGGAGGTAATACTACGGTAGTACGTTCAATCTCCAATACCACGCTGTCTCCATGTACTCTCATCACCTTCGCTTTCAAAAGCTCTCCTTCCTTATCTTGGAATTTTTCATAAAACTTTTCTCTTTCAATATTTTTCAAACTTCCCTTAATCGTTTGAGCTGCTGATTGAGCGGCAATTCTGCTAAGCTCCATGGATTCAGGAGTCACATTTTCCAGAAGCTTCTCTCCAACGGTCACATCCTTTCTAATTTTCTTAGCATCAGATAAAGAAATCTGAATATCAGCATCCTCTACCTCTTCCACTACTTCCATAGCTTTATAAATAGCAACCGTTCCATCTTCCTTAATATCCACCAAGATATCCGATTTCCTGTAGTCAGGATAATCTTTCTTAAATCCTGATTTGATCCCAAGTTTAGAGATTTCCAGAATCTGATACGGATCAAATTTGTAATCTTCTACCAGCTGCATAATAGCCGCCTGAATAGCCTTTCCATCTAATTTCATACAAGCTTTTGTTTAGTGAGTAAAGAAAAATCAATACAAAAAATCTGTTCCCCATCAATGTATGAATTGTGTCAGGGTTTTCAATGGGATTTTTAGAAAATAAAACTGAATTTTAAAAAAAGACTCGCCTAGAGTACCAAGCGAGCTTTCTTTTGTTTAGATGGTTGTCATTCCACTTCCTCCGGCCCTCTCTCAAACCGTTCAAATTCTCTTTCTAGATCACAATGTCTTTCTTTTAATTCTTGTAATCGTTCTTCTTGATCGAACATAATTTTGGCTACATTCATAACCAATGACATAACGGCAGATAATGCACCTACACAAAGAATACTACTCTCTGAGTAAAGATAGATAGCAAGACTTCCGATTTACGTTTAACAATATTTTTTTATTTTGCTGAATCAGATCTTTGTCTTCATCATCGCATCCAGTATACATATATAAATACAAAAGTCAAGACAATTTTTAGTGGAGAAGATGCAGGATAAAAAGATTTCTCAAAAATACTTGCTAATCAGAAAACGAACACTATATTCAAATTGATTTCTTTTTATCCTCTAAACTATTTCCCCATGTTCCAAGAATCCTTCTGAGAAGATAAACAAAAACTCAAGGTGGTACTCATAGGAATCGTTATCGTCTTCCTCCTTTTCGCCTTATGTAGCGGTGGAAATCGCCATAAAGACGACAACCGTTCGACAAACAAGATTACTACGACAGAGATAGTGAATCAAACCATGGATATGATGAAGGAGGAAATCCAGAAAGAATTTACTACCGTCCAGAAAACTAAAACCAACAAAGCTTCCAGCAAGAATACCTCTTTTCAGACCTCCCTGTACTTCAATGGTTCCGAATTAGTTGGATTTGTAAAAGACTCAGACAAAAAACAGTTTAAAACTTCCAAAAAATCCCTCCAAAAATATAGTAAAATCGTCTCTACGACCAATAATAGCCTTGTCTTCGTTGCCAATAAAAAGAGATATTATCCTATGATTTATGAAATCTTGGGACAGCAACAACCCGTCATTCAAGACTTCTGGGCTTGAAACTAGAAGAGAAAATACTATAATGAATATCGTTTTTTATCCTTAATCCACGAGAAAATGAGTATGTTTGGAAAAATGGGAGATATGAAAAAGATGTATGATAAATATAAAGAATTAGAAAAAGTATTAAAAAATCTGATCATCAGAGCCAAAGAGGGAAAATTTACGGGAGATGATGGAGAAGAGCAGGATGCGATTGTTATCGATATTTCCGGAGAAATGAAATTGAAAGATTTGAAAATCAATGATATCAGTCTGCTAGATCCCAACAAAAAGGTTCAACTAGAGAGCCTCTTAATAGCTGCTTTCCAAAAAGCTCAAAATAAAGCACAAGAGATCGTCGCAGAAAAGACCAAGGAAATCTTGGGAGTAGATACGAATGATTTAGCGGGAATGCTTACCGGAGGAGGAATCCCAGGATTGAGTTAATAGTTAGAAGCATGCAGTTGCTGTAAAAGCGAGAGACTGGTCTGGATTTTTTGATCTTTGATTCTCAAAGCAACCAATTTGTCCAAAAGAAGTACTCTCTCCACCGGAGTAGAGGCTTTTTTGTTGATCAAAGCATCTATCATTCAGATTTCTTTTGCTATGAAACTAGAAACGACAATTTCCTGTCCATTTCGCGGAATCACCTTAGCGTTCATAAAATAGGAGGCAATTTTTTTCAAGAAGTGTTCTCCCTGTTGATAGAGTGCATAAAACCCTTCATAGATGGTATTGGTACGCACATCTACGATAGCCCGATCCGCTTCCCCTATCAGGTTAAAACTTAATCCATAGGTATAATCCACATTGAAATAGATGGCTGCCAATATTTCTGGACGCTTCTGTATAAAAGCTAATAATTCTGATAGCCGTTGTTCTTTCCTTGCGGTTGAAGTAAGATATTCATTCCTCGAAGTATCGAAATGATAAGGACCCTCATACCAAACAGCGGTTGTTCCTACTTCATCTATAATCAAAGGTTTCCCTAGAGCTTTAAGCCTTTCATACGTTCTCCATTCCTTATCCAAAAGAATTGCTTCAGGACTGAGCCAGAGCCTATTGCTGTTCGCTTTTCCTCGATTATAAAACGTGAATCCTACTACATCTACATAGTGATCCCCAGGGTAATAGTCTTCAAATTTCGGACAATCGGTTCGTTCTTTCTTCTTTTTTTCTTCCTCTGCTTTCTTCTCCGCTTCCGTCATCTGCGCTCTTCTCTGTTGTTCAGCCTTTTTTTCTTTTTCTGTTAAGATCTTTTCTGGTTTACATTGATAGAGGGTGGCAGTCTGACTCGGTTTTCATTTCGTAGGCATATCTCGATGATTCACAGAAAAATCAAAGAGAATATCATTCTGATCCAGTCCAACAGCCCTAGAAAGCTGCCACACATGGATCCAAGCTTTCTTAAATGTCCCAGGATTACTTGATCGGGGATATCGTCATCCATTCATTTCATGCATCGTACGAAAGATTACTTTAATCTGTTTTTCTTTTATTTTTCTAAAAAATTGGAGATATTCATCATCAAATTTCCCATCCGCGACTTCCTGGGCAGAAAACATATTGGGAGAGATAGTGATATGATAGATTCTATCGTGTCCCAATTGTTGAGCCATAGCATCCATTTTAGCAGGGACATTATGATGATCTCGTGGATCGAAGATAAAACTTACTACCGGCAAATGTACTCAGAGCTTAGATTCGATGTTCAGAATATTTTCTATACTATCATCAGAAGATTTTAATCAAAAATAATAAGCATTAGTGGAGCCAAAAGCTAAAAGCAGAAAGCTGAAAGCTGGAAGCAGAAAGTAATAAAGAAAACGAAAAGAGTTCATCAAAGAGAAGACAAAAAAACTAAAGAAAATGCTGAATGACAGCAGCTAGAAAATATCCAAACAACACAATACTAATAATCAACTTCAAGATAATCCCAGACATAAAACCCACAAAAGCTCCCAAAGCAGCTTTCAAAGACTGTTGTCCATTTCCTTGATACAGATATTCTCCTACAAAAGCTCCTGCAAAGGGTCCTATGAGTATTCCCACAGGTCCCATAAAAAGTCCAACAAGTATCCCTATCAAACACCCAACATTTCCCCATTTACTTCATCAAAATTTTTTTGCTCCCCGGATCGGTAGCACATAATCGACCACCAAAAGCGCGACACTGATGATTCCCCAGAGTATAATAAAATTCCAAGAAAAAGGAGCATGCAAACAAAGCTGAGCTAAAATAAGAGTAAGATAGCTGATTTGTGGTCAGGGGATTCCTGGAACGACCGCTCCTACCACCCCAATAATATTCAATACCATTCCCAGAAAAATCCAAAAACCAAGCATTACTCATCGATAAAATAAAGTTTCTCTAGCATAATAGAAAAACCCCAGAAAACTTCAACCCGGAAAAACAATAAAATTCCTTCATTTTTTTGCAAAATAATCAATTCTGAATATAATTACATAAGCTTTATTCTTCTAAGCTCTTTGGATGGTAACGAGATCAGAATGTCATGATAAACTAGAAAACCAATTTCTGAGGGATTTTTCTCAAATGAATAATATTTCCAAACTTACTTCCACGAGCCGAGGAAACGACAAAAGCGCTTGTATTAATGAAATGTGAGGGATGGTTGCGATAAATAATGCATTAGAACAAATCAAACAAAACAAACCTGAACAGCCAAATCTTCCCCCACTTCCTGGTGATAATTCACAGCAAACTACTCAACAAACTCATCAAGCAGCTCCCACACCAGCAGATGAAATGACCGAAAATATCATTGCAGGAGTAAAGACTGTTGGACTTTGGGTGTTGATCGGTATCGTTATCATCGTAGGAGGGGGAATTTTATATCAGTTGATCTGTAAAGCACTGAGATACGGATATGCATTTTTTAATGCCCATAGACTTATTTTTCTCAAAGTACTTTTACCGAGAGGAGATGGAAAGACCGATCGTGAACAAGAAAAAGAAGTGGCTAAAGACATGAAAGAAAAAATCTGAAGAATGTCTCAGGTACTCAACAATCTCCATAAAATAAAAAATATTAGTGTGCATGAAAGTCTCATGAGTAGAGTCTTCAGAAAACAGAAATTGATTTTCATTTACCAATATCAGGAAGGTCAGCTTTCTTGTTTGATTGGAACCTATCCAGAGTACCAAAATATCGTTGAAAGTGCGATCGCTTCCCAATACGCTTCTGCTTCTATTGAAAGAGTAGCCAAACCAAAATTTTTCACCAAAAAATATTATGATATCCAAGTATTAGAACAAGAAAAAGATCCTATGTATACGATCAAGCTCTATAAAAATATGCCAGATGATCCGATAAATAACATTATTGATTCTATGGGAAAGGTCTCTCCAGAAGATACAGTAAATATTCTCATGGTCATCAAACCAGAGGATTCCAAGTTCAACAAAAGGAGACAGGTAGCAGCGGATAGACTCTATAAAAACTTAGATCTCTATTCCACAAAATGGCGAAGCCGAAAGAATCTCCTCCAACCGCGAAAACTCTTAGGATTTTTATTTAACGGTCCAAGTGATAAATTAATAGCAAATAAAAAAGAAGAAGATAAAATCGGAATGGTACGTATGGTAAAAGCCAAAGAAGATAGTAGAAACGCAATGGGAGAGGAGGCAGCAAATCCGACTTTTCATGCAACCATATCCTTGATAGCATCTTCGGATGTTTGAGGGAGACCTAGAGAAATTCTTAATAATCTAGAAAGTGCCTATGCAGTATATATTGATGAATATAGTAATTCTCTAGCGTGTTCCAATACTAAACATGATATTTTTGGATTTCTCTATATTCCATTATGGCAGATCGCAGTGAAAATGTATATCACAGGATTTTTCTCGAATCATTGTTATTTTTCTACCAACGAATTGACTTCGTTATATCACTTCCCTGATGGAATCTATAACCGTTCTCCTGCGATTGAATGGATGCAATACAAAGTAGTGGCACCACCATCAAATCTTCCTATGTTCAACGAAAGCTCCCGAAATGGTCGCCTAATCTCCGGAATACTTGCAGAAAATTTTAAAGGCTGAAATCTGTCATCGATCCTCAAAGACTACGAAAATACCCGAGCAGTTGGTTCCAGGATTGATGAAATAGAAACCCTCAAACCCGTTGCAGAATGTTCCAAATCAGAATTAGAAGGCAAAGAAATTATAGAAAAAGACGGACAACAGATGGCGAAATTTGTAGAACAGAAAAAAGTCAGAGGATATAAAATTTTCACAGAAGGAGTGTTACTCGGAACCAATATTTATAGAAACGTCTTCTCCCCAATTTATATCAAAAGGGATGATAGAACCAGACATCATTATTGTATCTGAAAATCGGGTACAGGAAAATCAGTGTTCTTACAAACCTTAGCGAGACAGGATATCCGAAATGGAGACGGAATTTGCCTGATCGATCCCCATGGAGACCTTGCCGAGGATATGCTTGCTTACGTTCCAAAAGAAAGAGCAAAAGATGTAGTCTACTTCGAGGCAGGAGATGAAGAAAGACCTATGGGTCTCAATCTTTACGAAATCGATAATCTCGACCAAGCAGACAGAACTGTGAATGATGCAACGGAAATCTTCCTTAAAATGTTTGGTCCAGAAATCTTCGGACCAAGAATTCAAGAATATTTTAAATATGGAAGTCTGACCTTGCTCGAAGATTTCGAGGATAGACCAACCTTACTGGATGTCGTAAGACTCTTTACCGACGACGGATATAGAGAATTTAAACTCAAAAAAGTGACAAACGCTGTCGTTCGTAACCGGCGAGAAAAAACCTATAATGCGATGGGAGATAGAGAAAAGCAAGAAATCATTCCTTATTTCTCTTCAAAATTCGTATCGTTCAATACCAATAGACTCATTAGAAATATCATCGGACAAACCCAATCAGCGTTCAGATTTAATGACGTGATGGATAATCAAAAAATTCTGCTCATCAATCTTTCCAAAGGTAAAATCGGAGAGATGAATGCCCAATTACTCGGTATGATTATCGTTTCCAAAATTTATAACGCCGCAATGGCGAGAGCTGCGATTCCAGAAAAGGATCGTAAGGATTTCTACCTCTACGTCGATGAATTCCAAAACTTCGTATCAGGAACTTTTGCGGACATCCTTTCAGAGGCAAGAAAATATAGACTTGGTTTAATCATGGCTCACCAGTATATCGCACAGCTTGATCCACCAAAAGGATTAGGAGATACCTGAGGAGGAAAATCAGATGTAAAAGCAGCGGTATTTGGTAACGTGGGGACAATGATGTCCTTTAAAGTCGGTGCTCCCGATGCTGAATTTTTGGAGAAAGAATATGCTCCCGTACTCTGACCTCAGGATATCGTAGGAATAGCTAACTATAAAGCGTATCTCAAACTCAACATTGATAACTCTACTACGCGTGTCTTCAGTATGAACTCGATCTTTACCAAGGACTATCAAAATAAAAAAATTGTACCCATCCTCAAAGAATACTCTGCAAAGAAATATGGAAGAAGGAGAGAGTTTGTGGATGCTGAAACCAGAGCAAGGCTCGGTTTAGGAATAGATGAAAATGAGCTCCCAGAGAGTCCTCCTTCCACGAATGAAGAGGAACATGCGGAAACAGAACAGAATGTTGAAGCTTCTCCGGTAGAATCTCCTGCGGAAGATACAGAAATTGAAAACACAGAGACGGAATAAACTTTTTTATTATTGTTTTTTAGCTTTTTTGTAAGTATTTTACTAGCCTATCAAAATCTGATTCAATCAACTGATGTTTATTGAAGATCTCATATTCTTTTTCAGCTTTTTGTAATGCCTGATGGCGGGATATTTTACCTTTCCCTTCAAGTATTTCATACTTATTGAAGTTTAGAAAATTATTTACTGATTCTGCAAGATCTTTCATCATAAGGACTGTTTTCTTTTCGATCAACCTTTCAATATAATCGAAATAACCAGATATAGCTCTTTCTAATTGCTTTAATTCTTTTTCTGAAAGATAATTTTTTGCAACACTAACATCAGACTTTAAAATTCTGCCTTTGGGAGCGTTTTTCCGGGTCTGTAGACCCATCTTAGGTTTAGAGCTATCAACAACTTCATACACAATTTCTGCAGCAGTTTTTCCTGTTATTGCGTAGTGAAACTTATTTTGAATCATTGCATAAAATTGTTGCGTAATTTCCGACTTAGGATCGTAGTCAATACAACATTCTGCAAAAATATCTGTGATTTGTTGGTAAACTCTCCTTTCGCTAGTACGAATCGAACGAATTCTTTCGAGCATTTCACGAAAAAAATCTTCTCCAAAAGGCTGATTCGGACTTTTCAACCTTTCATCGTCTATCGAAAATCCTTTAATGAGGTATCCTTTCAGGATTTTTGTGGCCCAAATACGAAAATGAGTTGCTTGTAATGAATTTACACGATATCATACTGCAATAATTGCATCAAGATTATAAAATTCAACTACCTCATTAACTTCTCAACGAAATCAACGATTTACGACTGTTTCCATTTTGGAAATAGTCATATTCTCTTGTAATTCTCACGATTCATAAATATTCTTTAGATGTTTATTTACGGCAGGGACACCTACTCCAAAAAGTTCAGCCATCTTTTTTTGAGAGAGCCAAATATTTTCATCACAGAATAAAGCTTCTATTTTTATATTACCATTCGGAGTAGTATACATCAGAAAATCTGTCATTTTATGTACTGCAGAAGACATTCGAGAAGAAAGTAATAGTAAAACGGTTTGTATGTTATCAATTTTGTTTTAAATTTCAATAACTTTTTTGACTATTTTTCTATTGCTCTAAAATCCTAACAATTCCATTATCAGCATCTACCTCTACAAAGTCTCCGTCTTTTAAGACTTGAGTAATATTTTTTATTTCTTCCCAATTGCTATCCTCAATCTATTCAATTCCATCTTCTCTTCATTGCTCAAATGACTACTTTTACTTCCCATCTTAAAATACTCTTGAATGGTAGGGGAGATTACTCTTTGGATGACAGCTTTTTTTGTTCCTTCGTTGTCGATTTCTCCAAGTTCTTTTTCCCGTCGGAGCTGGAGCTCGTTGATTTCTTCGATTTCTGTTTCGCTTAAGGTTCACTTGAATATCTTTGCGAGATGGCTTTCTGGAATTGCAATGGCGATCTGCATAGAAAAGGCGGTGAGTGCTTCAGTAAATTCTCCTTCTCCCAACAGCTTCCCTAGAAATCCTTGATATAACAGACAAGCAAATAATCACTTTCTATTGAGTTGATAAGGCTCAGCTTTTCCCTCTGTTTCAATCTTTTCAAGTTGT
>Ga0209737_10003779_pt1 | contig 10577 bp, 8 predicted proteins | sample TergutCu122P3_FD_187284 | JGI IMG/M metagenome (GOLD analysis project Ga0209737, IMG submission 187284) | Cubitermes ugandensis P3 segment gut microbial communities from Kakamega Forest, Kenya - Cu122 P3 (SPAdes) (version 2) | ecosystem: Host-associated > Arthropoda: Insects > Digestive system >...
GAGGCGTCGGGCTTGCTCGACCGCTTCTGTCGCGACCTGGATATCGCGTTCGATGCTCGTGCGCGGCTGCGGGATCAGCCACCCGCTGGGAATCGCGAATGCGAGGTAGACGAGCGAGCCCAGCAGAAGCGCGCCCGCGATGAGTGTCGCGGCAAGTAAGCCTTGCTGCAGTGGAGTCAGCGCGTCGATCCTCAGACGTCTGCCGCTCACCTGATGAGATATCCTTCCTCACCCAGCATCGCATCGAGCTCGGCGCGAAGCGACGGGGCGGTCGCATCGACCTTCTCCTCCATCATCACCACCATCGTGCGATCCGTCGCGCGCTCGTAGATACTGAGCTCGACGGTGTCGGTACCGTCGAAGTGCCCGAGCACGCGCTTGAGCCCCTCGCGAAATCCGCTGTCCTTGACCTGCTCGGAGGTCGTCTTGATCGTCAGCCGCTTGCGGGGACGCGAGAACCTGACCCCGTCGAACGGCTCGACCTTGCTCACAATCAGTTTCGATCCGCGGTCATCGGTCTCGAAGCGGGCGAGCAGGCGTACCGTCGCATCGTCGACGATGGCATCGCGGTACTGCTCAAGGATCTTGGGAAAGACCACGCATTCGATCGTGCCGCCTAGGTCCTCCAGTTGCATGAGTGCCATCATCGGTCCGCGCTTGGTCGGCCTGATATCGACCTTGGAGAGCATGCCCGAGAACCAGCCGGTCTCCTCTCCGGTGAACTCCTCGACCTGGTCGAGCGAGTAGTCGGAGGCTTCGCGGAGCACCGACTCGATCTCTTTGAGTGGGTGGTCGGAGGCGTAGACGCCCAGCAGCTCCTTCTCGAAGCTGAGCTTGATCCGCTTGTCCCAATCGAACGGCTCCGGATCGGGGATCGCCTCTGAGAAGCCGTGGGCATCCTCGTCGAACAGATCGAACATCGAGACCTGGCCCGAGCATTTGTCCTTGTGGCGTTGCGCGGCCGCTTCGAAGATGCCACCCTCGATGAGCATCAGATAGAGCTGTCGCCGCGGATATCCGGTGGAGTCGAACGCTCCTGCCTTGATAAGCGACTCGACCGTCTTAGCGCCGACGATCCGCGGGTCGATACGGGCGATGAAGTCGTTGAGTGTGGTAAACGGTCCACCCGCCTCGCGGACCTTGACGATATGGTCGACGACCGCCTCACCGATCCCCCTGATACCGGTCAGGCCGAACCGGATTCCTTCACCGGGAATGGCGGTGAAGTCGCTTTGCGATGCGTTGATATCGGGTTGCAGCACCTCGATGCCGGACTTTCGGCATTCGTTGATGTACTTGATGAGTCGGTCGGTCTTACCCAGATACGAACTGAGCACGGCTGCCATCGTCTCGAGCGGGTAGTGGGCCTTCAGGTACGCGGTGCGCATCGTGATGACGCCGTAGCTGGCGCTGTGCGACTTGTTGAAGGCGTACTCGGCGAACGGCTCGATGTCCTCCCACATCCGGACCGCCAACGTGCGGTCGTATCCGTTCGACGCGGCGCCTTCGACCCAATCGGTCTTCAGCTCGTCGAGTACCTTGCGGATCTTCTTGCCCATACCCTTGCGCAGGCGGTCGGCTTTGGCGGCGGAGAATCCGCACATCTCCATCGAGACCTGCATGACCTGCTCCTGGTACACGAACGTGCCATACGTCTCCTCCAAGATCGGTTTGAGCCGGTCGTCGTAGTAGGTGACGGGCTTGCGCCCGTTCTTACGGGCGACGAAGTCGTCGACCATACCGCTGCCGAGCGGACCGGGTCGATAGAGCGCCAGGACCGCGATGATGTCGCCGAACGAGGTGGGTCGCAGCCGTTTGAGCAGGGCGCGCATCCCCTGGGACTCGACCTGGAAGACACCGGCGGTGTCCCCGCGCGCGAGCAGCGCGAGCGTCCCGGGGTCGTCGAGCGGGATATCGCTCTCCTCGATATGGATGCCGTGATTGGCTTCGATGTTGTGCAGTGCACGCTGGATGACCGAGAGGTTGCGCAGCCCGAGGAAGTCCATCTTGAGCAACCCCAGATGGGCGACGGTCGGCCCGTCGAACTGAGTGATGACACCACCCTCCTTGGTGTCGTACTTGACCGGGATATAGTGGCTGACGCGCTCCGGCGCGATGACGACCGCCGCCGCGTGCACGCCCTCGCCACGGATGATCCCCTCGACGCGAAGCGCCTCATCGGTGATGTGCTTGATGTCGGACTCCTCGCGGTAGGCGCGCGCGAAGTCGGGGTTTCCCTTCAGCGACTTGTCGAGCGTCGTGTCGAGTTCTTGGAGGACGAACTTCTGCGCGATGCGGTCGGGAACGTGATAGGGGTAGTCGAAGATACGCCCGACATCACGGACCGCTGACTTCGCGCCCAACTTGTTGAAGGTGACGACCTGCGCCACCCGGTCGTCGCCGTACTTGCGTCGCACGTAGTCGATGACCTCGCCGCGGCGCAGATCGTCGAAGTCCATGTCGATATCGGGCATCTCGGTCCGCTCGGGATTGAGGAAGCGCTCGAACAGCAATCCGTACTCGAGCGGGTCGAGATCGGTGATTCCGAGCGCATACGAGATGATGGAGCCCGCTGCGCTCCCGCGACCCGGACCGACGCCGATCCCCTGGGACTTCGCCCAACTGGTGAAGTCGGCCACTATCAGGAAGTAGGCGCTGATGCCCTTGCTGGAGACGACCTCCATCTCGCTCTCGAAGCGCTCGAGTACCGTCTCGGGGAGCGGATCGCCGTATCGGAGTTTCAGCCCCTCGAGGCACTGATTGCGCAGATGGTCGTCGACGGTCACCTCTTCGGGCACGTCGAATGCGGGAAGGATGATCCGGTCGAACTCGAGCTCGACGTCACACTTACGGGCGACCTCAAGCGTATTGGTGATCGCCTCGGGATAGGCCGCGAACCGCTCCTTCATCTCGTCGGGGGACTTGACGTAGAACTCCTGGCAGGAGAATCGCATCCGGTCGCTGTCGTCCATCTTGGCGTTGGTGCCGATGGTCAGCATCATGTCCTGGGTGTGGGCATCGTCGCGCTCGAGGTAGTGGATATCGTTGGTGGCGACCAGCCCCAACCCCACCTCGCGCGCGAGATCGGCGATCTGGGCGGTCAGCTGGTCTTGGGTTACCCCTTCATAGGTGACGATACCCTGGTTTTGGACCTCGAGGTAGAAATCGCCCTCGTCGAATACGCTCGCATAGGTCTGCGCCCATTTCCGGGCGCGCTCGATATCGCCCTGCTCGATACTTTTACTGACGATGCCGGTCATGCACGCCGAGGTCGCGATCAGTCCTTTCGAGAACCGTGAGAGCAGCTCCAGGTCGACACGCGGCCGATAGTAGAAGCCACCGATCGCTGCGTGCGAGCACAACGAGATAAGGTTGCGGTAACCCTGAAGCGTCTTGGCGAGCAGCACCAGATGATAAAGCACCGGTTTACCGTCACGGTTGTGGCGGTCCTCGGTGGTGAAATAGACCTCGCAGCCGATCAGGGGCTTGATTCCCGCGTCGGTCGCCTTCTTGTAGAACTCGACCGCGCCGAACATATACCCATGATCGGTGATGGCCATCGCAGGCATTTCGAGTTCCTTTGCCCGCGCGACCAGCGGCTCGACGCGCGCTACCCCATCAAGGAGCGAATACTCCGTATGCGTGTGCAGATGGACAAACGACATGTCTTACACGTAGGTGAGCCAGTGCTTGTATGCTTCGTTCTTCCCGTGGACCGCGTCGAAATACGCTTTCTGCAGTTTGAGGGTGATAGGACCGGCGACACCTTCACCGATCTCGATACTGTCGCACTTGCATACCGGCACGAGCTCCGCCGCGGTACCGGTCATGAAGAACTCGTCGGCGGTATAGATGTCGGAACGCACCAGCGAGCACTCGATAGCCTCGTACCCGAAGTCGCGCGCGATATCCATGACCGAGTCGCGGGTGATACCGACGAGCACCCCGTCACTGACACAAGGGGTCATGAGCGTCTCATTCTTGATGATGAACAGGTTCTCGCCGGTCCCTTCGGCGATCTGTCCGACCTCATTGAGGATGATCGCCTCGTTGTATCCGTGGCGGTTGGCCTCCATGCGCGCAAACGAGCTGTTCAGATAGTTGCCACATGCCTTGATGGCGGGAGGAGACGCGTTGTACGACCGCTGCCGCCAGCTCGAGATACCGACCTCGACGCCCTTGGTCAGAGCGTCCTCGCCCAAGTAGGAACCCCAGGGCCAGACCGCGACGATGAACTCGACCGGCGCGGGCAGGGGGTCGACCCCCATCGAGCCATAGCCGCGGAAGACGAGTGGACGGATATAGCACTCGGTGATGTTGTTCGCCTTGATCGTATCGATGACGATCTGACAGAGTTCATCGACCGAATACTCGAAATCCATATACAGCATCTTCGCTGACTCCTTGAGGCGCTGCATGTGCTCGGGGAGGCGAAATACCGCGGGGCCGGCGGGTGTCTCGTAGCACCGGATGCCCTCGAAGACACCGGATCCGTAGTGGAGAGCGTGGGTAAGGACATGGACCCGAGCGTCATCCCACTTCACGAGTTTGCCGTTCTTCCAGATGTAGTCGACGGTCGGTTGTGGCATCGTCATCCCCTTTCCTCATCGCTATACGGTAAGGGATTCAGTCTACCTCATGCAGGGGTGAAAAGTAGCCTTCCGGGTATAAAAGACACAAGAAGGTTACGTGGAATTGTGCTACACTTCATACTCGCGCGCGCATGCATTGATCGGGTGCGCTCCACGTTGGCACTGGGGTATCGTCTAATGGCAGGACTCTGGTTTTTGGTACCAGCTATCTAGGTTCGAATCCTGGTACCCCAGCCACCTGCCCCACAATATTTGCACTTTTATAATTTGTGGGGCATAATTACTCTATGGCAGAACTCAATGTAATCAGAGAAACTCTCGTCGAGGAACTCGATAGAAATATTCGCTCACAACGAGCCTATGAGCTTGAATGCGAGAGACTGCCAAGGGGAGCTGTATCCATACGCACACGTGGGAACAAGGCGTATTGTTACCTTAAATATCGTGAGGGAAGCCAGGTGAAAACCGAGTATGTCGGAGCCTCCGAATTTGTAGAGGACGATTTGCGTAAAAAAATATCACGTCGAAAGGAACTTGAATCAGTTATCAGGCGACTAAAGCGTGAAGAGCAATTCATGAAGAAAGCTTTGCGCCATTCATGAGTGATATAAGCCAAGAGTGCGTATTTTGGGACACAATCGAGGTTTTACACCAGTCGTCGCCTCTTCACTACAGCAAGCGTACTTAGCTTAAAGATATCTTGATGCCGTATTCCGATTTCTTCGATACCCTCCAGCGCCATGCAGATCAGAAGAGGGCACATGAGATGTCCGCATACATGAAGAACCGCTTCGCCTTCCTTGGCATCGGGCGTCCAGAACTCAAGATACTCGAGAGACCGTTTTTGGCCCAGTTGAGAAAGCACCCCCTCGATTGGTCGTTCGTGGACGCATGCTGGGGCCAAGAGTATCGCGAAGCCCAGTATGTGGCGCTCGATTACCTCGCTGTAAAACTCAAGGAGCTGACGAGCGACGACCTGCCCCGTCTCAAGCAGCTTATCACGACGAAGTCCTGGTGGGAGACCGTCGATACCATCGATGCCTATGTTGGCCATCTGGTGGCGCAGGATAGTGCGCTCGAAGCCGAGATGCTTGCATGGTCACAAGACGACAACCTCTGGTTGCGCAGAGTCGCTATCAACCACCAGCTCAGGTTCAAGGAGAAGACGAATGTCGCCTTACTTACGAAGGTCATCGAAAACAACCTCGGCTCGGACGAGTTCTTCATCAACAAGGCGATCGGCTGGAGTCTGCGCGAGTATTCGAAAACCAATCCCGAGTGGATTCGGGGTTTTCTTTCCGATCACGAAAGCGAGCTGAGCCCGCTTTCTCTTAAAGAAGCGCGTAAATACCTTTAGTACCTCAGTGTCCGTCGATGAATGAAGTGGTGGTCAATGCGCGGAGCAGCGCGTAGTCAGCGTGGTTGCGCTCTCGCCTACCTGCGTTGTGCGAGAAACGCCTCCATCGGTGCGACATCAGCCGGCTTGTCGACGTCGACGCCTATCTCGACGAACGGGGTGATGATTCCGGCGGCGTTGATACCGTAGAGTTTGTGGATGCGCCGCTCCACATCAGAGATGCTGAGGGTCCCTAACGCGAATTTGGTCGCGACGCCGGCACCCAGCAGCCTGACCATCGCCATCGGGTCCTTGCGGGCATCGATGAATCCGCTCACGATCGGTCGTACCTTGTTGGCGACCTCCAGCGTGCAGGTGAACAGGTTTCCGCCGGTCATGCGCCCTTCGCTGATCCTCATGTATGTGCGCACGCTCCCGGGAAACGCCTTATTGATGTCGCTTTCGAGGATGAGCGGATACGTCAACTCGGCGCGACGGCGGGTCGCGCGTTGCGTGTAATCATCGATGGCGGCTGGCGTTACCGCGGGGATATCGGCTGACATCCAGATCAACGGGCGCACGCCGTCGACTGCCTCAAGCGCGCTTTCACAGTTCTCGAGCAGGCTACCCTCGTGCTCGACGATGGTGACCCCCTCGGCCCACGAGCCGCGATCGGTGTTGGCGGGTATGACCACCACGATGCGTGCGATCGTCTGCGCGCGCTTGAGCGCATCGACGACCCACGCGACCAGAGGCTTGCCGGATACTTCGAGAAGCCCCTTGACCGGTTGGTTCGCATCGATACCGGTGCTGTCCCCACCCGCGAGCACAATGGCATCGAACCGGGGGGTGATGTCGGTCATCTGGTTCACAATCGTCGTGCCTTCCTTAACCTTGAGATGCTGAACTCCAGGAATTCAATTCTAACGCATAGGACACCACACGGTCAGAGGAGCGTGGTCGCCTCCGACCAGAACCCGTGATCGCGTGCAGCGTGTGCGAGTTGCACCGCGTCATCGGTCGACTCGGCCACCGCGAAACACGCGGCACCACTTCCGCACACCTGCGCGCTGTCGGTCTGCGGTTGCGCGCGAAGCCACTCGAGGGTCCGACGCGTCGCTTCGCAGACCGCCTGTGAGGCGTCTGCCAGATCGTTGACGAACGGCAAGGTCGGGCTTGCGGGACCGATCGTGTCGAACATGCGATAGACCGCGGCGGTCGAGGCAAAGGCGCCCTGCTCGATCGCAAGTACGAGCGGGAGCCCGCTACGCGCCTGAAGCGAGGCTGCCAGCGTATCACCTCGACCGACCAGATGGCTACAGGCGGTCGGCGCGAGAAAGGCGGCAACGTCGGAGCCCAATTCGCGTGCGACAGACACGACACGTTCGTCATCGAGCGGTACCTGCCACCTCTCGGCAAGCGCGCGCACCACGGTCGCCGCATTGGAGGAGCCACCGCCCAGACCAGCGCCGTGCGGGATACGCTTCTCGATATGTATCGCAACGTCGGTCGGTCGGTCGAATGTCACACCCATACGCTCTGCGGCACGATACGCGAGGTTCTCGGTCGGGTCGATCCCAAGATCGCGCGAGCAGGTGACGGTGAGGCGATCGGCATCCGCGATCGTGACGGTATCGCCGAACGCAAGCAGATGGATGAGGGTATCCACCGGATGGTACCCGCTCGAGTCGAGTGGTCCGACTTTCAGGGATAGGTTGACTTTTGCCGGTGAGTCGAGCTGCACTACTCTTCTTCAAGCAGCCACGGAAAGAGCATCTCGCCGGTCGCCGGGTCGCTGAGCTCGACCTGGCGGGTCAAGACATCGGAGAACTGGTAGGTCGCCCGTGCGGTCCGTGAGCGCTTCTCGACCGTTTCGACCACGAAAAGCGAGGGATGTATCTGATGGACGATCCCCTCGCGCTCAAAAATCTTCGACCGACCCATATTTGCACGTACTTTTATGGGTTGACCTTGCATTTCTTCTAAACTGGTGCGGATTTCCTTTATGGCAAAAGGAAGCTTGTTCATACCGTGTAACCTTTCGAATCCAACCGCTATTATAGCAGGTGGGCACCGCTATATCTAGACCCATTCGCCGTTTAGCGCAGACTCCACCACTTCCACAAACTACCCTGACGACCTGCGGATTTGCTGATCACCAGTACCGCACGTGACGGCGTATCTATTATTTGCGCTTATCGATAATCTATGTGATCGAGCATCAAGCCATGCGCCGGGGCGGTCTGACCGGCACGGGTGCGATCACGCGCGTCGAGCACCTCTGCGACCCACGTCGGCTCCTTGTTCCCACGCCCCACATCGACGAGCGTTCCCACGATCACCCTCACCATCGAGTGGAGAAACGCGTTACCCTTCACCGTGATCCTGAGCATCCGCTCACCCAGCTCCTCCTCGTAGTCGAGATCTGCCGAGAGGATCTGCCGACAGGTCGAAAGGTCACGCTCTTGCAGCTCTGAGGCGCTCTTCGCAACACAGAACGAGGTGAAATCATGCTCACCGACCAGTACGGCTGCTGCTGTGCGCATCGCGTCGATATCGAGCATCGTGGTAAGGTTCCAGCTGTACGGCGCCATGAAGAGCGGCGGGGCACCATCGCACTGGGCGATGCGATAGACGTATGTCCGCGACACGGCATCGAAGCGGGCGTTGAACGTCTCGGGCACGGTCTGCACCGCACGCACCACCAACGCCGGCGGCGTCAACGCGTTAAGAGACAAGACGAGACGCTCGATATCGGTGCTCACGTGCATCGGGAGCGCGCAGCTGACGACCTGCCCTTTTGCATGGACCCCGGCATCGGTGCGACCGGCACCCACCGTCTCAATCGGGCATCGCGAGAGGATCTGGAGTGCGGATTCCAGCTCCCCCTGGACCGTACACCGCGCTTCCTGCCGCGCGAACCCGCTGAACGGGGCGCCATCGTAGGCCAGCGTGATCGCGACGGTCTGCATCGGGCGATCGTCGCTCACCGTACACCGACCCTTGCCGCCAGCCATGCGAGAGATCCTATGACCAGCACAAGCCCCACACACACCGTGTCGGATCCGCGCCACCTCAATTCCCGAAGCCGTGTCCTGCCCTCGCCGGTATAACAACGTGATTCCATCGCCAGGGCGAGTGAATCGGCGCGCCGGAAGAGCTGGACCAGCAGCGGGATGAGCACCGGTATCCACGCTTTGATCCGCTGCGTCAGCGAGCCGTCCGAGAACCGGGCACCCCGGGCGGTTTGCGCGAGCACGATCCGGTCGGCCTCATCGGCGATCGTCGGGATGAAGCGCAACGCGATCGAGAAGACGAGCGCGGTATCGTCGACAGGGACGCGAAACGCGCGCAGCGGCGAGAGGATCGAGACAAGCGCATCGGTCAAGGCGACCGGTGAGGTCGTGAGGGCAAGCAGCGAGGTCGCGCTCACCAGGGTCAGGAGGCGAAGCATGAAATACACTCCGCGGCTCAGCCCCACAAACGATACCCCGATCCCCAACACACGCGCGTCTGCGGTCTGCCCGCCCCACGCGAGTCCGTTGGCGACCACGGTGAAAAGGCTGATAAGGACGAGCGGCATCGCGATCGAGCGAAGCGCTCTGAGCGGAACGCGCGCGTTCAAAAAACCGCTCAGGACCAGGAGCACCGCGGCGGTGAGGGTACACGCTGAGTCCGCACTGAACAAGAGGATGGAGAGCAGGACCATCGTCAACAGTTTCGCGCGGGGATCGAGGCGGTGCACCCAGGTGTCGCCGGGCACATACATGCCTATCGGAACGTTAATCAAGGCTGATCACCTGGCTTGCGTACGCAGCGAAGTCCTCCGCCCGATGCGTGACCACGACAACACCGCTGTGCGCGGTCGCCTCGATCAGCGTCTTGATGACCAGGGCGCGTCCCTTCGCGTCGAGCGCCGCGGTCGGTTCATCGGCAAGGATGAACATCGGCGAGAACGCGAGGACACCGGCGATGGCGGCGCGGCGTGCCTCTCCTCCCGAGAGATGAAACGGCGAGCGCGAGCCGAACAACGCCGGATCGAGGCCGACCGCCTCAAGCGCCTCATCGGCCTGTCGGAGCGCCTCGTCGGCAGAAGCCCCGAAGTTGCGCGGTCCGAACGCGACGTCCTCGCGTACGGTATCGGCAAAAAGCGCCGATTCGGCATCCTGGAAGATGAGACCGACCCTCCCACGATTGTCCGGATCGTCGACCGTGATACCGTCGAGCGTCACCGAACCCCGGGTAGGCCTGAGCAACCCGGAGAGTATCTTGAGCAAGGTCGACTTCCCGCTTCCCGTGTGACCGGTCACGACGATGAGCTCGCCCTGTCTGACCGTCAGGTTGCGATCATGCAGCGCTTCGATGATCTGGTCCCCTGAGCGGTACGTCATCGATACGTCGCGTGCCTCAAGCACCGAAGCGGTCTCGAACCGTCGTGGCCCGATCTGTACCGACACCTCGTCAGTTCCGCTGCCGACGGCATCGATGTCTCCCATCGAAAAAACGGTATCGGCATGGACGGTCTGGTCGAGGTCGTGGGTCACATGGATGATGCCGACGCCGGACTGGCTCAGTTGTGTAATGATGGCGAGTATCTCCGCGCGTCCGACGGGATCGAGCTGCGAGGTCGGTTCATCGAAAAGGAGGTA
>Ga0209737_10003780_pt1 | contig 10576 bp, 8 predicted proteins | sample TergutCu122P3_FD_187284 | JGI IMG/M metagenome (GOLD analysis project Ga0209737, IMG submission 187284) | Cubitermes ugandensis P3 segment gut microbial communities from Kakamega Forest, Kenya - Cu122 P3 (SPAdes) (version 2) | ecosystem: Host-associated > Arthropoda: Insects > Digestive system >...
TGGCCGCTCGCTTGCTCTGAGCTTCGTTGCAGAAAACCTCCCCGACGCATATGAGCGCATTCGCTCGTATTTCGGCAAAAAAGGAGCATACGCTCATTTCAAGGCGGAGCTCGACCGTGCTGGTCAGCTTGAAGCATGGTATGAATACGAACAGCGGGTGATTCAGGAAACTCTGCTCGAATGGAGCAAAGAACATGGTTTTTTGCCGGGGCCGCAATAGAATTGACACTTCAATAGATTGATTTTGCGATGAATTTCAAAGTGTCATTTTTGTGATGCCAGCAAAAATGCCAGCAATTTTTGGTGTTGCCTTAGGGACTTTTGGAAGTTTTTCGCTTCGTCAAACACCTTGCCGAAACCTTTGGAAAACTCGTGCCGGCCGGCGTTCTGCAAGTCTCTTTTCGTGCGGCCAAGCAGAGCTTCTATAACACTTCTGAGCTAGGTGTTCAGTCCCGGCATTGGGTGGCACCCTATTATCCACTGAATGAAAAGAAGTACTATGGGACAAATTTTATACGGCAGCGCTACAATGGTTGCTCCTTATAAGCATTGCACACTCAGTTGGGCTTGGCCTAACATTGCGCTCAACTTGGACATGCCTTCAGCCGCTGCTTCACTTAGGTGTTAGGCCTCCCTTGGGGTAATGATGAATAACGACAGAAATCCGTTTGTAGTTTTGAGTTGGGTTAGCGAAAGTTCAGTCGTCGAAAGTGGTGAGCCGGACGATTTCCTATATGAAGTGGACGGAAATGTACTGGGTGTTGACGACAACGATGATCGATTTATGGTCGGAAAGTTTAGGATTTACTATGTGAACGTGGCGCAAGCGATGGACAGGAATATGTCCGTTTTTGATGTGTTCGATCTCCATGCGCATACCGTTGGATATTATGACGCCATCTTTGGCAATCATTATCCTGATTTTACAGAAAAGGTCATGAAAGTACTTGAGTATGATGTTGTTGATAGCAATATCCTCATCCTTGACCGATTGGAGCTACTTCCTAAATACAGAGGGCAAGGGCTTGGGCTTAAAATCATCTGCCATATAATAAAACGCTTCAGTATGGGCACCGCTCTGGTAGCGACAAAGCCATTTCCTCTGCAATTCGAGAACAAATCCTCAAATGAAGATGACAAGAAATGGCGTGCCGAATTGAAACTGGCTCAATTGCCCAAGAACGAGCTGCTTGCGACGAAAAAACTGAGTGAGCATTATGGAAAGCTTGGATTTCGAAAAATAAGTCGAACACCTTACATGCTAAGGTCCACCGCATGGATATTACCAGACATTGAAAGTGTAATAGGATGACTGCCCACAGTTTTGTTGCCGCCGTCTAATTCTGCGTGCAACCCAGATGCGCTAAGCGCACCCTTCTGCGCCTTGGCAAGATTGAGCAGGCGCGCCCAAATGGGTTCTGCGACATTTTTTTGCCTGAATCACCCGACGCACTCCAAATAAGGCCGCATCAGGTTAGTCATGCGGCAGAGCTTGGCATAGTGCCAGAGCTCACGAATGGATGCCTTGTTGCTGGCCCGAGCCTCCTTCAGTGCTTCCAGTGCCACGTCTGCGCCGATTTTGTTGCGGTGCTTGAAACAGTCAACCACAGTTTTGGCCACGCCATATATGCGCAGTTGGACGCTGTCACGCTCAACCGTTTCGACTCCCGTCGCATAGGTTTCGCCTGCTATCTGCACCATTTTGATGGGCGGATATTCCACCCAAGGCACGTAGCTTCCGCGCGGCATGGCAATCCACACCCGTGAATGGTCGGAGTTTGGGTGTGGGGGAGGACAGCTGGACCAGCTTTCATGAAGTGTTTTAGGTACGAAGTGGTGGCATGAACCCAAGCAATACAAAATACAAGGAGTCGCAAAATGAACTACACATTAACGCAAAGCACTGCGTTTCCGCTGGTAGAGGTTAGCTTAGCGAACGGTGAGGAGATTCAAATTGAGCGCGGCTGCATGGTGTACCACCGTGGCGGGGTTTCACTGGAAGGCAAAATGAACAGCGGCAGAGGCGGTGGAGGACTGGGAGGCCTCTTCAGGGCGGTGGCGCGTTCCATGACCAGCAAGGAAAGCATGTTTATCACCCGAGCCAAAGCGCTTGCTGACGGTGCGAAAATTGCTCTGGCTCCTTCCGCTCCAGGATCGATCAGGGAGCTGCGGCTGGGCCAACAGCAATGGCGTATTAACGACAGTGCGTTCCTGGCTTGCGACGCGAGCGTCTCCTACCAAATGAAGCGACAGTCCTTTGGGAAAGCCCTGTTTGGCGGTACCGGCGGTTTTTTTATTATGGAGACCACGGGCACAGGCAGCATGCTGATTAACAGCTACGGCGACATCCAGGAAATACAGATGAACGGTACCTCCCCGCTGATAGTGGACAACACCCATGTCGTTGCCTGGACCAACACCCTCAACTATACAATAAAGGTGGCCTCCGGAATCCTCGGCTTCACCACTGGCGAGGGCCTGGTTAACGAATTCAACGGCAGGGGAACGGTACTCATTCAGACGAGGAACATCCAGTCCCTGGCCGGGTTGATGCGGCCATTCATGAGGGGTTAGCAGGGCTTGAATCATGCTCTGCCGCCAACCTGAACCACTTAGCCGCTTCTGCATCGCTCTGAGCAACTTCTGCATGAAGGACAAAGGGAGCCCAGCAACGGGCGAATCTGTTGCACACAAACTGTGGGGCTTGCGACGTTTGTTCTAAGCTAAAAACGGCTTACTTTTTAGCTGAACGCATGGCTTTCATATGCTTGATATTTTTATCGGAAGACAACCGTTCATAATCAGCCGTGTTCACCGCATAGATAGCGATTTTGCTGTCCTTGTTGCTATGTACGCCCCAAGCGTATCGTTTTGTAAGCGCTGAGGCCCGAAAACATGGCTGGCCTTTTGAAAAAAAGTCTTCACGGCTTATCCCTCTGCGTTTGCCGTTGGATGCGTATAACACGTCATCAGAAGTGTATTGATATGGGTTGTTAATGAGCATCTCATATTCAATTTGAGCTGCTGTTATGGGTTCTTTTGCCGGGGGAACGACTGCCACGGAGTTCGGACAATCTTCCGAAACCTCAATAAAAGTATCTGTATAGTTGGTGGTATGCTGTTTCATTTGCTTCACTCTCCCATTTCCTCTTAACACCCGTCGCAACCAAATAACAGCGCAGCCGCTACATAACGGCAATCGTTTCTCTTGTCTTGGAAGATACCTCTCTTCTTCACAAAGAAATCCTCGCGCTCTGTCGCTTGTAAACACCGCTTTCATGGCTTGAAAAGACCCTCTCGGAGTTCCCCTGCAGCAACAGGGTGCTGATTCATATTCAAAAAGAGGCAACAAGTTTATGCTGCAACGCATGAAAATATTATACGGAATGGCTCTATGAATCCTCAGGCGCTCTCCTCCCTCCTCGGGTCTGTCGCAGACCTCCTCCGCGGCGACTATAAGCAATCAGAATAAGGAAAAACCTTTGCTCGCCGAACGCCATAAAGAAATTGCGGGAAAAATCTGGGAAATCGCCAACCGGTTGCGCGGGCCATACCGTCCGCCGCAATATAGGCTGGTCATGTTGCCGATGGTGGTGCTGCGCCGCCTGGATTGTGTGCTGGAGCCGACCAAGGATGCGGTGCTTCAAGAGCACACGCGCCTGGTTGCCGCCAAAACCGCTGAAAACGCCATCCCCCGCCTGCTGTCCAAAAAAATTGGCCGCAAGCAGCCACTCTACAACATCAGCCCTTTCACCTTTCAGAAACTATTGGGTGACAGCGAGAACATCGCGCCCAATCTCATCGCCTATATCAACGGCTTCTCCAGCACCGCACGGCGCATTTTCGAGAAATTCAAGTTCAGCGACCAAATTGAAAAGCTCGATTCCAGCAACCGCCTGTTTGCCATCGTCCAAGCGATGGCCGGAGTCGATTTGCATCCCAACCGAATCAGCAACATCGACATGGGTTATGTCTTCGAGCACCTCGTCATGCGCTTCAACGAGCAGGCGAACGAGGAGGCCGGAGACCATTTCACCCCACGCGAAGTCATCCGCCTGATGACGCACCTCGTCTACACCGGCGAGGAGGATGTCTATAAACCGGGCGTCTACCGCGAAATTTACGATCCCGCCTGCGGCACCGGCGGCATGTTGTCAGTCTCCGAAGAAACCATTCGCACGGGCAACAGTTCGGCCAACCTGGGTCTCTTTGGGCAGGAATACAACGAAGAAGCATGGGCCATTTGCTGCTCGGACATGCTGATTAAAGATGAGGAAACCGAACATATTGTCCTCGGCGACACGCTGGGCGACGGCAAAACCAGCGATGGTTTCCCCGCTCGCCAATTCCACTATCTGCTCGCCAACCCGCCCTTTGGCGTCGAGTGGAAAGACCAGCAGAAGGTGGTCGAAAAAGAGGCCAAGGAGCTCGGCTTCGCGGGCCGTTTCGGGGCGGGGCTGCCAGCCATCAACGATGGCTCGCTGCTTTTCTTGCAACATATGCTCTCAAAGATGAAGGACCCGCCTTCAAGCGGCGGTGAAGGCTCCAAAATCGCCATCATCTTCAATGGATCTCCCCTCTTCAGTGGGGATGCCGGCTCTGGCCCCTCCAACATCCGGCGATGGATTATCGAAAATGACTGGCTCGACGCCATCGTCGCGCTGCCCGACCAACTTTTCTATAACACCGGCATCTTCACCTATATCTGGCTCGTCTCCAACCGCAAGAAACCAGAGCGGCACGGCAAGATACAGCTGATGGATGGCACACGCTTCTTCCAGAAGATGAAGAAGAGCCTGAACAACAAGCGCAACGAGCTGTCCGACGAGCATATAAATCGCCTGACTGAAATTTATGGCAACTTCCGCGATGGTGAGCGCGAGGCAGTTTCCGTTGACGGAAACACCGAGGAGCGCATTGTCAGCCGCATTTTCGAGAACCACGAATTCGGCTTTCTCAAAGTCACCGTCGAGCGGCCATTAAGGATGAATTTCGAGGCCACAGAAGAGCGCATTGCACGGATTGAGGAGCAAACAGCCTTCGTCAACCTCGCTGTTTCAAAAAAACGCAAGGACGCCAAAGCGGTGAAAGCCGAGGAAGCAGCTGGCCGCGCCGAGCAGGACGCCATTCGCGCCATGTTAAGAACGCTGGAGCCCAACGGGCGCTATAGGGAGCGTAACAGCTTCGAGGCCGCTCTTGAAACCGCAGCTTCGATGGCAAAATTGAAGTTGTCCGCGCCGATAAAGAAGGCGGTTTTCGCGGCGCTGGGTGAGCGTGACCCGTTTGCGGAAATCTGCCGTGACAGCAAGGGCCAACCGGAACCGGACAGCGAGCTGCGCGATACGGAGAATATTCCACTGCCGCCGGGAACACAGCTGCCCTTGCCGATGCCATTTGGGCCGGACATGCCCAATGACAGTCTGGTAGCAGCGATGCGCCCGGCGATAGATGCCTATATTGCCGCCGAAGTGCTGCCGCATGTACCGGATGCGTGGGTGGATTACGGCAAAACCAAGGTGGGTTATGAAATTCCAATCAACCGGCATTTCTATGTCTATAAGCCACCGCGTCCACTGGGGGAGATTGAGGCGGATATTGCAGCGCTGGAGGGGGAGATTGCGGGGTTGCTCAAGGGGTTGGTGGCGTGAGCGCGGCGGCCTTGCCAAAAGACTGGAGTTGCCGTCGTTTGCGGTTCGACGCACGGCTGAATCCAGTGAAGTCCGAACTGGTGCTCGAAGATGATGCTGAAGTCTCTTTCGTGCCGATGGATGCTGTCGGCGAGTTAGGCGGATTACGGCTTGACGAACAGCGGAGCGTTGATGATGTGTATAACGGCTACACCTATTTTTGTGATGGCGACATCGTAATCGCAAAAATTACGCCTTGTTTTGAAAACGGAAAAGGAGCAATAGCCGCAGGGCTTACAAATGGCGTGGGCTTTGGTACAACTGAACTGCATGTCGTCCGCCCGAATGAACGGCTCAATGGATGCTTTCTTTTTTATGTTACCATCGCCCATGATTTTCGCTCTTTCGGCGAATCTGAAATGTTGGGTGCAGGGGGGCAGAAACGCGTACCTGAGCGATTTCTCAAGGATTTGCAACTCCCGTTCCCCACTCTCGAAACCCAAAAACGCATCGCCACCTTCCTGGACGAAAAAACCGCACAAATAGATGCTCTGATTGAGAAAAAGCAGGCGCTCTTGGAGCGGCTGTCTGAGAAACGACAGGCAATCATTACTCAGGCTGTTACCAAGGGGCTCAACCCTGCTGTGCCTATGAAAGACAGTGGGATTGATTGGCTTGGGGAGGTGCCGGGGCATTGGGAAAAGGGAAACATTCGTCGTTTTGCGACAATGAAAACGGGTCACACTCCCTCTCGCACAATCCCAGAATATTGGGACAATTGCACAATACCTTGGTTCACGCTTTCTGATGTCTGGCAGCTCCGCGATGGAACGCGCATCTATATTGAGGAAACCGCTGAAAAAATTAGTGCCCTCGGCTTGGCAAACTCGGCCGCAGAACTGCTGCCTACTGGGACGGTGATTTTTTCTCGGACAGCATCAATCGGCTTCAGTGGAATTATGCCATGCCCGATGGCAACAACGCAGGATTTTTGGAACTGGATTTGTGGGCCAAAACTTCGTTCGGAGTATCTGCTGTTTCTGTTTCGAGCGATGACCCAGAAGTTCGCTGAAATAACTAACGGTTCCACACACAAGACAATCTATCAACCGATTGCGGCAGGGCTTGAAATCTGCGTACCACCGCTGGCAGAGCAGAATGTTATCTCGTCGGAAATTCAGAAATCCATGAAGCTGGTTGATTACGCTCGGTCTAAAGTTATGGCGTCAATCACCCGCCTCACCGAATACCGCTCCGCCCTCATCACCGCCGCCGTCACCGGCCAAATCGAAGGGTTACGCTGATATGGAACATGACATTCTATCATCCCTGCTCCCGCCGCCACAAGGCTATGCCGACTGGCTGACCGAGCTCAAAAACCGCATCCACAACGCCCAGCAACGCGCCACACTGGCGGTCAACCGCGAGCTGGTGCTGCTGGATAGGCTACCCGGCCCGGTGACTGTCCAACAGGCTGTTGGAAAATTACCATCGTAGAGGAGAATTCGCAGCGATGAGCAACCACACCGAGCACGCCTTTGAAACCGCCATAGAACATGGCCTTGTCAACAACGACTGCTATCAAAAGCGTGCACCGGGCGCCTTCGACTCCGAAACTGCGCTGTTCCCGGATGATGTCATCGGTTTCATCCGCGACACCCAGCCTGCGCGCTGGACACAGCTTGAGGCGATGCTGAAAGAACAAACTGCTTCAGCCGTCATCGACAGCCTGAACAAGGAACTGGCAACCAAGGGTGCACTGGGCGTGCTGCGTCACGGTTTCAAGTGTTATGGCAAAGCGTTGCGCCTCGCCTATTTTCAGCCCAACTCGGGTATGAACCCGGAAAGCGCCAAACGCTATGCCGCCAATCGGCTGAGCCTTTCCCGACAGGTCGCCTTTGCATCAAAGGTGCTCAAACGGCCTGACGGCACGCCGCGCACTTGCATCATCGACGTGGTGCTCTGCGTGAACGGGCTGCCGGTTGTTACGGTGGAGCTCAAAAACCGGTTAACCGGCCAGCGTGCCCAGGATGCCTGCAAGCAATATAAATCCGACCGCGATGGGAGAGATCTGCTGTTTCGCTTCAAAGAGCGAGCGCTTGTTCACTTTGCCGTTGATTCCGACGAAGCATGGATGACGACGGAGTTGAAAGGCGCGGAGACGGCTTTCCTCCCCTTCAATCGCGGCCACAATTTCGGCGCGGGCAATCCGCCTGTCGAAAACAACTGGAAAACACACTATCTCTGGGATGAAGTGCTGCAATCCGACAGCTTGCTCGACATTCTCCAGCGCTTCATGCACCTGGAGATTAAAGAGCGAACGGTTAGCACCTCCACCGGCAAGCGCAAGCTGCGGCACGAGACGATGGTTTTCCCGCGCTTTCACCAGCTTGACGTCGTGCGCAAGTTGGTCGGCCACGCGCGCGCGCACGGAACAGGGCGAAACTATCTGATTCAGCATTCCGCCGGTTCGGGCAAGTCAAACAGCATTGCGTGGCTGGCACACCGGCTGGCAAGCCTGCACGACGCAAACGACGCCAAGGTGTTCAATTCGGTGATAGTCATCACCGACCGACGGGTGCTCGATCAGCAGTTGCAGAACACAATCTATCAATTCGAGCACAAAACAGGCGTGGTCGAAAAAATCAACGAAAATACGCAGCAACTTGCGAAAGCGTTGGCAAGCAAAACGCCCATCATCATCTCAACCATTCAGAAGTTTCCCTTCATCAACCAGGCAATTCGCACCCTGGAACGCGTTGGCGAACAAGTGGACATTGACACAACGGGCAAGCGTTTTGCCGTAATTGTGGACGAAGCGCACAGCTCGCAATCCGGCGAAACTGTGACAGCACTCAAGGGCCTCCTCAACAAAGACGGCATCGCCGAGGCCATCGCCGCGCAATTCGGCGAGGAGGAAGACAGCAACCTGTCTGAGGAAGTCAAGGCAAACATCCACCGGGAGATGCGCAGCCGGGCGCGACAACCCAACCTCAGCTTCTTCGCTTTCACTGCAACACCCAAATTCAAAACCAAGGCGGTATTCGACGAGCCAGGGCCAACGGGTGCTTCCCCATTCCACGAATATTCGATGCGGCAGGCCATTGAAGAAGGCTTCATCCTCGACGTGCTTCAGAATTACACAACCTACAAGCGCTTTTTCGGGCTGGTGAAGCAGATTGAAGCTGACCCCGCAGTGCCGAAGAAAGCGGCGTCCAAGGCGCTGGGGCAGTTTCTGGAGCTGCACCCGGTCAACATTGAGCAGGTTGTGCAGGTCATCATCGAGCATTTCCGTTTAAAGGTGATGCATCAATTGGGCGGGCGGGCGAAGGCGATGGTGGTGACAGGGTCGCGCCTGTCTGCCGTCAAATATAAGCTGGCGTTTGACAAGTATATAAAAGACAAGGGTTATGTCGGCATTCGCGCACTGGTTGCCTTCTCCGGCACAGTCGAGGATGAAGACTTGCCTGGATTGAAATTCACCGAGGTGGGCATGAACGACGGCTTGCCCGAACGCGAGCTTCCAGAGAAATTTGACGGGGCTGAATACCGTGTTCTTATTGTCGCGGAGAAATACCAGACTGGCTTCGACCAACCGCTGCTGCAAACCATGTATGTGGTAAAAAAGCTGGCAGGCGTGCAGGCGGTGCAGACGCTTTCGCGCCTCAATCGCATTGCACCGGGAAAAACCCAAACTTTCGTTCTCGATTTCAAGAACAAAGAAGAAGACATTTTCGAGGCGTTCAAACCCTATTATGAAACGACGCCTGTCGGCCCCAACGCTGATCCACAGAAACTCAACGAGCTGCACCACAAACTGCTGCAGCCCGCCATCTTCACGCCGCAGGACGTGGCCGACTTTGCCGCTGTGTGGTTCAAGGCTCGCAGCGATCAGAGCGGGCAAGATCACAAGCGAATGAATGCAATTTTAGATAGCTGCGTTGCGCGGTTCAATGGACTGGAAGAAACAACGCAGGAAGAATTCCGGGGCGTGCTGACTGCCTTTCGCAACCTGTATGGCTTCCTCTCGCAGATACTGACCTGGTTCGACAGCGCTCTGGAGCAACTCTATGCCTTCGCACGCAGTCTGTCTGCCAAACTGCCGCCACCGGGAGGCGGCGCCAAATATACGCTTGACGATGATGTGGCGCTCAAATTCTTCCGGCTGCAACAGGTGAGCGAAAGAGCCATCGACCTTTCCAAAGGTGAAGCCGACCCGCTCAAAGGGCCGACGGATGTTGGCTCTGCACGCGAGAAAGATACGGAGGTTGCCCTATCAACCTTGGTGGAGCAACTCAACGAGCGATTCGGAACAGACTTCACCGAAGCCGATCAGCTCTTTTTCGATCAGGTACTCGCCACAGCTGAGCGGGACGAGAAGGTGGTTGAAGCGGCCAAGGCCAATACGGAGGCCAATTTTTCAGCTTTCTTTGGGCGGATTCTTGATGACCTCTTCATTCAGGTTATGGAGGGAAATGATGAGATTTTCAGTCGAGTCATGAGCGACAAGCCGTTTCGCAGCACCGCTCAGGAACATCTGGCACGCGAGGCTTATGAGCGCATTCGTGGGGCTTGGAAAAACCAACCCTGAAGAAAGCTGAAAGCAAAGACATTCTGCTTGGCCCGGCACAGCTGTATGAAGCTTTGAGGGAACGGGCGCAAAACCCTGCTGGCTTGTGAGGGCAAGGCCGGGTATTTTGCGCGTGTTTCTTTGAAGTCCCTCCGTTCAACCCAGTGCCTCGTCAATGCATAAAAACCCCCGCCTCCAAGTGAATGAAGGCGAGGATTGGTGGAGCTTCGCTGGTTTAATGCATCCGGTCTTCTAGGGACGCGCTGATTTATCCACGTTTCCGTTAAATCGACGGTGAAGGCGGCAGTGTTTTTCGAAACCTATCCGAGCAGGTAGGCTGGAGGTGTCCAAGTCGATACGCTGGATTGCTTCAAAATGC
>Ga0209737_10003781_pt1 | contig 10576 bp, 19 predicted proteins | sample TergutCu122P3_FD_187284 | JGI IMG/M metagenome (GOLD analysis project Ga0209737, IMG submission 187284) | Cubitermes ugandensis P3 segment gut microbial communities from Kakamega Forest, Kenya - Cu122 P3 (SPAdes) (version 2) | ecosystem: Host-associated > Arthropoda: Insects > Digestive system...
GTCCCATCCGTACGTCGTGGACTGCAGTCGCAAACAAGCGAAGGGTTTTTGAGAAGATGGCGACACAGAAAATACGCATTCGCCTTAAGGCATATGATGCAAAGCTGTTGGACCAAAGTGCGGGAGAAATTTGCGCAACCGCCAGGCGCACAGGCGCCAGGGTTGCCGGGCCGATTCCTCTGCCCACCCGCATCAGTCGTTTCACTGTCTTGCGCAGTCCGCATGTTGACAAGAAAAGCCGAGAGCAGTTCGAAATACGAACGCACAAGCGCTTGCTCGACATTTTTGAGCCGACTCAGCAGACTCTAGACGCGTTGATGAAGCTCGACCTTTCGGCGGGCGTCGACGTAGAAATTAAGAGTTGATTGCCATGGCAAAATTTGACGTTGTTGACATAGCAAAAAACAAAGTCGGCGAGATTGAGCTTGCGGACGAGGTGTTTTCGCAAGAGCCCAACCCCCACTTGTTTTATGAGGTGGTGAAAATGCAGCAAGCCAACCGCCGCCGCGGAACGGTTTCTGTGAAAAACACCTCCATGGTTTCTGGCTCCAACAAAAAGCCCTACCGCCAAAAAGGCACCGGGCGAGCCCGCCAAGGCTCCCACCGCGCCTCCCAGTGGGTAGGTGGCGGAAAAGCCATGGCCCCCAAGCCGAGGGACTATACCTATCGCCCACCGCGCAAGGTGAGGCGGGCAGCACTGGCGAAGGCCCTGTCTTTGCGCGCCAGCCAGCAGGCTTTGCTGATCTTAAATGAGTTTCCGTCCAGTGGAAAAACCAAGCAGAGTTTTGAGGTGTTGACAAAGGGCTTGGGGTTGAAAAGCGCTTTGGTGATTGATGAGAAAAGCAACAGCCCTTTGTTGCTGTCCATTCGAAACCTCGCCAAGTTTGATGTGTTGCCGCCGGAAGCCATCAATTTGGAGTCCATATTAAAGCGGAAGAATTTGGTTCTCACTCAGGCGGCAGCCAAGCAAATTGAGACGGCCTTGCTCCAAGTTTTGAGCGAAAAGAAGGCTTGAGGGAAAACCCATGGATAGAACGCACGTTATAAAAGGCCCCATTGTTACCGAGAAGCTGGAAGCTTTTCGGGAGAGCCAAAGGCTCTATGCTTTCTGGGTGGACAAAGCGGCAAGCAAGCAAGAAATTGCGGATGCGGTTTCGCATTTGTTTAAGGTGAAAGTGGAAGAGGTGCGCACCTGCATTATACGCGGGAAAACAAAGCGAAGAGGGCGCACTTTGACAAAGCGCCCCAACTATAAGAAAGCTTTTGTCCAATTGAAAGAAGGGGAGAAGATTGATCTCTTCGACGGAGGGGTTTCCTGATGGGCAGCAAGAAATTCAAACCGACGTCTCCAGGCATTCGGACGATGACTGTTTCCGACTTTTCGGAAATTTCTCGTGACAAGCCGGAAAAACGCCTCACGGTTGCCTCCAAGAAGTCCGGTGGCCGCAATGTCTATGGCCACATTACCCGCCGCCACCAGGGTGGAGGCCACAAGCGCCGCTACCGCCTCATTGACTTCCAAAGGGCAGGCAAAGACGGCGTGCCGGCCAAGGTTTTCTCCATTGAATACGACCCGAACCGCTCCGCGCGCATCGCCCTTTTGCACTATGCAGATGGCGAAAAACGCTACATCCTCGCCCCCGTCGGCCTGCGCGTAGGCGATATGATCCACGCAGGCCCCGAGGCAGACATTCGGCCGGGCAATGCACTGCCCTTGCTGAACATTCCTGTGGGGACGGTCATCCACAACTTGGAGTTGCGGCCGGGCAAAGGCGCTCAACTCATTCGCACAGCAGGCGCAGGCGGGCAGTTGATGGCCAAAGAGGGCCTCTATGCACAAGTGCGTTTGCCTTCAGGCTCCGTGCGCAAGGTGCTCATTAACTGTCGCGCAACGGTGGGGCAGGTGGGGAATGTGGAGCACGAAATTATTTCTATTGGGAAGGCTGGCCGAAACCGCTGGAAGGGTTGGAGGCCCACAGTACGCGGGGCGGCGATGAATGCAGTAGACCACCCCCACGGAGGCGGCGAGGGGAAGGCGGGCCAGGGCAACCCCCACCCGGTTTCCCCCTGGGGTCAAAAAACCAAAGGGCTCACCACGCGCAAAAACAAGCGTACAGACAAATTTATTGTTTCGGCTCGTCGCTCCGGCGTACGCAGTCAATAGTTTGAGGCAAAGCAATGGCTCGTTCAGTATATAAAGGACCGTTTGTTGACCAGCACCTTCTTGACAAGGTGGAGGCCATGTTGGCAGCAAACAAGAAACAGCCGATAAAGACTTGGTCACGCAGATCGACCATTCTCCCCGAGTTTGTCGGGTTTACCTTCGCTGTACACAACGGCAGGAAATTCATCCCCGTCTATGTGACAGAAAACATGGTAGGCCACAAACTGGGAGAATTCAGCCCCTCGCGGACTTTCGTCGCGCATGCTGGCGATAGAAAGGTGAAAGGAGGCAAATAAGCGTCATGGAATCCACAGCTCATTTGAGATATTTGAGAATGTCGCCCCGCAAGGTTGCGGACGTTGCGACGTTGGTGCGCGGCCAACGCGTAGGCGCGGCCATGGATGTGTTGCGTTTTACAAAACGCGCGGCGGCTTTGCCTTTGAGAAAGCTTTTGGCAAGTGCCATTGCCAACGCGACCGATCGCTCACACGGCGCGGTTGATGTGGACAAGCTGGTCATTAAACACATTTCGGTGAACCCGGGCCCTATTTATAAGCGAGTCATGTTTCGCGCTCGCGGACAAGGCTATCGCATTCATAAAAAAACAAGCCATGTACACGTCGTGCTTACAGATGTGACAGCAAAGGCAAAAAGCCGCAATTAAGGAGAGTACATTTTGGGTCAGAAAGTTCATCCAATTGGTTTTCGCCTCGGTGTCATTCGCACGTGGAACTCGAAGTGGTTTGACGAGAAGAATTATGCGCAGTGGCTCTATGAAGACTTAAAAATCCGCGAGTGCGTCAAAAAGTCTTTAAACCATGCAGGTGTCTCCAAAGTGGAGATTGAGCGCGCGGCGAACAAAGTCAAAGTCAACGTATTCACAGCGCGCCCGGGAATTGTCATCGGCAAGCGCGGCGCGGGGCTGGAGACGGTGAAGAAGGACTTGCAGAAGATTACAGGCAACGAGGTTTTCCTCAACATTATTGAAGTCCGCAAAGCGGAGATCGATGCGCAGCTGGTGGCAGAGAACATTGCGACACAGCTGGAGAGGCGCATTGCTTTCCGGAGGGCGATGAAGAAGTCCATACAAATAGCGATGAAGTTTGGGGCCAAGGGCATACGTGTTGCGTGCTCAGGGCGTCTAGGAGGCGCAGAAATGGCCCGCTACGAGTGGTACCGGGAGGGGAGAGTCCCCCTCCACACCCTCCGGGCGGACATTGACTATGGCTATGCCGTCGCCAACACCACCTATGGAACCATCGGCTGCAAAGTTTGGGTATGCCGCGGAGAAGTATTGCCCGCCGGGAACAATCCAGCCAATGCGAGTTTAGCCAACACGAATTTTGCCAACAAAGGGCAATAACACCACTGAGAGATTTAAGTCATGCTACAACCAGCGCGCACAAAATATCGAAAAATGCACAAAGGGCGCATGCCCGGACTCGCCTACAGAGGCAGCAAGCTCTCTTTTGGCGAAATAGGGTTGGTTGCGCTGGAGCCCGGCTGGGTGACTTCGCGTCAAATTGAGGCAGCGCGCATTGCCATGTCCCGCAAAGTGAAGCGCGGCGGAAAAATTTGGATTCGCATTTTTCCGGACAAGCCCATAACGAAGAAGCCGGCGGAAACCCGCATGGGAACAGGCAAAGGCGGCATTGAGTATTATGTCGCTGTCGTCAAGCCAGGCCGTGTCCTCTATGAGATGGATGGGACGGCGACAGACTTGGCCATTGAGGCGTTGAAATTGGCGGCTGCGAAGCTGCCGATTGCAACTCGAATTGTACACCGCCAAAGTCAATCCCTTTAATTGGAGTCATGCCATGGCGACATTGAAAGAATTGCAGGAACTGACCGTAGAAGATTTGAAACGTCGCGCCCAGGACTTGCGTGAGGTGGTTTTTGAAAACCGCATGAAGCGCAGGTTGGCGATGGAGACAGATTTTTCCATTCACAAGAAGAAGAAGAAAGAGCTGGCGCGTGTGTTGACTGTCATGAACCAAAAGCTGAATGAAGTGAAGTTGAATGAAGCGAGGAAGGCTGCCCATGGCTGAAACGATGGAAGTCCCAACGCCCAAGCGTGCTCGCCCGAGAACCCGGGTGGGGATAGTGACGTCAAACAAAATGCAAAAGACGGTGGTGGTGACGGTGACGCGTCGAGCTGCCCATCCTCAATATGGAAAGGTGCTCAACTTGCGTGTGAAATATAAGGCGCATGTGGAGGACCATGACTTTCCAAAAAACGTCACCGTCAACGAAGGCGACAAAGTGTTAATTGGCCAGACGCGTCCCTTGTCCAAAGACAAATGTTGGAAGGTGCTCAAAGTTTTGGAGAGGGTGAAATAGCGAGCCTTCTTTCGCTGAAAGGGTGAGAATTTATGATTCAGATGACCAGCCTTCTGGATGTTGCCGACAACTCGGGAGCCAAGAAGCTATTTTGCATCAAAGTTTTGGGTGGCTCGCGCAGGCGTTATGCTTCCATAGGGGACATTATTGTCGTTTCTATCCGCGAAGCTTTGCCCAACTCCAAAGTGAAAAAGGGTGATGTGGCCAAGGCCGTTATTGTGCGCACGGCGCAGGAAGTTGGCCGTTCGGATGGAAGCTACATTCGTTTTGACAACAACTCCGCCGTCCTCATTAACAAAGACTCAGAGCCCATCGGCACCCGCATTTTTGGCCCTGTCGCCAGAGAATTGCGCGCCAAGAAGTTTATGAAAATTATTTCCCTTGCACCCGAGGTTCTCTAAGCCATGCAGAAATTGAAAGTTGGAGACACAGTCCAGGTGACAAAAGGGAAAGAGTCGGCCTTGCCCGTCAATGAGAGGCGCGGGCGGGTGTTGTCCATTGACTGGGGCGCCTTGCGCGTACGCGTGGAGGGCTTGCGGAAGGTGAAGCGCCACACACGCAAAAGCAATACGCAACCCGAGGGTGGAATTCTCGAAAAAGAGGGCAGCATTGCCTTGGCAAACCTTGCGGTGGTTTGCCCCAAATGCGACAAGCCCAACCGCATTGGCATCCGCAATTTGACAAAGGACGACGGAAAGGCCAGGAGAATTCGTTTTTGCAAGGGCTGCGAGGAAGCGCTGGAATAAAAAGTTGAAACACAGGTTTTAAAACAGCAACGTTGGTTGTTTTTTTGAGGTTTGAAAAATGGCAGAAGAAAAAAAGCCCAGATCCGACGATAAGTCCAAGAAAGTCGCTCGCAAAGGGAAAAAGGAAGAAGTCAAAAAGACGGGTTTTACAGCTCAAATAGACGAGAGCCTCGAAGTCCGCCCTGCGCGCCTCAAAGAACACTACCGGAAAGAGATTGTGCCGGCGTTGATGAAGGAGCTGGGGCTTTCAAACCCCTTTCAAGTTCCGCGCCTTGAAAAAATTGTTTTAAACATGGGGCTTGGTGAAGCAACCGCCAACAGCAAAATTCTGGAATCCGCCGTTGATCAGCTGGCCGTCATCAGCGGGCAAAAGCCCGTCGTCACCCGCGCCCGCAAGTCCATCGCCAACTTCAAGCTGCGCCAGGGGCAAGCCATTGGTTGCGCGGTGACGTTGCGCGCAGATAGGATGTACGAATTTTTGGACCGCCTCGTCAACATTTCCCTCCCCCGCGTCAGAGACTTCAAAGGCGTCTCCAGCAAAGCTTTTGACGGGCGCGGCAACTACACCCTCGGCATCCGCGAGCAGATTATTTTCCCCGAAATCAACTACGATCAGATTGAAAAAGTTAAAGGCCTCAACATCAGCATTGTGACAACGGCCAAGACAGACGAGTTGGCTTTGGCTTTGCTTCGCAAGTTTGGAATGCCTTTTAGGAATTGACACACGGCAGCCAAGCGAACCACTGGGATTGGCTCAGCAGGCGCTTGTTGCAGAAGAGAAGACAATGTTTGAGAAACAAAGCAGGAAGAGGCAACAACCATGGTGAACGATCCTGTAGGCGATATGTTGACGCGGCTACGCAATGCGGTACGCGCCGGACACGACAGGGTGGTCATGCCCTCTTCCCAGCTGAAGGCGGAGATTGCGCGCGTCCTGAAAGAAGAAGGCTACATCAACGACTACACCGTGCATGAGAGAGTGCCTCAAAACGAGCTGACTGTTGAGTTGAAATATGGCCCGCAGCGGGTTTCTGTCATCCGGGAATTGAGGCGTGTTTCGAGACCGGGCCTGCGTCACTATGTTGCGAAGCGGGAGATTCCCAGAGTGTTAGGCGGTTTGGGGATCTCCATTTTGTCCACCTCCAAAGGCATATTGGCTGATCGCGAAGCACGTCGACAAAACGTGGGTGGTGAGCTTTTGTGCACGGTGTGCTAGGCGGAGAATTTCATGAGTCGCATAGGGAAATTGGAAATAAAGCTTGGGTCCAAAGTCAAAGTAGCCATTGCCGAAGAGGTGGTGTCTTTTGATGGCCCCAAAGGAAAACTTGCGGTGAAGCTTCCGAGTCCGGAAGTGAAGCCCATATTAAAAGACAACATTTTGACGGTGATGCGCTCTTCAGAGTCTCGTCAAGTCCGGGCTTTGCATGGTTTGACGCGGGCCATTTTGGCAAATGCGGCCAAGGGGGTGGATGAAGGCTGGCAGACGGTGCTATGCATTCGCGGCGTAGGCTACCGAGCGGAGGTGAAGGGCCAGCAGATCCATTTCACCTTGGGTTTTTCCCACCCGGTGGTTTTCGACTTACCCGAGGGGGTGACGGCGGAGCTGGCAAAGGCACCGAGGACGGAGGATGGTTTGCCGACGACAGACTTGACGTTGCGCGCGGTGGATAGGGCCCTTTTGGGGATGACAGCCGTGAAGATTCGCGCCCTTCGTCCGCCGGAGCCTTACAAGGGCAAGGGCATTAAGTATGCGAAGGAGAGGATTTTGCGCAAGGAAGGGAAGACGGGGCAATAATTTGCCACACACATTCATCCGATGAAGGAAGGCTTTATCTGCATCGGAAGGAAGGAAGCTATGTCGAAATTAAATGCAAGGTTGAAGAGAAAAGCACGCATACGCCGAAAAATTTCGGGCACCCCCGAGCGCCCGCGCTTGTCGGTTTACAAGTCGCTCAACCACATCTATGCCCAGGTCGTCGACGACACCCAAGGGCGCACCCTGGCCTCTGTCTCTTCCATGGAGAAGGGCCTGCGGGAAGAGAAGGGCAACAAAACAGAGGCGGCCAAGCGTGTAGGGCAGTTGATAGCAGAGCGTTGCAAGGCGAAGGAGATAGAGGCGGTTGCCTTCGATCGCAATGGCTTTCCCTACCATGGGCGAGTGGCAGCGGTGGCGGAAGCAGCTCGAGAAGCGGGCTTGAAATTTTAATGTGAGGTTTAAACGTGGCGACACTCATCAATCCGAATGAACTTGAGCTGACCGACAGGGTTGTCAGCATAAACCGCGTAGCCAAAGTCGTGAAAGGCGGGCGGCGGTTTAGTTTTTCTGCGCTCGTCGTTGTTGGTGACGGCAAAGGGCACGTAGGCGTTGGTTTGGGCAAAGCCAATGAAGTCCCCGAAGCCATCCGCAAAGGTGGCGAGAATGCGAAGAAGAACCTCTTCAAAATTCCGCTTTTGGGCCATACCATTCCGCACGAGTCCCTGGGGCATTTTGGTGCGGGCTGGGTTTTGTTGAAGCCGGCCTCTGAAGGCACCGGCGTTATTGCCGGCGGCACCGTGCGCGCCGTTTTGGACGCAGCAGGCGTCCGGGACATTTTGACGAAATGCCAGGGCTCTCGAAACCCGCACAACGTGCTCAAGGCCACCATCAACGGTTTGAAGCGCTTGCGCTCTCCCGAAGAAGTTTCCGCATTGCGTGGCCGGGAGGTTCAAGTGAAAGCCAAAGGCGCAAGGAGTGAACATGGGGCTTAAAGTCAAATTGGTGAAAAGCTATGCGGGAGCCTCGGAGCGCCAAAGGCGCACCGTCCAGGGGCTTGGCCTGAAGAAATTGGGTGATGAGCGCGTGTTGCAAGACACCGCCGCCATACGCGGAATGGTTTTCCATGTGCAACACTTGGTTTGCGCTGAAGTTGTCCAGGAGGAGCCTGTGCTTCGAAAGCGCTGCGGCTTCAAAAACTCTCCGTGTGCTCAGGCCGTCGTTGAGCAAGGAAAAAAGGTTTAGGTAACGTCATGAATTCTCTGCATACAATGAAGGCGCCTGCCAATGCGAGCCACCGCAAGAAGCGTATAGGGCGAGGGCAAAGCAGCGGGTGGGGCAAAACAGCAGGCCGAGGTGGCAAGGGGCAGAAGGCGCGTACAGGCAACATGAATTTTGCGGGTTTTGAAGGGGGCCAAAGTCCCTTGCAAAGGCGCTTGCCGAAGATGGGGTTTTATTCTCCAAACCGCAAGGTTTATGCTTTGGTGAGTTTGGAGGAGCTCGGCAGTTTGCCCGCAGGGACTGTGGTAGACGTGGAGATGATGCGAGCCAAAGGCTGGGTGAGAGGGCAAGTGGACGGAGTGAAGGTTTTGGCCAATGGGGTGTTGAGTGTCCCGTTGACTGTGAAGGCGCATCGTTTTTCGAAGGCAGCCCAGGAGGCCATTGTTGCAGCAGGAGGCAAGGCGGAGGAGTTGCCAAGGTTTATTCATTCTGAGAAGGCTGCCCAATAGCCGTGGCTGCAAGGAGGACATGTGGCTTTTAGCGCTGTTCTAAACGTCTTTCGTGTGGCAGAGCTGAGGTCGCGCCTTTTGTTTACCTTAGCGGTGCTTGCCATTTACCGTCTTGGCATTTTCATCCACACGCCAGGCATCAGCCGCGAGGCGTTGACAGATCAGATAAAGCGCCAGAAAGAAGCCGGAGGCGGAGGCATTCTCGACGTCTTCAATTTTTTCTCAGGCGGTGCCTTGGAGCAGATGTCCATTTTTGCTTTGGGGATTATGCCCTATATTTCGGCGTCGATTGTGATGAGTTTGCTCACCGCGGTTGTCCCCACCTTGGATCGCCTCAACAAAGAGGGGGCCTTGGGGCGCCGAAAAATCAACCAATACACGCGCTATGGCACCATCTTCATTTCCATTGTCCAAGGGATTGGCATTGCCAAACTCGCTGAAGGCATGGGGAGAGATCCAGGGCTTGGGCTGGACAGTCCCGTCGTGCCAAATCCGGACTTCTGGTTTTATGCGATGACCGTGGTAACGCTGACAGCAGGCACTGCCTTCATTATGTGGCTGGGTGAGCGGATAACCGAAAGCGGCATTGGCAATGGCATTTCGTTAATTATTTTTGCAGGCATTGTGGCGGGGATCCCTAGAGGCATTCGCGCCATGTATGTTGCCGTCGTCAAGACAGAGACGCTGAATTTGGGCTTGGTGCTGGTGTTGCTGGCCTTCATGTTGTTGGTGGTGGGCGCTGTGGTGTATGTCGAGCGCGGCATGCGTCGAATTCCCATCCAATATGCCAAGCGGGTTTCAGGACAGCGTGTTTTTGCGGGACAAGCCTCCTACTTCCCCCTCAAGGTGAATGCTGCGGGTGTCATTCCCCCCATTTTTGCGAGCACGCTTTTGAGTTTGCCGATGACGCTTTCTTCCTATTTACCGTTTATGCAAGGCGTTCAAAACTCCCTGCAAAACAACCTATGGGTGTACAACGGCGTGCTTGTTTTTCTCATTGTCTTCTTTGCCTTTTTTTACACCTCCTTGACGTTCCGCCCGGACGACATTGCAGACAACATTAAGAAAAATGGGGGCTATATTCCGGGACTTCGGCCTGGACGTCAGACGGCAGACTATATTTCAAGAGTGCTCAACCGCCTTACTGCGGGAGGCTCCCTCTATTTGGCGCTGGTTTGCGTCATTCCCACCATTATTTCCGGGTGGACCAACCTCCCCATTTATTTTGGTGGAACAGGGCTGCTGATTGTGGTGGGTGTGGCTTTGGACACGGTGCAGCAAATAGAGCAACATTTAATAACCAAGAATTATGAAGGGTTTTCTGGACCTCGAGGACCAAAAATTCGCGGACGTATCCGCATGGGTGCTTAAGGAGAATTTGTGAACATAATTCTATTCGGACAGCCCGGTGCAGGCAAAGGCACGCAAGCGAAGAATTTGTGGAAGAAGTTTGGGATTCCGCATATTGCAACGGGAGATATTTTGCGCGACGCCATGGAGGAAGGGACAAGCCTGGGCAAGGAGGCCGCCCCCTACCTCGCGACGGGGAAGTTGGTGCCAGACGCCTTGGTGTCAGGCCTGGTGATGGAGCGTCTAAGAGCTGAGGATTGTCGGAAGGGTTTTGTGTTGGACGGCTACCCCAGGACGGCCCCCCAAGTGGAGGTGTTGGAGGCGACATTAAAAGAGCAAGGAAAGAAGATAGACAAAGTCGTTTTCATAGAAGTGCCCCCGGCGGTTTTGCTGGAAAGAGTGAAGGGAAGAGGCAGGGAGGACGACACCTTGGAGACGGTGGAGTTGCGACGCATTGACTTTAAGAACCTGACTGAGCCTGTGAAAAAAGGTT
>Ga0209737_10003782_pt1 | contig 10576 bp, 6 predicted proteins | sample TergutCu122P3_FD_187284 | JGI IMG/M metagenome (GOLD analysis project Ga0209737, IMG submission 187284) | Cubitermes ugandensis P3 segment gut microbial communities from Kakamega Forest, Kenya - Cu122 P3 (SPAdes) (version 2) | ecosystem: Host-associated > Arthropoda: Insects > Digestive system >...
GTCGCTTAGGGCATATTTACACCTTTTTTTCCAATCATAACGTGAATAACAGATTATCGGTGAAACTCCATAAGCAGTTATATCCTCTACCCATTGTTCAATTAAATGTTGATACGGGCAAACAATGATTATGCCGAGCCTGTCATTAAGTTCATGGCAAAGCAGCTCTAACGCACCTAACGCCGTTAGCGTTTTGCCTGTACCGGTTGCCATATCAAAAATACCGTGATAACCGTTTTCACGCCACTTCTCCATAGCTTGAAGTTGATAATCGAAATATCCTGAAAAATTCTCTGGTGTGTGCAACCATCGCTTAACGGTGGATTTCCCCGGGGGTTTATTAATTTCTTTTACTTCTTCCGAATAATCCGATATATTTGTGCGTTTATAACGGTCAAGAATCTCTTGCTTCAATTCGGGGAAATCAATTATTTTAATATTGGGTTCGGTATCGTTCCAAATTGAGGTGAACTGATTTAGTTTGTCTGCAACGCGCACTTGTTCATCTACAGTTTTCCACGAGCAGTAAACGTCTATTGATTCATAATTCAATTCTAAAGCAGCAAGAGATTCATTCATAGAACCTGCGAACGCAACTACATTACCAGCATTGTCTTCGACAAGTCCCATTTTAACGTGGAACATACCCGACTGTGCATTGTTTTCGGTTAAGGCTATTTTTATATCCATTATTCCGTCAGCTATAAGGTTGGCAAGAAGATTTAGATTTTTTTCTTCGAAAGGAGTTCGAGGTATAGTTAATTCCCTTTTAATCGCATTCTTGACAATATCATCACGCATCTTATATCCTTGTTTAATTGCAAATATATCTTCCTCCGATAATCTCGGCGAAGCAACCAACTGAATTCTTCCTCCATTATCGGCAAGCGCGGCAATCCCAGTAGCGGTCACGCTAAAAACAGACGATGAGAAAAAGCCTACTGCGCGTTTGTAAACACAAGCCTCTTTGAGCAGAGGTATGTAAAAATCTTTTGCGACTTTGTCAAGTGAAGAATGGTACGACATTTTTAAGTCAACATTTTGTAGGCTCATATTTTCCTTCCTTTCAGGAATTTTCGTGAATATATTTTAGGACTTCTGCCAATTTTTTATAATCCTCATTTGTGTTGAAATAGCCAACACTAAACCTGACTGTGCCACTTGGAAATGTCCCCATAAACTTATGAGCGTTTGGCGCACAATGCAACCCTGTCCGAACAGCTATATCTTTGTCACTCAACACTTGCCCGATATTGTCGCTGCTGTATCCGTCAAATACACAAGATACGACGCCAATAGCTTGTTTCCCGTCCTGTGGGCAAAAAACTGTTTTGATATTATCGTATTTCGCAAGAACTTCAATCAAACGGCGGCGATTTTCTTGTTCTTTTACAAAAATGGAATCTATTCCAGTTTCACGAATCCATTTTAGTGCCGCATTTAGTCCCGCTATTGCGGGAAGATTTGGACTACCAACTTCATAGCGTTCGGGCATGGTCTCAGGCAAATCGGGATTTGCGGAATCAATGCCCGTCCCGCCGTATATCAGGGGTTCAAGATAAGCGTTCGGACTGCAAATAAAACCACCCAAGCCCATTGGTCCGTACAGTGTTTTATGGGCGGCGAAAACGGCGTAATCTATATTTTCATTGTTAAGATCGGTATCAATCAAGCCCATTGTCTGGCACATATCGACAATTGTTGCGGAATTGTGCATTTTTGCCGACGAACAGATTTCCGCAATGGGAGCGAGAACACCACAGACATTGCTCGCATGGCTGATAATCACAACATCCGGTTTATTTTTGTCAAACTGGCATTTTATATTTTCGATGTCATAAATTACAGCAGTTTTGTCAAAAGCAAGGGTATGTATGCTTGTATCGAAAAACTTTTGCAAACGATTAATGACCCTTACCACGGCGTTATGCTCAAATGGCGAAAGATATATATTCATTTTGTTTTTTTTGATAACGCTATTTATGATGACATTCAAGGCTTCGGTTGCAGTCGGAGTGAATACAACGGCTCTGTTCGGGCAACAATTCAATTCAAGCATCAATTTTCGGGTTTCGGTCACCATCGCTGCCGCTTGCGTTGCCAATTTGTGTTGGCCACGACCGACATTAACACCACATTCACGGTAAAAACTGTCCATGAATCGATAGACTTCTTCTGGTTTCGGGAAAGTCGTTGCCGCATTGTCGAAATAGACCATTTTACCCCCCGCTTCCCCCAATATCATTGGGCAGGTTTTTGGTACTATCGCTGAGGCCTCCATTTTCGTCAAGAAATTTCACTTCAGTCCAGTTTGGAATGGAATGAAGAGTGGATTTTATTGTTTCATCAAACGATTCCCATAACGCGGTATTCAATATGAAATGAATTTTTGTATTTGCCATTGAATTTTCGATCAAATCAATTTCCTCACTCATATCAACACAACCTTTCCAATATCTCAATTAAAACTTGCCGTTTTTCTTGCTCGGTTATTGACTGCCCGTATTCGTCAAGATGGGCGGTCATTTCGTTCAACAGTAGCTTCGCTCGGTCACTATATTCAATTTTGGCAAAACGTTTGGGTATTTTCATTCCGTTGGCATCGGTGAAAATAATTTCATACGATGCGGCGGTCCCGGCATCAGTTTCCCTGCACTGGTCAAAGCTTTCGATAGTCGTTTTGAATGATTGTAAATCTCGTAGGAATATGTCAACCATATCATTGTTCCAATCATCGATTCGCAGGAATGTAATTGCTTTTGCGAGCCGTTGAACGAATGCACTTTCATCGTTTGTGACATTAGCCACCAATTCAAGGATTTTACTTTCATTGCCGGAATAAAGGTATTGCTTTGTTTTCTCGTTCAAAAGTTCATACCAATCCTTGATAATTGAAGTCAGGCTTCCTTTGGGTTTGCCCGCTGAAAACACCGATTTAACCGCACTGATAAGTTCCCTGATAAGGTTGCCGACCGCGTCGTCATAATCTTCTTTTGTTTCGCGAATAATAGGGACAACATTTGCGGTGAATTCTTTCATTCCGAATATGTCAAAAACCGTTTCAAAAAGAAATTCACGAGGGTTCATGTTTGTCTGTTTCACATTGCTTATGAATTTTCGTTTGGCCTGGTCAAGTTTCTCTGCTTTGCCGTCTGCTTTGTATTTTGAGGTCATTTCTTTCGCGTATTTTGGCAGGGACAAATACCAGCGGTTCATAGCAAGCAAGAGAAAGGTAAAACTGTTATATGCCTTTTCTCGTTCAACGACAAAATCGGAAAATAATTCCTCAAGCTGTGCCATGTATTTGGCTTTTTCCTCGTTCCAATCCTCAAGAATAACGGTATATTCGCCCGGATTCTCGTTTATGTCGTTTAACAATTCCGGCGTGATTCTAACTTCGTCATTGCGGTAGAGGATGACAATGTTATTCATTCGATGAAGCACAAGCGCGATATAAATAGGTATTACCCCATATTTTAGACCGAATCCATTTTCATGCAGTGTTAAAGTGTCGTAGAGCGATTGAAAACCCGCACCGCCTTTTTTTGCGGCTTGTTTTGTAAAAAACGAACTGATTTCAAACAGCATATCTCGCATCCGTTCATTTTCGGGGTTCAATTGAATAACAGGGTTGGTTTCCACATTTTTAAGCACTCCCGTCTGTATCAAGGTACTTCGCATAATAGAAACATCTTGCCCCGTCCCGCTCAGTCCTATGTTCGGAAGCAACTCATTCGCCAATAATCCTGCAAGAATCTTGGTTCTGCTGTTTATTGCCACGGTGGTCAGTTCGTTTTTATTGATTGATTCATTGTTGATTATAGGGGTTTTTGAGAACACATTCTCACATATTTTAGACAAAAGACCAGTAAGCTGCGCTTTGCGTCGGAAAGTGCTTTGTTTGCCATCATAAAAGTACATAGCGCTGCCATTTTCCGGGCGTGAATAGGCATTGACATAACTTCCGATAACCTCTGACAAGTCATCAACATAGATTGCATACTCATCAATGAGAATTTCATCTTCTGTTGCGGTGGCATCCTTTTTCAAAGCTGTTACAGCCGCATAATCAAGAGCATCCTCATGTATACCTATGTATCGCTTTGGCAAGACGAAAACAATACGTTTATGCGGATTTTCATCAACAAGTATTTTGTTTTTTATACTATCTATTTCGGCTTGGTCTTTGGGAACGACAGCAAAAACAGTTCCATCGGCTTTGCTATTTGAAATACATTTATCCCAGTCATTAACTGAAAAAAACTCTGCGCTTTCGATGAATTTGAAATCGAAATAACGCACAATATCGTGTTCATCATTGTATGCGGTCGGGTACATGAAACTGTCAAAAGTCGAATCGTTCAAAATAGCCGTGACTTTTGAATTGCTTAGCTTTTGTTCTTTGTACTTTACTATTTCTTCTCGAATATCAATTCCGCTTGATTCTTTGATTTTCAGATAATTGTTACTGCGTTTGAGATATATAACGCACTCATTGTCGATGAGGTCTTTCAATGCTTGGTTGATTTTTTGCGGGTCGTTTACTGTGTCACGGAAAGCATCTACAATCACATCCACTATCGGCGGCAATTTTTCAAACTGTTCAACAAGGTAAATGAGCGAAATAGTCTTGACGATTTTTGAATGAAGCGATTTGTCCTCCACTTTGCGGAGAACACTTGCCGTGAGTCTATATATTTTATGAACTTCGCTGATATAAGGCTCTTTACGGAAAAGCGGTTCAAAATAGTCATAAATAAAATCGGGAGTGAGTAAGTCGAAATCACTTGGTGCAACTTTTAAAAAAGCAGATAAAGTATATTTGTCATCGGAAGACAAGAACGTAAAAAGTGTCCGTTCGTTTTGTGCTACTTTTTCGGAAAGCCGTGGCAGGATGAACGTGGAAATCGGGTGAAGCGGAAAACAGCCCTCAATCGCTGTCGTTATATCATCGTCGTTTTGTTGTTCCAACAAGCCGTTTTTTGTAAAACGATCTTTCAAATCGTCGAATCGTTTTTTGTTGATTTTTTGGAAATCACTCCATAGAGGTTCGTTTTTATGAATAACCGCAGAAATAATTTCATACACCTGCGAATAATTGTTATGAAGGTGGACATGCTTGAATCGTCCCGAAACACCACGCCATCCATCGACTTTGTCTTTCGGAAGATTGCTGTCGATATAGTTGGCAATATCCTTGTGGCTAATTAACATTAAGTGCATTTGCGTTCCGCCGCTGCGATCGCATTTTTCGGCAAAATCCTGGAGCAGCTTAATATCGCCGTTTGTCGCCGTAGCAATGCTTGATTCAAGATACTTGCTGAATTCATCATAGATAACATAAACACCATTATAGCCTCTGTCTTTGAGCTTGATAACAATATTTTCATATAATTCGGGTATATCAAAGCCGAGAAACGGGTTGAACATACTGCCAGAGGTCAATGTAGGGTAGAGATTAAAAAATTCATCGTAGGCATCCACGTCATATTCGTCTAATGCAATTATAAAATCATCAATGGGTTTGCTCAGCGCCTCCGCAAATTTTTTGTATGTATCGGGGTATTTTTCCCGCCAATTTTCAATTTGGTTATAAGCCGCTTTAAAGTGTGTTTCGGGCATTAGGTCGGATAAGCCTTCTTCGCTAAGTGTATGTTGCAAAGCATTTAAAAATGCTTGTGTAAGGCTTGTACTGCTTCCACGCACAACGATAGGGAGGATCATTTGGTTGCTTTCCAAATATTCGTTGGCAAAGTCAAAAAGGAACAAATTATTTGTTTTCATTTTTTTGAGAAGTTCATCGAATATCGTTGTATTTTTCTTTTTGAACAGTAGTGCCATTAAAACCAATATAATATGGGATTTCCCCCTGCCGTATGCACCTATGAGAATCCTTGCCCTTTGGGTCGATGAAGCGACCGTTGAAAACAAAACATCTTCAATGACATCAAGCGATGACATAGTGGGGATAAATCCCTTTATTTTATCATCATTATTCAGATCGTAAGCGATATTGACAGAGGTTTGAAACCCTTTTGAAATATTAATTATTTCTTTCATAAACTATCTCCTTGTTGGAGTTTTTACCCATTAATTACACGGTAGTATTCTTCAATGCAGTCGTAGTGACTCCAATCTGTTTTTATATGCACAACGTCCAATCCCGCCGTCCGCACTACTTTAATGTGACCCAACAATTCAATCTTGTAGAGTAAAGCGGTGAGGTTGACAATATCGAGGTTGAACGCTTTACCCGCATTGCCGTTGTCATTTTGAATAGACGATATACGTATTTCATCAACTCCGTCAGCTTTGTCCAATATGACGGCGAGCAGTATCAGCGGATGTAATGTGTCTTTTTTTGGCGCGCTTTTATGGTATATTTTCAAGCGACTGCCATTTTTTTCAGTTCCGACTATATCAATCAACCCAAGCTCGCCGAGGGGACAGTCGATATTACTTTCGGGTCGAACCTTTTCAGGATTTGATTTTGTGCGAGGGACATAAGTGCTGATGATACAATTAAAATCATCCTCGATGGCTCGCACCGGTTTTTCGCCTTCATCGCTGTTGCGCAAATATTTATTCATTTGCATTAAAAAATCATCTCTCGTAAATTCGCCGGGTTTAAATTCGTTAAAAAAATACCACCATGCTGTAGCTTCTGTTTCCTTGCCTTCAGCGGCTTTGACGAGTTGATAATGGAGAAGCCATAGTGTCCCCATTTCTTCAAAGTATGGGTCGTTTTTGTATATGATGTTGCCTAATTGGGTCGGCCTTTGTATTCGCTGTCCCGATGTCGATTCTTCGGTCAAGCCGACAGCGACCATCCAATAACGCAGGGCTTTGACCATGTTTGCACCGATGCCCAACATGTCCATCGGATTGTTCTCACGGCTGACAAACACATCAGGGGTGGCGAGGATATTTTTCATGCCTTTGCTCAACCAACCTTTGCGTATGAAAAATGTATCATGTGCGCGAAATTTCATTTGACGGATACCTCCAATGAACAACGAACATTAAAATTCAACCTTTCGTCCTCAAATATTTTTCCATTAAACAACCGCCCTCAAGGTATTTTGCGGTCACGCACATTTTACATCGCTTGCATTTGGCATTATTTATGCGGTAACCTCCGCCGATTGTTGAAATGGCCCCATACCGGCAGAGAGATTCGCATTTCAGACAGCGGCGACAAGCGTTATATTTCTTTATCTGATATCCGACCATGCGCTGTAGGTCATCGTGTTTCGCCACGTTCAGCGTTTTGACCTTGACCGAATAATCGTAACCCTCCTGTGCGAACGGTTGAATGGAGAGTATCGGCACATTCGTTTTAACATCAACCACGATGATTTCATTGATGAGCTTGCGCCCAAGCTCCGGCGCGATTCGTCCAAATGGGATAAACAACTCAATAAAGTCATCATCAACAGGTTTGTTCAACTGATAGACTTTTGCGTTATCTTCGGTCGTGCAGTTCATGAATCGAATTTTTACGTCCCGTGCCGCTTCCAAACCGTTGCCACCTTGGCGGGCTTTCCATTTTCCAGAGTTTATGTATTCACCGGGGTCAGGTTTTCCGATGCGTTTTGCGAACCCTACAAGGAAATCATGCCACTTCTCATACTGTTCCGGCATATATATCTGTGAGAGGAACTGCGCTCGCTCGTTATTGTTTGGACAACACCAACAGCCCACGCGGTCATATCCCAAACGATACGCTTCGTTGAAATCGACTTCCTCATTCAATATGTACAACCATATATCAATGTCTTTCCAATGAAAAATAGGCGACGCGACAGTTTGCTTTTGAATTTTTATTGATTCTGAATCGCCTTCAACACGGTTGTATTTGCTTCTGTTGACCGATTCACATTTTCGTATGCCATAAAAAGCCAAAATATTTTTATCCCGATACATACTATTCAAAACACGAGTTATGGGACCGGTTTTGAACATGGTACAGCACCAACGGAGCATACGCGCCGGAGGGCCGATGTCTTCGCACACCTTATAAAACTCTTGTTCACGGTTGATTGCCGTTTTGAAAATAGCTTTTGGGTTAGATTTGCGGTAACGGTCGATATAGTCTATAGTCAGAGGGAATTCAAGTGTTGTGTTACCAAAGATATGAACAAGGGACGGGTCGCTCAGCGCTTTGATGGTCAAGTCAGCGGTAACAGTCGAATCTTTTCCGCCCGAAAAAGAAATCACAATACATTCCCTCTGATACGGTTTTACCGTTTCGGCGATAAATGAATATGCTTCATCAACAATACAATTCAAACGAGTTTTATTCAATTCTATAAACTTTTGTATATTCTCATGGAAATAGGACAAATCGTTTTTCGCCCGATACCCACCAAGCTGTTCCCGAATGAGTTTCGGCGACATTTTTCTATAAGACTTCGTCGTGATAACAATAGGATTGCCATTTATGTAATAACGGTTGTCAGATGCCCACACACTATCGTCTATATATGCAAGGGGCTTACCGTGCAAAATTTCAAGTAACAATCGTTCTTCTGGGAAAACAGGTCTTAAATCGGCACAAAGATATGACGTTGTCCGTTTGCATGAAGGACATATATTTTTATCAATGTCATTCGCATATCTAATTATGGGGACGTTACAATCAAAACACCAATAAACTTCAATAGGAATATCCTGTTCTGTCGCTGAACCACACAGTTCGCACTTTTGAATATTCGTTTCTCTGTTACAATTTTTACACCACATAATCAATTCCTCATTTTGTCAGGTGTTTCAGTTGCGCAAATGAAAAATGATGAATGATACCGCGCTCTGCGCTAATGATAAATGATAAATACAAAAAATGCCTCGCCGGGAGAGTTCGCATCCTCATTTATCATTCACAATTCATCATTCATCATTTTTCATTGCCCGCCAGGGCATTTTTTGGTGACCCGTACGAGAATCGAACTCGTGTTACCGCCGTGAGAGGGCGGTGTCTTAGCCGCTTGACCAACGGGCCATAGCTACTATTATACACGACATTTTTGGGTTTGTCAATATGGTTTTCCAAAATATTTCAAATATTTCAAAAAATTTTGCGAAATTTTTACCCCGAAACCGCCTCTTTCAAAAGCCTCTGCTTTGTGTCCCAGAGTTTCTGCGAAAGATCGACGTAATAGGCATGCGGGTTCTCGAAGCGCTTCACCTCGTCCCAGAGAAGCCCCACCTGCTTTTCGCAGTATTGCCTTATCTCTCCGGCGGGCGGCGGGGCGTAGACCTGCCTGCCTCCCAAAAACACGGGGACTTGCAGGGGCCTCGCCTCGAAGTCGGTCAGCGTCTTGGTCTTCCAGACGGCCTCCGGGTCGAATATGGTGTGTGGCTTTGTGTCGTCTATTATCTCGTCATACACGCATATCTCGTCGGCGATCGCCTTTTTGCTCCCTTTGTCGAAGAGCCGGTACAGCTTTTTGAAATGCGGGGTGGTGATTTTGCCTGTGTTCTCGCTCACCTTGATCTTGGGGACGATCTGTCCGCCGTCGTCCTCCACCGCCACCAGCTTGTACACCCCGCCGAAGGCCGCGTCGCTTTTTGCGGTGATGAGCCGCTCGCCTACGCCGAACACGTCTATTTTCGCCCCCTGCGAGAGCAGATCGCCGATTATATACTCGTCGAGCGAATTGGAGGCCACGATCTTGCACCCCGAAAGCCCCGCCCCGTCGAGCATCCTGCGGGTCTCCTTGGACAGGTAGGCCAAATCCCCCGAATCCAACCGCACCGCGAAATTCGTTATACCCTTTGGGACAAGCACCTCCCTAAATGCCCTTATCGCGTTGGGCACCCCGCTTTTTAGGGTGTTGTAGGTGTCGAGCAGCAGTGTCACGTTTTCGGGGTACAGCTCGCAGTAGTTTATGAACGCCTCGTATTCGCTGTCGAACATCTGTATCCAGGAATGGGCCATCGTGCCAAACGCAGGCACCCCGAAGCGCTGCTCGGCGAGCGCGCAGGCAGTCCCGGCGCAGCCGCCGATGTAGGCGGCCCTGGCCCCCGCCACCGCCGCATCGGCCCCCTGGGCGCGGCGGGAACCGAATTCCAGCACCGCGCGCCCCTGTGCCGCCCGGACGACCCGGTTGGCCTTGGTGGCGATCAGGGACTGGTGGTTGATCGAGAGAAGCAAAAAGGTCTCTATCAACTGCGCCTCCATCGCCCGGGCCCTGACAGTGACCAACGGCTCCCCCGGGAAAACCGGGGTCCCCTCCGGGATCGCGTATATATCCCCCGTGAACCCAAAAGAGCGCAGATAACCCAAAAAATCCCGGTCAAACAGCTTCTTGGACTCCAAAAAGGCGATGTCCTCCTCCCCGAACCCCAGCCCGTTTATATACTCCACGAGCTGCGCCAGCCCGGCCGCGATTGCAAAGCCGCCCCCATCCGGCACCGAGCGGAAAAACATATCGAAATACACGTTTTTTTTGCCGAAACCGTTCTTGAAATAGCCATTGCTCATGGTAAACTCGTAAAAATCGCAGAGCATGGACAGATTGGACAGATTTGCGCCGTTCATAAAAAAATCCCCGCCCCTTTTTTAGTTTTTTTT
>Ga0209737_10003783_pt1 | contig 10576 bp, 9 predicted proteins | sample TergutCu122P3_FD_187284 | JGI IMG/M metagenome (GOLD analysis project Ga0209737, IMG submission 187284) | Cubitermes ugandensis P3 segment gut microbial communities from Kakamega Forest, Kenya - Cu122 P3 (SPAdes) (version 2) | ecosystem: Host-associated > Arthropoda: Insects > Digestive system >...
TAATAACAGCCAATTATATTTTCGGTTTGCTGATTTCAAGGCAAAAGGGAAAACATAATATCAAACGCGAAAAATTGTTTTTTTATGCGGCCGTTTTTATGAACCTCTTTTTTTTGGCGTTTTTGAAATATTTTGGTTTTCCGGTTTTGGGTCTGCTTTTTTATACGCTGCATATCATGTCGTATATTTTCGATTTGTATGCAGGAAAATCGAAAGCCCAAAAAAACATCGCATCCCTCGGGGTGTATTCCGCAGCGTTTTTCAAAATCACAGCGGGCCCGGTTTGCAAATACCATGAAATGGAAAAAGAACTGACGCAGAGAAAAGAAAGTTTTTCCATGTTTTCCCGGGGGATTTTGGTTTTTATTTGCGGGCTTTGCAAAAAGCTGTTTTTTGCGGATACCGCATTTTCGGTTTTTTCGTATATCAAGGCCCTGCCCGAAGGGGATATAACGGTGCTTGGCTCCTGGCTTGGCCTTGTGTTTTTTTTCATTTATATATACTTTGGGGTTTCCGGATATTTCGATATGGCTTCCGGGCTCGGGAAAATTTTCGGGTTCGATTTGCCCAAAAGTTTCGATTACCCCTGCATGGCAAAATCCGTCACGGAGTTTTGCCGCAGGTTCCACACCACGCTTTTTGATTGGTTTAAAGATTATCTGTACATCCCCTTTTGCAAAAACAAAAGGTTTGCTAAGGCATTGAAATTTATACCTGGGTTTATAGGCCGTATATATACATTGGTTTTTGTTTTTTTCGGCTGTTTGATATTGGCTTTTGAAGATATTCAAAAAGGGTTTGTCTATTTTGGCAGGCTGTTCGGGTTTTCGGTCAAGGGGATTATTGACACAGGCGCAGTCTATGACGTTTTGCGGTATCTGCCGTTTTTGGTGTTGGCGGTTTTGGGCTGCACGCCTTTTTTCAAAAAACTCAAAACTTTGGGGAAATCCGACAAACCAAAACGGGTACTAAAAATAGCGGTACCCGTAATTTCGGCGGTACTACTTTTGTTTTGCACCGCGTTTTTGGTCGATTCGCCGGGTAGCGGGAAAATAAACAAATATATAGCCGAAAAGTTTCCGGCGAGGGGGTTTTTCGTGGGTTCGAAGACGCTGTTTTCCTATGCGTTTATGATAAACGAAAACAGGGAAACGCTAATCGCCAAAGAAGGGTATTTAATTCCGAGGTTCGACAGATACTCCGAAAAATCGATATCCGAAAAATCGTCCGGCGAACTCGGCGGAAATTTGACTTTTGCGGAAAACATGGCGAATATACAAAACAACTGCGGGTATATAAACGAATTTTTTGGGAATATAAAAGATTTATACCCCGGAATAAAAACCATATTCGCCTGCCCTCCGAGAAAAATCGACGCGATGACAAGCAAACTTCCCGCTTTTTTCCCCAGCGAAAGGCACGAAAAATATTTTTGGGAACTCGAACAATATATAAACCCGGATATATACTGCAACTTTTTGGATATCATGAGATCGAAAAACGGCGAGTATATATATTATAAAACCGACCACCATTGGACTACCCTCGGCGCCTATTACGCATACGCCGCCCTCGGCGAAAAAATGGGCTATACGCCCCTGCCAAAAGAGGAATTTGCCATTGAAACCGCCAGCGAGAATTTTTACGGCGTGATGTGGGCGAAAGCCGGGGCAAGATGGATAAAACCGGACACAATCGAATATTATAGGTTGGAAAACGAAGATAGCGAATACAAAACCTTCATACACACCGCGACGGAGCCTATTGTATTGCCGGGATTTTACGACCGGGAGAAACTCGGGACAGGGGACAAATATGCCTCTTTTTTAGGCGGCATAACGTCGCACATATCCGTCAGGTCTGTAACTCCCGTCTCCGAGCGCAAAAAACTTTTGCTCGTTTCGGATTCCTTCGGGCAGAGCCTTGCCCCGTTTTTGGCGCGGCACTACGACATAGAAATAATCGACACGCGGTTTTTCAACAAAAAAATCTATGACTTTGTTTTGGAATACAATATAACCGATATTTTGATATTGTCCAACATGGAAAATTTTTCGACCCAAAACAATCTCGTCAAACTGATGAGAAGATAGCTTCCAGAAAACATATCGGTGTGTTTTTGGCGGCGAAATTTTTTTCGTATTCCGTCTGAATATTTTCGTCCGGATCGAAAAATTCGCTGCTATACAGATCGTATGTCTTGATATTTACATAAAATCCGCCGGCGGAGAGATTTTTTGCCGAAAAGTCAAAAAAATCCCTGTTGTCCGTTTTTAGCCTGATGCCTGATTTTGGCGCCAATATTTTTTTGTACACCTCGATAAATTTTTCCGAGGTCAATCTATTGTGGTGTTGGTACCTTTTGGGCCAGGGATCGGAAAAATTCAGATATATTTGGGCGATAGTCTGCGGTTTGAAAAGTTCCGCGAGCTTATTTGCGTCCGAGATCAAAAATTTCACGTTGGGCAGATTTTCGCTTTTGGCTTTATCGAGAGCCATCACAACGATGTCCGAGATTTTTTCGACCGCGATAAAATTTATGTCGGGATATTTTTTTGCCATGGCGCAGATGAAATCCCCTTTGCCGCACCCTATTTCCAAATGTATGGGTTTGTCCTCGGCAAATATACCCATCCACTGCAAAAAATCCTCGCAGGCCTGTATCCGTTTTTCGGAATTTTTCTTTTTTCGCATCCTCATGTTTCTATTCCGTTTCCGATTGTTTCACGTGAAACAATTCAAACAATTCAATGGTCGAAATCAATGTCGGCACATTTTCGATGTTTGCGAATTTGGCGTTTTCGCAGGTTTTTTTTACGAATCCCGACAATACGCGCCCCGTTCCGATTTCGACGAACATATCGCAGTCGCCAGATATATTTTCGAGTTCGTTTTTGAATTTCACCGGGTTTGACATTTGTTTGGGTATATAATCGGCCATATACAAATTTATGTTTTCGCCGTAATCGAATTTTTTTCCGGTCAGGTTTGAATACAGTTCTGTTTTGGGTTTTTTGAAGTTTATAGATTTTAAAAAATCGGTCAGTTCGCCACTTGCGTATTGCATAAGTTTGCTGTGGTATGCCCCCGCCACATTCAGTTTTATTGTTTTTGCTTTTTTTTCGCCGAGTATCGCCACGGCTTTTTCCACCGCTTCGGTTTCGCCGCTGATCACGATTTGTTTCGGGCAGTTGTAATTTGCGGGTATCACATATCCGTATGTTTTTGAGATATGGTCGCATACTTCTTCTACCAGTTCATCTTCTGCCCCGATTATGCTGTACATCGCCCCCGGTGTTTTTTCGCAGGCTTTTTGCATCGCGTTTCCGCGGACGGAAATCAAATCCAGCGTTTCCTTGAAGGTCAGCATTTCGGAGGCGGCAAAGGAAGTGATTTCGCCCAGCGAAAATCCCGCCATGCAGTTCGGGGTTATTTTTTTTTCCTTCAGCAGTTCGTGTATGGCATAGGATATTGTAAAAATCGCCGTCTGCGCATTGCTTGTTTTTTTGAGTTCGCTATCGTCCGAGCATATTTTTTTTAGGTCGATTTTTAGGTGTTCGCCCGCTTCGTCGAATATGTTTTTGAAGGTTTCGTATTCATCGTATAGATTTAAACCCATGCCCACGTGCTGCGCCCCTTGTCCCGTAAATAAAAATGCGTTTTTGTTCATGTTTTGCCTCCCTTGGTTTTGGCTTTTTATATATTATACACCATATTTTTGGATTTTGCAATAAAAGATTTTGTTTTATTCAATATTTGCTAATATTCATAGGTTATAATACATATACCGCAATTAAAAAAGGGGGTGTTTTTATCAAAACCAGTTCGGTGTTGGTCGGGACCGGGGCGTATCTGCCGGATTTTGTCGTGGGCAACGATATGTTCAAGCAGACGGTGGAAACGAGCGACGAATGGATTTTTTCGCGGACGGGCATAAAAGAGAGGCGCATCGAGCAAAACAAATATACTTTCGAGATGATCGGCGAGGCCTGCAAAGGCGCTTTGGCAAATTCCGGCGTTGCCCCCGGCGAATTGGATATGATAATTGTGAGCACCACCACGCCCGATTACAACTACCCTTCAACCGCCTGCCTTGTCAACAACTATATAGGCGCCGGCTCTGCCATGTCTTTTGACATTTCGGCCGCCTGCGAGGGGTTTGTTTTCGCGCTCGATATCGCCGATGGCTATATCAAATCCGGCAAGGCCAAAAATGTTTTGGTCGCTTCGGGCGATTCACTGCACCGCATACTCGACTATTTCGACAGGACCAACTGCATTTTGTTCGGCGACGGGGCCGGGGCTGTGGTCGTATCGGCGCGCGAGGTTTCGGAGGGTGAGGAATGCGGGATTCTCGCCAGTTTTACCGCCTGCGAGTGCGATGGCCAAAAACCGTATTATATATCCCAGTCCCTGCATGAGCCCGGCGAGGTTTTCGACAGCACCACAAAGCAGTTTAAAGGCAATGCCGAAAAGCTCCACAACAGCTACGTGAGCCAAAACGGGCGGGAGGTTTTGCAGTTTGTTTCCAGAATTTTGCCAAAAGCGCTCGACGAGGTTTTGTCTATGGCGGACAAAAATATGTCGGACTTGAAATATTTGATTTTGCATCAGGCCAACAAACGGATTATCGACCATGTGATAGAAAAATATGGCATAGACCCAAAAAAAGTTCCGATGAGCATAGAAAAATACGGCAACACGTCGAGCTCGACCATTCCCATACTGCTCCATGAACTCTGCGTTTCGGGCAAGCTCCAAAAGGGCGATCTGATCGCGGTTTCGGGTTTCGGTTCCGGTTTTGGCTACGGCGCGGCGGTGATACGTTGGTAAAAAAATATTTATATAAATGGTAGGAGGATTTTTGCATGGGCGAAAGAAAAGCGGTTTTGATAACCGGGGCTGCGGGGGGGATCGGTGCGTGCATCGCCGAGACGCTCGCGGGCGAGGGGTACAATATCATAATAACGGATATAGTCCCCAGGGAAAAAGCGGAGCTTTCCATAAACAATTGCATAGACAGGGGTGCGGAGGTGCTGTTCTTGCAGAGCGATGTTTCGGATTATGCGTCGTGCGAAAATGCGGTGAAGGAATCCGTGGAAAAATTCGGCGGGATTTACGGTCTTGTAAATAATGCGGGTATAATACGGGATGCGCTTTTGATGCGTATGAGCGAAGAGCAATTCGACAAGGTCATCGATATAAACCTCAAGAGCGTTTTCAATATGTCCAAACACACAGTCCCCCACATGGTCAAGGCCAGGGAGGGGCGGATAGTGAGCATATCTTCGGTCGCGGGGGTTTACGGCAATGTGGGGCAGACGAACTACGCCTCGAGCAAGGCGGGGATCATCGGCTTCACCAAATCGCTCGCCAAAGAGGTGGGCAGCCGGGGTATAACCGTGAATGCGGTGGCTCCGGGGTATATCGCCACGGATATGACGGCCACGCTGCCCGAAGGCGCCGCCGCCGAGATAAAATCCCGCATATCCCTCAAAACGCTCGGGGCTCCCAAAGACGTGGCCAATGCGGTTTCGTTTCTTTTGAGCGACAAGGCTTCGTATATCACGGGCCATGTGCTCTCCGTGGACGGGGGGATGAGCCTATGAGAAGGGTCGCGGTTACGGGGATCGGGGTGATAACGGCCGCGGGCAAAAACGTGGGTGATACCTGGAAGAGGGTCGTGGGCGGCGAGACCGCGATAGACACCATCACGAAATTCGACATATCGAAATTCAAGGTCTCGCTCGCCGCCGAGATAAAGGATTTCGACCCGGAGCTGTACGTCGAGGAAAAAAAGGAAGTCCGCCGCCTCGACAAATTCAGCCAGTATGCGCTCGCGGCGGTGCATGAGGCGGTGCTATCCTCGGGGCTCGATTTTGCCGGCGGCAGATTGGACAAAACCCGCTGCGGGGTCATATTCGGCTCCGGGGTGGGCGGCATCGAGACTTTGGAAAACGAGGTCACCAAATTCAACGCCAAGGGCCCGCTCGGGGTTTCGCCCCTGTACATCCCGATGATGATCGCCAATATGGCGGTGGGCAACATCTCCATCAAATACGGGCTCGAGGGGTACGGGTTCTGCCCGGTCACCGCCTGCGCCACCGGTTCCCATGCGATCGGCGAGGCCTACCGGGCGATAAAAAACGGCGAGGCGGACATAATGGTCGCGGGGGGGAGCGAGGCGGCGATAACCCCGACTTCCATCGCCGGTTTCCAGAATTCCACCACACTTTCGACTTCATCCGACAGAAACGCGGGGCTTATCGCCTTCGACAGGCGGCGCAGCGGGTTTGTGATGGGGGAGGGCGCGGGCGCCGTGATTTTGGAGGACTACGAAAGCGCGAAAAGGCGCGGTGCCGTGATCTACGGGGAGATAGTCGGCTACCATGCCAATTTCGACGCGTACCACATCACCGCCCCGGAGCCGAGCGGCAAGGGTGCAATGAAGGCGATCGAAAAGGCAATCGAGGACGCCAAAATCGACAAGGGCAGGGTGGGGTATATAAACGCCCACGGGACGGGTACGCAGATAAACGACAAAATCGAAACCAAGGCCTTCAAAGGCGTTTTCGGCGAAGGGGCCTACAATGTCCCCATTTCCTCGACAAAAGGCGTGGTGGGCCATATGCTCGGCGCGGCGGGCGCGGTCGAGGCGGTTTTCTGCCTGAAAGCGCTGTCCGATGCCATACTTCCCCCCACGGCGAACCTGCGCGAAAGCGATCCGGAATGCGACCTCGACTACATCCCCCTCGAAGCGAGGGAATCGAAGCTCGAATACGCCCTTTCCGTTTCATTGGGGTTCGGGGCCACAAACGCTGTTCTTGTATTTAGAAAGGTGTGAAAAAATTATGACGCTGTTCGACGACAAAAAAGACATTTTCGAGCTGATTGAGCGCTTTGACAAAAGCTCGCTCTGCGAGCTGGAAATCACGGCGGGGGAGGGGCGTATAAGGCTTTCAAAAGCCGCCATTTCAAACGCCGCGGTCCGCATTCCCCAGCCTCCCGAAAACCACGAAACCCACGTTGTTTCGAAATCCCCGAAAGTTTCAAAGACAATAACCGCGCCCTTGGTCGGCACTTTCTATTCCTCGGCTTCGCCGGATTCGGGGCCATATGTGAAGGTGGGCGACAAAGTCACAAAAGGCATGGTCGTGTGCATCATCGAGGCGATGAAAAACATGAACGAGATCGAAAGCGACGAGGAAGGCGAAATCGCCGAGATTTTGGTCAAAAACCACACCCCCGTCGAATACGGGCAGCTATTATTCAGATTGAATTGAAAAGGAGTATCGATATTATGCTGTACGACAGGGAGCAGATAAAAGCGGTTATTCCCCACCGCGACCCGTTTTTGCTCATCGACGCGATAGAGGAGCTCGCCGAAATGGAGAGCGTCACGGCGGTGAAGTATGTCACGGGGGAAGAGGATTTTTTCAGGGGCCATTTCCCCGAATACAAAGTGATGCCGGGGGTTCTGATATTGGAAGCGCTCGCCCAGGCGGGGGCGTTCGTCGTTTTGAAGGCGGACGAGTACAGGGGCAAGATAGCGTTTTTCGCGGGGGCGGACGAAGTGAAGTGGAGAAGGCAGGTCAGGCCGGGCGACACGCTCAGGCTCTGCGTGAAGGTGGAAAAAATAAAGTTCGGCATGGGGGTCGCGGACGCGGCCGCTTATGTGGGCGATGAGGTGGCGTGCACGGCGAAGATAAAATTCGCCATCCCGAAATGAGATTGGATTTGGATTGTTTATGAGAGTCATCAAAAACGTATGGAGGATAATATGCTACCCGCTGCTCTATTTGGGGGTTCAGTTCGTCGTCTCTTTCGCCTATGTAATTTTTGCGGCTATATCCTACGTTTTTGAGTTCGCCATTTCCGGAAATGGCTTCGAGGCAGACGAATTGACCGAATTCATCCTTTCCCGGATCGATCTCAAAATTCCGACCCTATTGAGCGTTTTCGTGGCTTTTTTGGTCATGTTGGCCATTTTGCGGAAGGAATGGAATGCCAACAGGATGTGGAACTTCAAAAATTTCGGGCCTGTTATTCTGTTTTGCTTGGGACTTGGGTTTGCTATGAATATATTGACAAACTGCGTTTTGAATTTGCTCCCGGCGCGGGAATATTCATCCCCTTTGGACAATATCATGGGCAGCAACGCGGTTTTCGATTTTTTGGTTTTCGCGCTGTTCGCCCCTGTTTTGGAGGAGATCATATTCCGGGGCGTCGTGCAAAAACGCCTCACCAAGATGATGAATGTGCACGGCGCGGTTTTTTTGCAGGCGTTCATATTCGGCTTCATACATTTCAATCCCATACAGAGCATATACGCCTTTGTCTTGGGTGTTATTATAGGCTACGTTTACTATTATTGGTTCGATTCGATCTGGTTTGCCTCGGCGATCCATATCGCCTTCAACGGCACCACGGTCCTTCTTTTGTATACATTCGGGAATTCCGAGGTGGACTTGCTGTATTTTGTGGCCGTATCCGTCGTTTTGTTTTTCGTCTCGATGGTCAGCCTAAAGGTATTTGCCGGCAATATAAAATCCATCCGTTCCATCCGCGCCAAAAACAAAGTTTACAACCGCTGGCAGTTTTAAAAATTTTAGGATAGGGTAGGGTATGTTCAAAAAAATATTGATAGCAAACAGGGGCGAAATAGCGGTCCGCGTGATACGCGCCTGCCGGGACATGGGGGTCATAAGCGTGGCGGTGTATTCCGAGGCGGACAGGGACGCCATGCACGCCAACATCGCCGACGAGAGCATATGTATCGGGGGGGCGTTGGCTAAGGATAGCTACCTCAACATGGGGGCCGTCGTGACCGCGGCCAAGATCTCCGGCGCCGAGGCCATACACCCCGGCTACGGCTTTTTGTCCGAGAACGCGGAATTCGCGGCGCTGTGCGGGGAGTACGGTATAAAATTCATCGGCCCGCGCGCCGAATCGATCGCGCAGATGGGCAACAAAGCCGAGGCCAAAAAAACGATGGCCAGGGCGGGGGTCCCCGTTATACCCGGCTCGGACGGGGCGGTGGGCTCCCTCGCCGAGGCGGAATCCATATGCGACGATATCGGCTACCCCGTGATGGTGAAGGCCTCGGGGGGCGGCGGGGGGCGCGGGATTAGGTTCGTCCCGGACAGGGCCGAGCTTCTGGCCGCGTACAATATGTGCAAAACCGAGGCCAAAGCCTCTTTTGGCGACGACGAGCTGTACATCGAAAAATTCATAAGGGGCCCCAAGCACATAGAGATCCAGATACTCGCCGACGAGCGCGGCGGGGCGGTGCATCTGTTTGAGCGCGACTGCTCCCTGCAGCGGCGCCACCAGAAGATAATAGAGGAAGCGCCCGCTTTCTTCATGGACGCAGGGCTCAGGGAAAAAATGGGCGGGGCCGCGGTGAAGGCGGTGCTGGCCGCAAATTACCACAATGCGGGCACGATCGAGTTTTTGGTGGACAAGGACAAAAATTTTTATTTCATGGAGATGAACGCGAGGATACAGGTCGAGCACCCCGTGACCGAGTCCATCACGGGGATAGACTTGGTGAAGCAGCAGATCAAGATAGCGGCCGGGGAGGCGCTCGGTATAACCCAAAGCGACGTTAAAATTTTGGGCCATTCCATCGAGTGCAGGATAAACGCGGAGAACCCCGACAAAAATTTCGCCCCCTGCCCCGGGGCGATAAAGGAACTCAACGTGCCGGGGGGGCCGGGGGTCAGGGTGGACAGCGCGGTTTACCAGGGGTATGTCATCCCGCCCTATTACGATTCGATGATCTCGAAACTCATCGTGTTCGGCGCCGACCGGGCCGAGGCGACCGCCAGGATGAGGCGCGCGCTGGCCGAGTACCTATTTGAGGGGATAGAGACGAACGTCGATTACCACATAGACCTGCTCTCCACCGAAGAATTCAAAAGCGGCGACTTCAACATCGATTTCATAGACGAATACAACAAAAAACGGATACACAGGTGAGGTGAAAATGGCGATAAAGGAACTTTTCAAAAAAGCGCAATATATATCGGTTCCCGAGGCGAAACGCGCCATAAACGAGATGAGCGACGGCGAAAACATCCGGGACTATGTGGACTGTGCGAGATGCGAAAAAAAAATCTATGCGGAGGAATATGAAAACCTTTTGAAAGTGTGCCCGTTTTGCGGCTACCATTCGCGCCTTTTGGCGTATGAGCGCTTGGCCTGCACCGTCGACAGCGACACCTTCGAGGAAAAATACAATAATTTGCAGACAAAGAACCCGCTCGATTTCGAGGGCTACCTCGAAAGAATCGAAAAACTGCAGCAGACCACGGGCTTGAACGAAGCGGTTTTGACCGGGTTTTGCAGGATCGGCGGCGTGGAGCTGGGGCTAGGTATAATGGACTCTTCCTTTTTGATGGCTTCGATGGGCTCGGTGGTGGGCGAAAAGCTCGCGCGGCTGTTTGAGGAGGCCACAAAAAAGCGCCTCCCTGCAGTCATATTCACCGCCTCGGGGGGGGCCAGGATGCACGAGGGGATCATATCGCTCATGCAGATGGCGAAGGTGTCGGCGGCGGTGGCGAGGCATTCGGAC
>Ga0209737_10003784_pt1 | contig 10574 bp, 8 predicted proteins | sample TergutCu122P3_FD_187284 | JGI IMG/M metagenome (GOLD analysis project Ga0209737, IMG submission 187284) | Cubitermes ugandensis P3 segment gut microbial communities from Kakamega Forest, Kenya - Cu122 P3 (SPAdes) (version 2) | ecosystem: Host-associated > Arthropoda: Insects > Digestive system >...
CACTTGGATAACTTTCTCTCATGTTACCATTTTATCACATTTTTGACGCTTTTGTCAAGATGCTAAACACGTTCTTACAACAAGAGTTATTCAGCTTACCAGGGATATCGAGAAACAAAAACAAATGAAAAAATATCTCATGCAACAACTGCTTACAGGCAAGACCTGCGTGAAAACAGCGAAAGACTAAAATGGAGTTTGGACGCAGAGGCAACCAACAAGAAATTCTTGTCAGTTCAAACCTATGAAAATCGACAAGACAAAAGTGAAGTCGGCCATTTTAATATTTGAATGCGAAAGGAACAAAAACGCAAATGCAAGGAAAAGAAAGCCAATTGATTATATTCAAAACGGAAGACGAAAAAATATCCGTTGACGTGCGTTTCGACGAGGAAACGGCGTGGCTATCGCAACAACAGATAGCGGAACTTTTTGATACAGCCCGAACGAGCATCGTGGAGCACATCAAACACATATATGATGAATGCGAATTATCCCCCGAAGCAACCTGTCGGGATTTCCGACAGGTTCGAACAGAGGGCAACCGCCAGGTCACAAGAAACGTCCCGCACTATAATCTGGACATGATTATTTCGATTGGATACCGTGTCAATTCCAAGAGGGCTACCCAATTCCGCCAATGGGCAACCAAACGGCTCAACGAATATATCCGCAAAGGGTTTGCCCTTGATGATGAACGGCTTAAAAACGGCGGAGGGCGATATTTTCGCGAACTATTGCAGCGCATCCGCGACATCCGCAGCAGCGAGCGCAATCTGTACCAGCAGATAACGGATATCTATGCCACGGCAATTGACTATGACCCGAAAAATAGCCTAACAAGGGAATTTTTCGCCACCGTTCAAAACAAAATGCACTACGCCGCGCACCAGCACACGGCGGCGGAAATTATCCACGAGCGCGTCGATGCTCAAAAACCAATGGTCGGCATGACAAACTTCAAAGGAAACTACATGACCAAAAGCGATGTCAGCATTGCCAAAAATTATTTGTCGGAAAAGGAATTGACAATTCTCAATCTGCTTGTTTCTCAATTTCTTGATTTTGCGGAACTCCAGGCATTGGAGGAACGCCCCATGACCATGGCGGAATGGGTGTCGGAGCTCGATCGGCAATTATTGGGAAATAGGCGGGAGCTTCTCACAAAAAAGGGAAAAGTGTCACATACCGATGCCGTCGCAAGAGCGGAAAAAGAATTTGAGCTATACCGCGCCCGGGAAATGAAGCAGCTCGAAAGCGATTTTGACCGCGCCGTGAAAGAATTGATGCAAAGCAAAATGGGTGAAAATGATGATGCAAAATCCTGACGCATATCTCGAAAAAGAATTTCAGGCGCAGGCGGCGGATGTGCTGCAAAAGCTCGGCTATTTGCACTTATCTCCCGAGGAATGCAGCCGTGAGCGCGGCGGGCACTATCATGTGCTGCTCAAGGGCATTCTGCGTGCCAAACTGCGGGAGTTGAATATGTTTGAGTACGGCGGCGCTAAATACCGTTTCAAGCCCGCCAATGTAGAACGCGCCATAGACGAATTGAACGTAAACATCGAAGATGCCGGTGGGCTTATCAAGGCGAGCGAAAAAATATACGATGCGCTGCTCCTCGGGCGCGACTTGCCCGAAACGCTGCCCGGCGGCAGGACGCTTTCGTTCAATCTGCGTTTTATCGATTGGGACAGCATCGAAAACAACGCATTCCATTTCACGCGGGAATTTTCAGTTTCCAATGCGGCGGGCGACGGCGGCGCGATACCCGATTTGGTGCTGTTCGTCAACGGAATCCCTCTCGGGGCAATCGAGTGCAAATCGCCCATGTTGGCCGAAAACCTGGCTGTGGAGCAGCATATCCGCAACCAAAGCGCAGAATACATACCGCAGCTCTTCAAGTTCGCGCAGATACTGCTCGCCAGCAACAAAAACGCCGCCCGTTTTGCCACGGCGGGTACACCTAAAAAATTTTGGAATATCTGGAAAGAAGAACATACCGCTTGGCAGAATGAAAAACTCGCGCAATGCATCGTCGGACGCTTGCCGACCGAACAGGATAAAGCGCTTGTTTCGCTTTTTTCGCCGGAACGGTTTTTGCGGCTGATACGGTATTTTGTTTTGTACGACGCAAACACGAAAAAAATAGCGCGATACCAGCAATTTTTCGCCGTGGAGGAAACAATAAAAACAGTCGCGGAAACCGACCCCCTGAGCGGCAACCGCAAAAGCGGGGTGATATGGCATACGCAGGGAAGCGGAAAATCGCTGACGATGGTGATGTTTGCAAAATATTTATTGGAGCAGATTCGCGGCAGCAAAGTAGTCCTCGTCACCGACCGCACCGAACTCGACCGGCAAATCGAAAAGACATTCAGCCATACAAAACTAAAGCCCGCCCGCGCAACAAGCGGCAAAAACCTGATTGACCTTATAGCCGGGGACAAATCGGACATAGTGACAGCGGTCATCAATAAGTTTTCCACGGTGGAAAACAGCAAAGTGAAAATCGAGAGCCGCGACGTGTTTGTGCTTGTGGACGAAAGCCACCGCACGAATTACGGTTCGCTCGCGGCCAAAATGCGGCTTGTTTTCCCGAACGGCTGTTACATCGGTTTTACCGGGACTCCGCTCATGAAAAACGAAAAAACAGCTTCCCGTTTCGGCGGGCGCTATATACATAAATATACCATAAAAAACGGCATTGAAGACAATGCAATCGTGCCTCTCGTCTACGAAGGCCGCTTTGTCGAACAGAAGGTCGACGAAGCCAATATTGACTTGTGGTTCGAGCAGATAACGCGTCGGCTTTCCGAGAAGCAAAGCGATGCTTTAAAAATTCGGTGGTCGCAGTTAAAAAGGCTCGCATCCACCGATGCTCGCATCCGACGTATCGCGCTTGACATCAACACGCATTTTTTTAATGGGTTTAAAAACACGGATTTCAGAGCCATGCTCGCTTGCAATTACAAACGCGATGCGGTGAGGTACTTGGAGTGTTTCGAGCAGCTCGGTGATTTGGTGGCCGCCGTGGTCATATCTCCGCCGGATATGCGTGAAGGCTATGAGGATATCGACGAAGAACCAGACGATAAGGTTTTTTCGTATTGGAAAAAGATGATGAGCCGATATGGAAACGCAGAGGTTTATGAGGAAACCACCAAAAATCAATTCCTTGACGGCGCTATCGATATTCTTATCGTCTGCGGAAAACTGCTGACGGGCTTCGACGCGCCGCGAACGCAGGTTATATATATAGACAAAGCGTTAAAAGAACATGGGCTGCTGCAAGCCATCGCGAGGGCGAACCGCCTATACGATGGCAAAGATTACGGACTGATAGTGGACTACCGGGGCTTGATTCTCAAACTGGATGAAGCTATGGAAATATACAGCGGGGCGGGGCTTGACAATTTCGAAAGCGGGGAATTGAAGGGCGTTGTCGTCGATGTCATTTCCTGCGTGGGAAAAATTCGCGGGGCACATTCATGCCTGCTCGATATTTTCGGCGGTTTGCGCGACAACAGAGATACCGAAGCGTTGGAGGTTTATCTTGCCGACGGCGAAACCCGTGAAAATTTTTATGCCGCCCTGTGCGAGTTCGGAAAGTTTCTGGCGATGGCGCTCAATTCAGAAAAAGTACACGAAGCGTTGACAAAAACCGAAATAGAACGGTATAAGCGGGATTTCGTGTTTTTTTCAAAGGTTCGCAGGAGCGTAAAAATCCGGTATGCCGACACAATCGACAACACGGAATATGAGTCGCAAATGCAAAAATTGCTCGATACACACCTCGCCGTCGCCGGATTGAAACAAATCACAAACCCGGTGGATGTCCTCGACCGCGATGAACTGGAAAAAGAAATCGCGGCATTCGGTTCCACCCGCGCCAAGGCGGATGCAATCCGTTCAACTATGACGAAAAGCATCAGTGCGCACTATGATGAAAATCCGGCGTTTTATGGCAGCTTCTCCAAACGCATCAAGGAAGTATTGGACGAATACAAAAACCGCATGGTATCCGAAGCGGAATATCTTGAAAAAATGAAGGGTATTCTTGAAGATTACCGCAATGGGAAAAGCGGAGCCACCTACCCGGAAAAAATCAAAGGCGACATTCACGCGCAGGCATTTTATGGTGTCATCGGGGCGGCACTGGATGAAGTCGCGGAGGCAAACGTGGAATATATTGCAGACATATCGTTGGAAACCACAAAAATAATCGAGCAGCACAACAGCGTTGACTGGCAGACAAACACGGATATACACAACCGTATCGCGCAGGACATTGACGATTTGTTTTACGAATACGAAAAAAAAGGGCTCAGAGTCGATTTTGATACGGTTGACAAAATCATCGAAAATGTCAAAACGGTGGCTCTGCGGAGGTTTAAATGAACAAATCCATTATATTGGACGGGCGCGAATTATCATACGAATTCGAGCGCAAAAATGTCAAAAACATCAACCTGCGAATCCGATCCGACTGTTTTGTTTGTGTGTCGGCAAACACCTGCGTCGCCGATGGTACGATTGAAGGATTTATGAAAAAAAAAGCGAGCTATATATTTTCCGCACTCGACAAATATAGCGAAATTTCAAAATATTCGGTGAACAGGCATAATTATGTCACGGGCGAAACTTTTCGGTATTTGGGCAAAGATCTTCGCTTAATCGTTGCAAAGGGCAAAAACACTGTATCATCCGATGGAATCTATCTCACGTTGAGAGCAATGGATACCAGCGACGCTATTCTTAAAGAAAAGCTGATAAACAAATGGTACGATGCACGATGCCGGGAAGTATTCATTGAGATTATAACCGCTACGTTTCCGATTTTCCAAAAATACGGCGTGACAATGCCGAAATTGACATTGCGGGATATGTCTTCGCGCTGGGGAAGTTGTCAGACGAAACGCGGAATAATAACATTAAACAGGAGATTGATTGAAAGCCCCCGCAATGCCATCGAATATGTGGTCATGCATGAATTCATCCATTTTTTGCACCCCAATCATTCCGCAAAATTTTATGAAATTTTAGCGGTTATGATGCCCGATTGGAAGACCCGCAAAAAACATCTTGAAGCGGATGTATTTGGTGTATCGGATGATTGATATGTTCAGCATAAATACAGGCGGGAATAGTCCCGCCTGCTTTTTTTTGTATATTCATTCTTCATTCTTTTTTTTAGCCGCTCACGATTTTCCTGATGCTGTCGGAGGACAGATAGTATGCCCTCGCGATTTCCTCGATGGCCATGCCGCCGTTTTTGAGGGCCTTGATGTCGCTGTTTCTCTTTTCGTATTTCTTTTTGCTCCCGTTTTTTGTGCCCCATTTGATTTTTTCCTCGGTTTGCTTTGGGATATAGATCATCTCGCCTTTTACGTACTGCTGGATTTCCTCGAGCAGGTACGCGGGCAAAATCTCCCTCGCGTTTCTGTAGCTCAAGTTTAGACGCTCCTTTCAATATCGGACAAATCAGACAATTCTTCAACCATGCTCGCAACTCAACACGCCCACAAAGCGGAAAATTCACACCTCCCGCTTTGATAGGCACGCATCCAAACGTGATTATTGAAAGGAATAATCCGGGCAAAAGCTCCTGTCACCCGTAATTATTTAACTTTCAATCACCTTTTCTACGTTCTTCAATATGACCAGCTCCTTTCTCCGCGTATTTCAGGAAAAAAACTCAAGTTTTCCGCCCGATGTATAACATGATACCATATTTTTTTGCATATTGCAAGGGAATTTTTGATTATAATGAAATTTTCCCAATTTTCCGAAATTTAGGGGTTTTCCCGATTTTTTTCTGGAAGGCTACAATAAATGGCGCCTCGGGTATGTTGACCAATCTGTGGTACAGGCAGTCGAACCCGCCCCTGTCGAGCCCTTCGGCGAGCTCCAGTATCGCCGCGCCCTCCCTCGCCCCTTCCTCGTGCCCCGGATAGACGCACACCACCGCGACCCCGCCGGGGCCGAGCATATCGAGCGCGCCCGAAAGGCAGGTGAGCGTCGAAGATGTTTTCGTGGTGGTGGACTTGTCGCCGCCGGGAAGGTAGCCGAGGTTGAAGATCGCCCCGTCCAGTTCTGCGGTTTCGGGTATGTGTTTTTTGAAATTGGCGTGGGAGTCGCAGATCAGGTGGACGTTTTCATCCATGCAACCTTCGGCCTCGAGCAGCTTTTTTGTGGCTTCCAAGGCGGCGGGCTGTATGTCGAAGGCATAGATTGTCCCCGAGGGGCACATCTTTTTGATGTACAGCGTGTCGTTGCCGTTGCCCATGGTGAAATCGGCGTACACGCCGTTTTCTTTTATGGACACGCCGAGCAGGCGCTTTGCCATGCCCAGAATGTTTGTGAGCGAGCGCCTGTCCCTGTATTCGTTTTCGGGTTCTGTTTTCATCCGTCAAAAACCGGAGGGGTATTGGTTTTGGGGAGGGTATTGCGGGTATGTCCGGGGATAGGACAAAGCGCCGATTTTTGAATTGTACGAGAACATGGCCACGGATATGAGAACCAAAACCAAAGCGTTCAGCACCGAGCCCACTATGGACAATACATATGCCCCGCCCACGCCGGCCATCATTGTGTTTATGTCAAAGCCGTACATATTGCCAACCAATTGCCTGAGGGCCTGTTCCAGCCAACTGTACACAAATGTCGCCACCCATGAACTCACAATTACCCAGAGTATATGACCAAGTGCGCCTACGAGGTTGAACACGGCGACATAGGCCGAAACTTTGCGCGGTTGGCCCGTGGCGGCGCAAGTCGAGACCGCGCCCACCGAACTGAGCACTTTGACGTAATACACAACATATAGAACCGCAAAAAGCAAATAAACACCGAACATCGCGGCCATCGACGCAACCGCCGAGTCCACGCCCGTAGAGAGCGAAGCCACGAGCAGTATGGCAAAACCAAAAAAAACCAACAACAGCGCCAGGCACAAAAGGACAAGGGTTATCACGGCGCATACCTTGATGATCGACAGCCCGGAGGTTTTCATCCCCCCGGTGCTTTTGTCGGATGCCGCCGCATAATGCATCCACAGGCCGAGCCCGATCAGCGCGGGCAGGCTCCAGGCCAGGATTCCAATGAACATCGCGGGTACATCGACCAGCGTCCCGGCGGAGTTGCTTGTGAAAATCCGGATAAGGGCGACTACCTGCAATACCGAATACAGCAAAACGAAAACGAGAAACAGCGGGGACGAGCTGACCTGTTTCAAAATGCCCGTCGCGGGGGTGACGGGAGGCGGGGGCGGCGGCATATAGCCGCCGTATGAGGGCGGCGGTATGTACTGCGGCTGGGGCGGCGGTTGGAACTGCTGGAACTGTGGCTGCCCCTGGATTATCTGCGGCGGCACTTCGGGGCTGGCTTCATTTGCACTCGCCTGCAAAGCCTCGAATTTGGTCCCGCACTTCACGCAGAACTGTACCTTGTCCTCGCACCCGGAGCCGCATTTTGCACAATATTTCATGTTCGTTTATCCTCAGCTTATTATTTGTAAAATGCCATGCCCCCTATTATCGGCAGGGGTTTGTCCTGGTTTTTGTTTATCGCCAGTATGGCCGCGATCGCCAAAAATATATAGACCCCATAGACCGCGAGCTGAAGCAGCGAGCCGATAGTTACTATCCAGAGAGGGGTGTACCACAAGCGTCCGAAAATCGCGCCCAGTATGCCCATGATGATGCTCACCGCTATCGACGCGCCAAATCCCAATATGGAAAGCATGATCCCCTGCCCCACATGGAAACGCACGCGGGGGTCGTTCTTTTCGGGCTGCACCAAAAGGCCGATGAGCCAAAGTATTCCGATATACGAGAGGATGGAAAAGAGCTTCCTGTTGTCCGCGGGAGCGACCGGGCCGTAATACGGCTGCTGGAACTGCTGCTGCGGCTGTTGATACTGTTGCTGCTGCTGAAACTGTTGAGGCTGCTGGGGCTGTTGGTATTGCTGTTGCTGGAACTGCTGTTGTTGGGGTTGCTGCTGGAACTGCTGCTGCTGTTGGGGTTGCGGCTGAGGTTGCTGCTGCTGAGGCTGAGGCGGTTGCTGCTGCTGGCAGACGCATTTGCCGCCGTCGGGATATTGTTTCCCGCATTTGGTGCAAAACATTATATAGCCCTCCTAAAAATTATGACATCATTTGTGATTTGGTAAATATTATACATTATTTTTGTTTTTTTGTCAAGGGGTTTTTGCTTTTTTCGCAAAAACCGCCGCACTTCTGTTTTTGACGACAAATTCGCCCGCCACGGCATTTTCGGATGTACAGAGCACTTTTGCGTATTCTTCCGGGCGCATCTTTGCCAAATCCGAAAAATCGTGGCTTTCAAATGGGTGGAAGTTGAACAGAAACAGATGTCCGCCTTTTTCAAAGGCTATGGTTTTCTTTTCTTCGTCGGCGCATAAAAGCCGCGAGGGATGTTTGAGCAAGTTGCCCTTTTTTGCGAGCGCTACCATGGCCCGGTCGAAATCCTGCAGGGCGGCATATCTCAGGTTTTTGTCGTCGGCGAGCCGCCAGAGCCTTCTGGCGTGGCGGTAGCTGTTGTTGTTTCCCGGCCTGGGGAAATCGATCCATTCGGGGTGGCCGAATTCGTTTCCCATGAAGTTGAGGTACCCCTCCCCCGCGCACATGCAGGTCACAAGCCTTATCATTTTGTGCAGCGCAATGGCGCGCTCGATCGCCGGGCTGTCGGAGCCTATGTCCATATGCCAGTACATCTCCTTGTCGGCGAGCCGGAACATGATCGTCTTGTCCCCCACCAGCGCCTGGTCGTGGGATTCCGCGTAGCCGATCACCTTTTCCCTCGGGCGGCGCTGCGACAGTTCCCAGAACATATGCCCTACAGCCCAGTCCTCGTCTTTTTTGCTCTCTATGGTTTTGACCCAGAAATCGGGCGTGCCCATGCCGAGCCTGTAGTCGAAGCCGATTCCCCCAAAGCCCACCGGGAGGCACATCCCCGGCATCCCGCTCATATCCTCGGCGATCAAAATACAGTCCGGCCGCACCTCGCGGCACAGCTCGCAGGCGAGTTGCAGGTAGGCCACGGCATCGGGGTCGGTGTTTTCGGAGAAATATTTGCCGTAGTTGTCGAAGGCCTCGCCGAGCCCGTGGTTTCGGTAGAGCATCGAGGTCACCCCGTCGAACCGGAAACCGTCGAACCTGTATTCCTCGAGCCAAAATTTCAGGTTCGACAAAAGGAAATGCGCCACTTCGGGCTTGCCGTAGTCGAAGAGCTTTGTGCCCCAGGCGGGGTGATCGCCCCGGGGGCCGGCATGGAAATACTGGTACGGCGTCCCGTCGAACTCCGCGAGCCCCTCCTCGACGTTCGGGGCGGCGTGCGAATGCACGAGGTCGAGCAGCACCGCTATGCCCATTTCGTGGGCGGCGTCGATGAGCCCCTTGAGCTCTTCGGGTGTGCCGAACCTCGACGAGACCGCGAAAAAATTCGACACCTGATAGCCAAACGAGCCGTAGTACGGGTGCTCCATGATCGCCATCAACTGGATTGTATTATATCCGAGCATTTTCACCCTGGGCAAAACGATCTCGATATAGTCCAAAAAGCCCGCGACTTTTTCCTCTTCGGTGCACATGCCCACATGGCTCTCGTAGATCATCGGCACCTTTATTTTCCCCATATCGAACCCTTCGCTATGCCAGGTGTATTCGCCGTCCCACACCTGCCCGCAGAACTCATAGGTCACGGGGTTCTGGATCGCCCTTTTGCAGTATGCGGGGATCCGGTCGAAGGTTTTTGCGCCCGCTCTGATTCTGATTTTCACTTTTGAGCCGTGGGGGAGGGAGTTTATGCCGGGTATTTTGATCTCCCACACGCCGTTTTGGGATTTTTCGAGCCTGTGCGACGTGCTATCCCAGCCGTTGAAATCGCCGACGAGGGAGACCGCGTCGGCGGCTGGCGCCCACTCGCGGCAGTACCAGGCGTCGTGCTCGATGGATTTGTGGAAGCCGAAATACAGGTGCCCGTTGGCAAAGGAGGACAGGTCCGCATTATCGCCAAAAAGCCTTTTCTTGAAAGCCGCGTAATGCGCCATCCTCGCCTCTATGTCGGCTTTGTGGGGCACTAAGTACGGGTCTATGTCGAAAATCGCCCATTTGTGTTTTTTTGCCATTTTCAAATCCCCCCGATGACAAAACAAGCTGGCACAAATAAGCCAGCTTGCAGTTTTTTGACCGTTATTTCAGCTCTACCGCCGCGCCCGCCGCCGCCAGCTTGTCTTTTATCTGGGTGGCTTCGTCCTTTGTTATGCCTTCCTTGATCGCCTTGGGGGCGCTCTCGACCAGGTCCTTCGCCTCTTTCAGGCCGAGGCTGGTGATCTCGCGCACCACCTTGATGACCTCGAGCTTTTTCTCCCCCGCTCCTGTGAGTATGACGTCGAATTCCGTCTGTTCTTCAACCGGGGCCGCCACGGGGGCCGCCGCCGGCCCTGCCGCCACCGCCACGGGGGCCGCCGCCGACACGCCGAATTCCTGCTCGAGCGCCTTGACCAGATCCGCAAGGTCCAAAACCGTCAGTGCCTTTATTTCCTCTATAAGT
>Ga0209737_10003785_pt1 | contig 10573 bp, 8 predicted proteins | sample TergutCu122P3_FD_187284 | JGI IMG/M metagenome (GOLD analysis project Ga0209737, IMG submission 187284) | Cubitermes ugandensis P3 segment gut microbial communities from Kakamega Forest, Kenya - Cu122 P3 (SPAdes) (version 2) | ecosystem: Host-associated > Arthropoda: Insects > Digestive system >...
CCTCTACAAGCTAACACTCCTAAACTTCCCGTCCTACATAGTCCATACGATCTCATCATACCTCCAGGGTCGGACATTCGAAGAGTCCTTCCAGACAGCCACGTCCCGCAAGCTGACGCTGCTCGTCAGCTACCTGCAGTCATACCTCAACAACTTTCAACGGTGGTTGAGTGAATGGAGAAATGCCATTAATGTCTCTAAGAGCACCACGATAATCTTTGTGCGTGCCGCATGGTGCTTCATCCAGCCCCAACCAGTAACACTCTTCGGAGTACCAATCCAATGGGTCAACACTACACACTATCTGGGGGTAAACTTAGATAAACGACTCACCTGGTCACCTCACATCGATCAGGTCAGAAAGAAAACTGCTCAAAGGATGGGTATGCTGGGTCCCCTCCTGAATAGGAAGAGTGATTTCTCCATCAGGAATGGAGTGCTGCTATATAAGCAGCTCATCTGCCCCATGATGGATTACGCATGCCCCGCCTGGAGGTCCGCTGCCCGCACCCATGTTTGGAGGCTACAGGTGTTACAATCCAAGTGTCTTCGCCTTGCTACTGGTGCCCCCTGGTACGTAAGTAACAGACAGATACACAAGAATCTGGGTGTTCCGCTGTTTGCCGACCACATCAGAGCCCTGACTGCGAGCTTTGACTCAAAGTTAGCTGACGTGGGGAACCCCTAATACTGCAACTTGTCAGATACTTACGCTGACCGACGGTTGATTCCGTCACCTGACGCGAAAGCCAAGGGCAGCAGGGGCCAGCAGGCCAGTCGAGGCCATTGCCCGTGATGGCCAAGTCAACTAAACGAATCGCGTTTGGCACTGATCAGCTGAAAGCCTTTCAGTTACTCTAACTGAGGTTTTTCTGTGATTTTCCTCAGTTGTAAGGCAAATGCCAGGGTATACGATGCAAACGTGGGACACGGCCCGCACTCCCCTCCCCCACACAGCGGCTTCACCTAAGTGCCTGGAAAAAAAAAAAGTCGTATACCCTCAGTTTGCAACTGAGCCACTCTGGGCTCAGAACCCAGACAGTCAACCAAGCAAAGTTTATCCCTCCCATAATTAGTCCAGGGCCACCTAGGTACTGTTCTTTGGTAAGCATATTCCCCTGTTAGAGTTAAAGTGTCTTAGCAGGAATGGCTAAGAGACAGGGAGACGTCCACTTGCGCTTCACGCAAGTCTCTGTCCCCAGTTAGAATTTTGGCTTGGCTTGGCTTGTGTTTTATTCATTCCTCACCTGCTACAAGAAGAGAACACATCAAGAAGAAATAGCTGGACCAGACACATCAAGAAGGAAGAAACTACGCCCGACTGCCCGGCCACGATGCCTCGTGGACTGGGCACTACACCGCTCAACAGAGCACGCTTCCCAGTGGCACTCAGTCCTGCAACTGCACCTGCATCGGCCGCTTCAATTCACCGCGGACCACCAGCCAGTCAGTCGCGCACCCAGCAGTACATCATCGCTCGCAGCCCACTGTACACCTCTTCACCACACAGTCAGCCGCGCATCCAGGGGTACATCATCACTCACAACCGACCGGAGGCCTCTTCACTACACAGCAGCCCTGCCCTCCGACTGCAGCCAACATCGCTGGGGTAGGTCCAGTAACATGCACAACTAATCTCGGCAACTGAGCCGCAACTTACATTATGCCATACTATATGACTTCAGACGTTAATAAATATCGTTGTGTGTGTTATACTGTGATTGTCACTGCAAACAATCCCACAGTATCCCACACTATAAAACACTCCACATAATATTTCCAGTTTTCATTTCAATGGCCCTTGTATACACCCAACAAGTCTGAACGTATTCAGGAAGTTAGTTTAGGATAGGGGTGAATTAATCCCAGGCACCAGGTTACCAGGGCATATAAATTTTGAATGGTGGCATCCAACATTTGTGGCTATTCAGTACAGAACAAGCTCTTTGTCATCCTTCTGGCACCTAGAATTTTTAAGTGGCTCCTAGATTTCTGGACACTTTGTGGGTCCCTGATTTAGGAGACAGATGTTTCTAAATTTGAATCCTTAATGAGCACAGCATAGACATCATGCTACAGGTGCCGGTAACATTATGGGCTCAACAATATAAAGCTTAATGTCACAGTCCTAGGAAATTTCAACTGAACAGTCAGCACACCACATAACTGCTTCCATTACTATTCAGCATTTCATGACACAACATCCTACAGATTTCTTTCAAAATCTAATACTTCTCTTAATCTTTCATGTTTCTCTTACCGTGTAGGTAAGAAAATTACATAATGAGAAACTCAACCATTGATTCTCATCTAATACTGACAAACAAAACAAATGGGAAAACACAGCACACACAGGAATAAACTGGGAGCACATACAAAATTTTGGTTACAAAAACCACTTCCTATTAAAATGGATCTTAAAGAAATAAAGAGGCAAAGATGTTACATTAATTGCCATGGCCCAGAACACTGTCATATGGTGCGGCTTGTGATCGTGGTGATGAACCATTGGGTTCCATTTTAACAGTAGGGTATGTAATCACTAACAGAATAAGTCGCACCTGCTCAAAGATGACACCAGGCATGTACAAATCCCAGACATCAGGTGACCAAATGTTTTATTGTGGCCCCTAGAATTTTGGACAGCACCTACATTTTTTAAAAATTTTTGTACCCCTGCATTACACCACAGACTTAAATATTAATTAGTTTTGCTTTACCCTCTTGCTGAGGCAGATGACAGGCCACAGAGAGCAGCCAAGTGTGCAGCAGCAGCAAACACAGCCACAGAAGAGCCACTTCACATTCACAGGCAGAGTTTTCTTAAGAACACTGTTCACACGCATCACTGTTGCTTTATACTCCTCAGGAGCAACACGAGAAACCAAACCACTTGGAAATTCAGCATCAAATCTATTGCTGAGACCAAATCTGCCAAAACAGGAAATCAGTATTAGACAGTGCACTAGATTATGATAAAAGAATAATCCCTCACCAATCATATGGGACTATTCTAACTTGGCATATGGTTAAAAAGCAGGGGATGGAGGAGGCCAAGGTCTATGGAAGCTATGTAGTTAGGAGAATGATCCTCAAGAAATACACCATGGAATTAACAAAATAGTATGCCTAGTTTACATGATGTAAGGGGTTATATTCAATATAAACAATCCAGCCATTCCAAAACTTCAGAAACTTATTATGATCTATAAGTGACAAAAGGTGAAAAATGGTTATACCACAGTACAATATAAGTAGTGTATTAAAAATATTTGTGTTTTACTAATATCAGGCAACACAGGAAAATCTACACTCTCAAACTGCTTGTAACCAGTTTAACTGACACCCCTACAACACTGGCTGCAAAACAAGTACAGTGAATCAAGTCAGTCTTTGTGCATTGCCGTAAGATTGTGATCGAGACTCAAGCAATGCTTAATGTCCAGCTTTGCTAGCAGGCAATTAATCATGGGCAACTACCACAGCTCAAATCAAGCATGTGTTCTGTCTGTACATCATATACTAACTCATAAAATCTAATCCAGTGAACTAGTTCGGCTCCATATGTATTTGAAATCAATGAACATATTTATCTGAGGCCTTTGCTCTTCTGGAATGTTACGCAATACAAGTATTAGACTGGTGGTTTATTACAGATGTTTCAAGGCAGCCTATCAGTTCCACCTTCAAGCATACAGCAGTCCAAAAACAATGCCAGGAACATAAGAGACAGATGCAAAATTACTGTACAGAAAGGACAATCTGAGCAGTGATTGGTTCTTCTGGAAAGCAAAGGAGCCAATGGGGTTGCTGGAGCATGAAGCTGCCACCAGAATGTGGGAGTAAAAAACGAACAACATGCACGATAGGAAGATGCCAGACTGAAGCCAGAAAAATGAAAAGAGGAACATGAAGAGGAGATACGAGAGTGAAAGTGGAAAAGTGAAGAAATGAAACAAAAGGAGGAAGGCCCCCTGGGTGCAAGGAAAAAAATGAAGTGAAGGATAGCTTTCATGGCAGGAGGTGGAAAAGGAGAAACAAAGAAAGATTGGAAGATGCCAGAGAAAGAGTTAAAAAAATGGAGGAGGGCAGGGTGTCACCAGGACACAAAGTGAGAAAATAAACTAAATTTTCCCCTTTCTCCCTCCTCTTTCCAGTCTTCTGTTCTTTCCACCTCTGCTTTAGGGGTTGCTCCATACAACACAAAGTTTTCTTCCCCTGGTGTTTCCTCTTACTCTTGCATTCCTTACCTTTTTTTCCCTTCCCTTCATACCCTGCTGCTCTCTTCCTTATTCATTTCTTAATTTTATCTGGCCCATCTGCATCTCCTCAGTCATCTCCTCTTTCTCCACAGTGTCTGTTTAATTTTGATTTTTTAAGTTCTAATTTAATTCAACATATTTACTCCTTGTGTCCTTGTGTCTCCTTTTCTGTCTTCATTTCTTTGTCTTCTCTACATCTGGCACATCCCCTGTCTTTCTTCTTTACCCTTCCTGCCCCCACCCTAACACCTCTCATTCCTTTCGTCATTTCTTTCCCTGTGCCCAGGAGCTTTCTTTCCTTCACTTCATATATTCACCATTTTTCCACTTTTACCCTGGCATCTCCCCTTCCTGTGCCTCTTTTCATTTTTCCAGCTGTATTCTGGCACCTCAATTTCTTGCACATCTTTTCATTTTTCCTCACACATACTGGTGGCAGAACAACCTGAGTGGCTCTATATTTTCCATAAGAAACAACCACCACCCACAACACCCCCTTATATACAGTCATAATGCACCCACTTGTTCCCAGCATTCTACTTGGACTGAGACTGATAGACTGTCCTGAAATGTCGGTATCCAACCACCAACCAATGCTGCATAACAAACCAGAAGAGCAAAGGCCTCAATATACACTGCAACAGAAGCATGAATTCTCACAATGTACATAATTATACACGAACGTGCTTTATATGTACAAGACATAATTCACCTACTGAACATGTTTCTCATACCTGCTAAATATAAAATTTATAAAACCAGACATCAAATAATGATGCACAATTCCTAGTCTGTCAAAAATACACATTTACACTTTTCACACAATATCAACACAATCTGAACACGCTGTACACATCAAAGAAGCATGAACTGGAAACATCTCCAATGTAATTCTACTTTCATGTGACAGCAGAGACAAAGAATAGTGACCAACATGCCAAAAAAATAAAAAAGTAAAAAAAAAACAGTAGTTATTTTGAACAACTGGTGTGACTAGTTTTATCCTCACTGTTAAGATGACAGCAACATAATTTGAAGCAATTCTACTTATTTGCTCCCTGTCACTATAAAGCTTACTTCCATACTTAAACCCTTAAATAATGCAGCAGTTAACATTCCAACTACCTAGGATGTAGGGGTTGTAAATTTATAACACACTTAAATGCACCCATATCTGTATGGTGCACTGCAGCCAGCAGTATGTAAGGAATATGAAGTCCATACAGTGCACCAAACCTGGCATTGAAGGGATAATCCATGGTAAATATTTACTTTAATTACTTTAATGGATTAACAAGGAAAAAAAAATACAGCATCATTAGATCATCTCAATTTTTAAACAATTTAGCAAGGGATATAAAGTATTTTTGTAATAAACCTGAAGACATTTCAGGGAATGGACTGCAACATTTAGTCTGATGTACAGATAATGGTTTTTTTTAGTTACATAACAATAAAAGCTGTGTCCAAGAGAATCTTTCTAGTTTAACTTGTAATAATTTTGGCAAACTTTGAAAAAATACTGACCAACTTCCCAACACAAGGACCATGAATACCTCTCACTAAAATTAAGGTTTCTTTACAGTTATCAGAACTACTCCACATAATCATATCCAACATTCCCATAACCTCTTTACGAATTTAAAATTTACTGCCTTAACACACAAAACTTGCTCTTAACTAGCTGCCACCATGTGCAGTTGACATTATAAGTACCAGCATTCTCTTTTTAGTTTATCTAGCTTATGAGTCACACAGATTTCTCTAGGCTTGATTATAACAATAACATTTTGACTTCCCTGTGCAGAAATACAGATTCATAATGGCAATAAAATGACATTCAGGATAAGTGACACAATTTATGTCTGTCTGTAACCTTTCAACAACCAGGCTGGTATTTAAATTTTATTGCATGGCTTATGAAAACCATTATTTGAACAAAAAAATATATAAAAGTATGACATAAAATGGCATTTTGTGGAAAATAAAACAAAGATTATGCAGCATGTCTTAAAATACAGTAAAATCCTCGGTAGCTAAATACATAAAATGAAATTCTACGAGTGTTTTTTTTTACATGTGTTCGCATATGCGAATACTTGTCAATTAAAGGTTGAACTGCCAGTATATTGGAATGCACTTCCTTGCCTTAGTTTCAGTGCATATTTTCCTCATACCACTGAGTGTCACTCTTCATCATTCAATTGGTACTCGAGAAGGAACGCAATTCTATTCATGCCACACATACAAATTCAGGCCACACACTTTAAAAGTGACATTTGTGGTTCTCATTGTGGTATCCTGATGCCACCGGGTGGTCCGGTTGATGTGTACTGACCTTTAAGAAGCAATATCTGACGAAGGAGGAACAAAGTTCCTCCGAATCATCGGCAAACATACCAGCCTACATGGCGTCACATTCAGAAGAAGACAATAAACAAAGTAATATTAAAGTCTTCTATTCTTTAAAAAATGAATTTGCGACTATTAACATTGGTTCCCTAACCCAATGAAATGGAAATAGTATACAATAAAGGTACGAACACAGCAAAAGTTTGACATAAAACTAACCACAGTCGTCACTGTTTCGTACGTAACTACCAGTACACCAAATACTAACAGTACTTGACTTTCAGGCAGGTACATTATGTACATGAACATTATAAATTACAAGGCGATAAACCTGCACAGCAAGATTTCAGATACATGAACTACCACCCAGCAGTAGATATCACTGCTATGCGCTTTGTTATCACATTTGCTTTGGTAGTCTGCACGATGCGAGAATCCTACGTTCGTAAGTAACTGGTAGCACAAACATAACGGGTCGTTTCACTTACACTGTCATGTTGCCTGCGCCTCTAACAACAACGGGATCGGGAACTAATGTGATGAACGTTTCTTCTAAAGTTCCTTCGTGTTCCTCTTCTTCCTCATATATTGCATCGAAATCAGCCATTATATTAACCCTACTTCTGCGAAACTCGACCAAAGCACGAAACAAACATTCTTACCAACTTTGACAAACGTTTCTATATCCATTTTTTGTTTAATGTTACAAAGTTGGCATGAGACACAGGTGCGCGGCTACGAGCTATTTTTTAAATGCCAAAAGCAAACTCGATATGGAAATACACGTCAATTCGCGTTTGTAAAAGTCAAACGTACTAATTGTTCTTAAAATATAATTTCTCCATATCGTATGTTACATATGGTATAAAACGGTGGGGTCCTCATACAATATGTAGTGTACTCTTGCACCGCCCGGTATCGTACACTTCGCACGACTTAACAGGACGAGAACGTTTCAGATCATATGGAAGCGAGACTGATGTTTGTATACATCCTCCACATAACATAAAGGCAACTAAGAATTGGCAACTGTGGCGACTTATTATCATGTATTTTAATGTAAAAGTAGTGTAATTTATTGTTATTAATTTTATGTACTCTAACATTTTAAGATTGTAGTTACTCCTATAGTAAAGAGCAGAAACTAGCGTGGCATGTTATCTTATGTATCTTTGTTATAAAGACTCCTCGAGGATGGCACCTCGCTGCCGAAACATGTAGCAGTTGATACCTGACATAAATGGGTATCACAGAGTTCATGTGTTGGATGATATTGATTAGTGTTATAAGTTCGAGCTTGCAGCACTAGTGTCAACTCGCAGTCCATAAACTACTTAATCGCACTATTTATTGTAGAAATTTCTTACAATTCAATCATTCTGGGCTTTAGAAGTTGATTTACGCTTGCTATAATATGCCGTTCAGATGTCAGCGTAAATCAGTCTTGTCTGTAATATCTTCTTGACTTTTGTACGTCTATTATAGAAATATTGTATTAACTGCTATTCACAATGGCATACAAAGGTGCAGGCACCACTGCTCACAACACAACAGGGCTCTAGGAACATTCAGCAAACGGCCCTTTCCACGCGACTGCAGCGTACGCCGACCAGCCAACCAACTAACCAAACAAAGAGCTAACTGAGGGCAGAGACTTGCATGAAAGCGCTAGCCAAAGTCCCTCGTCCTGTTTAGCCATTCCTGCTTTTTACTGCATCGCGGGCTCAGTGACAGACACCTTAAACCACAACTGGGATAGCGCTTACGCTAACGAGTTTCCCTTCGCGGCTGATGACCTGGACGTGGACAAACTGAAGATCATTGCTAAGGAGGCAATAGTCTTTTATGAGTGGACATAACTTTGGTTGGAAGGCTTTCTAGGATTCGAATTCAAATTGGTCATGTCTAAGGTTAAGACTCGCTGCAAAATTCAGGCACTCATGTGAAGCCGCAATGCCTGGGAAGATTGCGGGCCGTGCCCCGTCTTTGCGTATCATACCCTGGCATTCACCTCACAAGTGAGAAAAAAAGCACGGAAAAAACCTCAGTCAGAGTTGTAGAAAGACAGTTGGACAAGATTCAGTATGTCGACATGGCCACCTTTAGGTAGACATGACAAGTTTGCTGATCTCGGTCTCTCTTGGGACGCTTAAGGAGAATTGGGTCAGAACTCGGTCAGCGCAGATATCTAAAGAGCCGCCTAAATAAGGGGTTCCCCATTTCAGCTCAATTAGAGTCGAATCTCTAGGTAGGAGATCTGATGTGGTTGGCAAAGAATGGAACTCCCAAATCCTCGTGAATTTTCCTGTTACCAATGTGCCAAGGGGCACTGATAGCAATACGAAGACACCTGAATTCAAGCACCTGCAGTTTCCTGACATGGGTGCGAGCGGCGGACTTCAGATGGGGCACGCGTAGTCCATCATAGGACAGATGAGCTGCTTATACAGCACAACTCCTGTTCTAATGGAGAGACCACTGCTTCTTTTTAGGAGAAGTGCCAACACTCCCGTTCTCTGTGCTGCTTTCTTTCTCTCCTGATCGACATGGGTCGACCAGGTCAGCCGTGTGTCAAGGGTCACCCCAAGAAAAACGGCAGTTCGACCCAGTGGATTTGCTCCCCCAAGAGAAGAACTGGTCGGGGTGTAGGGATGCAACTACAGGCCTTAGCGAAAAGCATTGCGGTGCTCTTCGAGACGCCGATGGAGATCCTCCATTCTTTCATCCACCGGTCTAAGGTCCCTGATGTATGAGGTCAGGAAGTTGTCGAGGAGAGCTGGTTGGCGGGACGTGGCTAAAATGGCAATTTTGTCCGCGTAGGGAAACAACTCGACCTGACGATAATGCGAAGGCATGTCGTTGACATACAGACTATACAATACAGGATGGGGGGACATTATTCCGCCCTCAGCCACGCCAGTCCGCATAAAACGACAAGTGGATCGGGCTCTTTGGAAGGACACTTCGAACGTCCGACTGTGCAGAGAGGACAGATGGTTTTCACAAGGTAGTAGGGGAAATTAAGAAGTGTTAGCTTGTTGAGGAGACAGTCGACCCATACAATATCGAAGGCCTTAGCCACAAAAAGAAAAACCGCGTCCATCAGTCTCTTCTCGTCAGAGTTCCTGGACACTATTTCAAAGAGGTGGGCTAGCTGAAGTGCAATGCTGTGCTTCGGTCTGAACCCAAATTGCTCATTGCGCAGGAGCCAGCGTCTGCTTATTTCGCATAGGATCCTTGTAAGTAGGATATTTCCAAACAACTTACCAATTGGGTCTAACAGACGTATGCGTCGATAACACGAGGGCAACGCCCGATCCTTCCCGGGTAGCAAGTGTCACCAAGCCAAGCCAAAGTTCTAAAAGGGGGCGGAGACTTGCGCGAAAGGCAAGTCGACGCCCCACTGTCTGTTAGCCATACCTGCATTTGATCGCATAGCTGGGTTCTATGACAGAAACCTTAACTATAACAGGGGAATATGCTTACGCTAACGGTATGGAGTCAGGCTGAGGGCCTTAACTGATTAAACTAGTGCTTATGAGGCACTGTACTTATTTCGGGGAAAGTTCCTACTTTGGTTGGTTGGATGTCTGGGGTTTGAACCCAGACTGGCGTTCTGAGTGAAAATTCAGGCGCTTAGGTTAGACTCCACGCATGGGGGTGGGATTGCGGGCCGTGCCCCGTCTTTGCATCGAATTATGCCCTGGCATTTCCCTTACAACTGAGGAAAATCACGGTAAAACCTCAGTCAGGGCAGCCGAAAAGTGCTTGGCAAATAACTGCCGAGCACGATTCGTTTGGTCGACTTGGCCACCGACTAGCGGTGGCCTCGCCTGGTCTGCTGGCACCCGTCGCTCTCGGTTTACACTTCGAGCGACGCGGCCAACCCTCGGCCAGAGTAAATATCTGCCGAATTGCCGAACTAAGGGGTTCTCCACATCAGGTAAACTTGAGTCAAA
>Ga0209737_10003786_pt1 | contig 10573 bp, 10 predicted proteins | sample TergutCu122P3_FD_187284 | JGI IMG/M metagenome (GOLD analysis project Ga0209737, IMG submission 187284) | Cubitermes ugandensis P3 segment gut microbial communities from Kakamega Forest, Kenya - Cu122 P3 (SPAdes) (version 2) | ecosystem: Host-associated > Arthropoda: Insects > Digestive system...
TCTTTGTTGATGAGACAGTCTACATAAGAGTCCATCAACGCTTCATACAGTTCAAAAAAAGATAAAAGCTGTATAAGTAAACATCCATTAAGAAAGGAATTATATGTCATTTTGTAAAAATTGTGGAAACCAGTTATTAGAACAAGCCGCACTATGTACAGCTTGTGGGGAGAGTGTATATGATGATCGAAGTTATACACATCACACACAGAGTAAGGAGGAAGAAGCGTCATGGAAATCTGAGAAGGCTATGGCAATTTTATGTTATCTCTTCTTTCCGATTCCAATGTTTTCTGGTGAATACAAGAAGTCTAACTTTGTAAGATTTCATCTCAATCAAGCATTGGGTGTGGTCATATTGACCACGATATTGTGGGTCCTACGATATATTATTATCGTTACTCTGACTGCATTCTTTAAGTATGGGATTTTCTGGAGTACGATTGGACCATTATTAGGTTTATTTGCATTACTCAATCTGATTCCGATCATTTACGCTTCCATTGGCACCTTTAATGCAGCAAATGCAAAGATGAAGAAGTTACCATTGTTTGGTAATATAAAAATCTTCCATTGATTAATGATACAAGCGTCATGAAACTATTCATGCCAATATCATTATTTTATCAAAATAGCATTAGTATTTAATATTCATTAAATACTAGTGCAGTATAATCCTCCTATACTTACACTGTTGCAGCCACAAGCGACAGCGTTTGATAGGAGGTTTTTATGTACATTATCATAAATGCACTACACAATATTCTACGTAATAAGAGAAGAAATCTCTTGATCGGTGGAATTATCCTAGGAATCATTACATCCATTATCATATCTTTGATGATTCACAACACAGCCAATTCTGTAATCAGTGATTATCGGGATCGTTTTGGATCTGAGGTATTTTTTACCTTTGATCAAAGAAAAGCAATGATAGATCGTGGGAACGGAGAAATAGACTTTTTACGACCTAATTTAGAAGCGGCTGATTTCCTTCGATTTTCGGAGTCTGAATATCTCAAAGAAACAACATTTGAGGCCGAATCAAGAGGCTCTAGTGAATCCTTACGTCCTATTGACGCGGAGTTAGGAGGTGGGGGCGGAGCAGTTACGGGATCCGTCGATGGAGACGATATAAGTCAGGAGCAGCTAGGAAGGCAGTTTTTCCACAAAGTATTGGCGCATCAATTTGAAGAATTTCAAACTGGGTTACGTACATTAACGGAGGGAAGTCGTTTCCCCATCAATCCGAATGAAATCATCATCAGTCAAGTACTATTAGACAATAGTAATCTGAAGATTGGAGATACCATTACATTGGATTCGGCCTTAGAACTGCAATCTGACAGTTCATATGCGCAAAGTGCTTCGCAGTCTACAGAGTATATTGATATCAATTGGGAACTTACCATTGTCGGTACATTTGACGACTTTACTCCAGAGTATGAATTTATGATTCAAAACGCCTTCTTCAATCGAAGAAACGAAATCTTAACGAACTTCGAAACCTTAGAGCAGAAAGTACAGCCTGGCACCTTAGGCATACGAGTAGATGCAACATTCTATTTGAAAAATCCAGACTTGTTAGAAGCATTTACCAATGAGGTACGAGAAAAAGGCTTGAGTGAAGTGTATAACGTAAATACCAATGAGGCGACCTATCAACTGATCGTTGGTCCGGTAGAAGCACTTCGTGGAATTACCACGGGTTTTGCTATTGTAATTCTTATCTTAGGAGCTGTAATTCTGTCCCTTCTGTTGACGATCTCTATTGGTGAGAGAAAGTACGAAATTGGCGTATTACGGGCGATGGGTCTTAAGAAGATCAAAGTAATGTCTATGCTGTGGACAGAGATCTTAATCATTACCACCTTGTGTTTGATACTAGGTATAGGTTTGGGCAAAGTCATTGCACAACCTATCACCAACTTATTACTCGAACAACAAGCAGAAGCGATCTCTACCCATACAAACCTCGAGGATATCGACTTCATGGATGACGCATTCTGGAGCGGAACAGCAGATCCACACGCAGAACCACTCACAAACATGACGATATCTATTGGTAGTGATACCATTGGGCAGATCATTCTCGCTGCGTTGATCTTATCCACGTTATCCGGATTGATCGCGACGTTAAAAATCGTAAAATACGAACCAATCAAAATCTTACAGGAAAGGGGTTAAGTAACATGAACGAACACATTGCAGTTCAATCTAATGTAATGCTTTCTATGCACAATGTATCCTATTCTTATGATGGTGCTTCACAGAAAGCTCTTAAGCAAGTGAGTGCAGGATTTCAATCTGGCAAGGTTACAGCGGTGATCGGAAAATCCGGGGCGGGTAAGTCTACCTTTTTATCACTTATATCTGGGTTAGATCTTCCTACTGAAGGAAACATCTATTTGCGTGGAGAGGATTTATCCCTTAGAAATCGGGATGATTATCGTGCACAAGATATTGGTGTTATATTCCAGAGTTTCAACTTACTGACAAATGTATCTGCTGTTCAAAACATTGTACTATCCATGTTTATTAGTAAATCCACAGTGAAAAACAAAAAAGAATATGGCTATCAATTACTTGAGCAAATGGGTATCTCACGTGAAACAGCGGGCCGAAAGGTATTAAAACTCTCTGGTGGGGAACAGCAACGTGTAGGTATTGCTAGAGCTCTGGCACACAACCCCTCTATAATCATCGCAGATGAACCAACTGGAAACCTAGATCAAGAAACCGAAGAGGATATCTTACGCATTCTTACTCGTCTCGCTCATGAAGAGAATCGCTGTGTCATTATTGTTACACATTCACAGAAAGTGACTTCGATTGCTGATGTAGTATTTCAGATGAAACAAGGCATTCTTAGTCCATTTCAACAAGGGGAATCAAAACAAAAATCAAGAGTTGCAAGGAGATATCGCCATGAATAAGCATGAGTTTGATGTGAGCGAACTAGATGTGTTAGAAGAGATAAATAATCAAGAGCAATCAAATAATCTAAATCTGGAAGAATATTATGTAAGTGAAGCTCATATGAATGAATCGCAGTATAAATCATGTAATAAAGCAGTTAGAAATGCACTGATTGTATGCGTTGTAGTTACTGCGATGTTATTAGGTTCTGGATTATATCTTGTGTTAACGGATACGGTTCCATTCTTATCTCAAAGAGGTCATACCAATGAGTATACTTTAGCATTTCAACCAGAAGATCACATAGATGTAGGTGCTAAAGCGGATGTGCTATTGGATGGAGAGATTCCAGCAGGAATGGAAACCATATCTGGAGATCATATCAGTGGTATGCTTCGTACTGATTCAGGTGAGTTCGTAATCTATCAGATATTTAATGGGGTTACAGAATATTCTATTGATGGAGGAGTCACATGGACACAGGAAAAACCTCAAGGGGCACCTGATATTCCTAGGTGAACTTGAACTTAGTAAGGGATGCCCCCATCCTTCGTAGGTTGTGAGATGCAAGACCACAACAAACTGGAGTCCTTTAGGAGAATCTCGCACAAGTACGCCGAGGCGTACTTGAATAAAATAAACCTCTCATGCTTGTGTACTTCAATGATCAACTATCATTAGGCACATAGGCTGGGAGGTTTTTCTTAATTCATAGGAAAGTTCTCCTATGAATAAAAAACACTCCGTGGGATGCTATACGCGCAAGCGTAGACATCCTGAACCTACTAGAGACAACAATATAGTAGTAAAATATATTACTTAGAAAATCGCTTCGATATGTTGGGCGATACTCCAAGTAACTGCAGAGAGATACAGAACGTTACCACATCCACATCTTGAGTCATCCAAATCTTACCATTGTGTCCATCTATAATTGACTTGGCAATGGCAAGTCCCAGTCCATACCCACCGGTAGTACTATTACGCGATTGGTCACTTCGATAAAAACGATCAAATAAGAAAGGCACATCCTTATCATCAATACCCCTGCTAGAATTACTTACATACAACACAGCACAAGCATCTGTCCTTGATAAGCGAATCGTAATCGTACCATCTGGGATACAATACTTGATGGCGTTATCAAGTAGGATCATCAGCACTTGCTGTAATCTCTCTTCCTGCCCAGTTACATGAATATGTTCTTCGATGTAGGTTTTTATATGTAGTTGTGACTCATATATTCGAGCTTCTACTTGAGCGACACATACTTCACATAGATGGCTGATGTCTATCTCAAGATGTACGCTACGTATATCTTCTGTTCTTGCAAGGTATAACATATCGCTTACTAGATGCTTCATGCGAGAGAGATCATGTTTTATATTCTCAATCCATCGTTGTTCCTCTTCCTTCCATACATCGTGTTCTACTTCTAAAGCACCTAGATTCGCGGTGATAGAGGTAAGAGGAGTTTTCAGTTCATGGGAAGCGTCTGTTAAAAATTGCCGCTGTTTTCTCCAGCTCTCAATAACGGGCTGTAAAGCTCGGTTAGATAAGAGAAAGCATATCAAAGCTAATAAGGCAAATGTTATGGGCCCGGCAATTGCATATGTAACTAACAATTGATGCAGTCGAGCATGAGACAAGGTGACGTCTGCAAACACCAAAAGTTGATAGGGAGAGATCTGTGTTTGATCACTTTCACTAGACATCCCAAAGGTCACTAAAGCATACTTCCATACTTGTCCTGCATATTGAAGGACACCTTGTTTCTGTTGGTTGGCCCATGTTTTCTGAAAGATACTTTCATAAAAATCTGCAGGAAGTCCATGAAGACTCCAACCATGGGAGAGTTGATTATTCTGGTCGACAAATAATATAAAAGAGGTAATATGACTTGATGTAATGCCAGAGATTATTGTTGATGTTTCAGGTCTCTTCTGAGGTTCTTCACTTTGGTAAGACTGTGTGAATAAAGATTGATTCACATCAAGTTCAGACAGAACTTCTCGAAAGATCTGTTCTTGTTCTGCCCGTACATTAACCCATGTAGAGAGGTAGATCATTACGAAGGATAAAAGCATAACAATAGTAAGCAATGTTAAACTAATGCGAACAAATTGATTTCGTAAGGTAGAAATCATAAGACATATCCCTCCTTATTGTGTGATGGTATACCCCACTCCTCTAATTGTTATTATCTCAACCTGGGATCGAAGCAAACGTAATTTTTTTCGCAGGAAAGCCATATGAACTCTCACATGTTGGTCCTCTGTTTCTGTTTCAAACCCCCATAACTTTTCAATGATGGTATTCAGTGGTACGACAGTTTGTTGATTGCGAATTAATAATGTAAGCAACTGACTCTCTTTTAATGTCAATCGAAACGAAGTCTGATTGCAACTAAGTTCTAAGGTACCAGGATGCAATTCAAGATCCCCGAAACGCACGATATTATCATGTTCCATTATTCCCATACGCCGAGATAATGCGCGTATTCGCGCAAGTAATTCTTCTGGTTGAAATGGTTTGGCGAGATAATCATCAGCGCCACAATCTAAACCATGGATTCGATCTTCAACATCCGCTCGTGCGGTAAGTAGGATAATGGGAGTTTGATCACCATGTATCCGCAGTTCATGAAGAATGTCTAAACCAGATCGATAAGGCAACATAATATCTAAAAGGATCACATCATAAATACCTGTCTGCGCAAATTCTAAGCCCATATTTCCATCATAGGCTAAATCCACAGTGTAATTGTTTTTCTTTAAGAGAGCAGCAATCGCGTGTGCAATATTCTGTTCATCTTCTACATATAATATATTCATCTATACCTCAGTGAGGGATGCCCCCCCATTCTTCATAGGTTTAGTGGGACCTAAGTCCAACTCAAACCGGAGTCCTTACTTCATGTGTTATCAGCACAAAACTTTAAAAGGGATGAAAACGCTTGTATTAACATATTATACCTTATTTACACGCAACGATTGAACATTTCTTTTTGGATGGTTTTGCTAGATATAGTTGATAAAACAACAGAATAGAAAGGACGATTCACCTTACTTATCAGATACAAGTAACTACATCTTGTTAAGTAAAAAATCATCATCTACTTTACTAAATATATTTATGTTTACTATTATTTATAAAAAGTGCTATATATTCTTTAAAACTTGCATGATTTTCGTGTTTTTTTAGCATTGAAACATGGTTTTTGTTATGTTACGCTACAAAAAGATGTCCCTTTATTTTACTAGGATTGAATATTGTGAGGATTGAATATGTTAGAGAACATATTTCTGGCCATTGGAGGCCTAGGATTGTTATTGTTTGGAATGAAAATGATGTCCACCGGACTAGAAGTAGTCGCAGGAGATCGTCTTCAAGGTATATTAAAAGCAGCTACATCAAATCGCTTTTTTGCAATTATTGTAGGGATACTTGCAACCATTGTGATTAATAGCTCTACCGCTGTATCTATTATTGTCGTTGGATTCGTTAATTCTGGATTAATGAATCTCGTTCAAGCCATTGGTATCATCATGGGTGTTAATGTTGGTACCACCTTCAGTGCACAATTAATTGCTTTTCGCATTGATACCATTGCTCCCTTATTTATCTTCATTGGAATTGTTATGCATTTGTTCTTTAAAAAGAGCCAAGTGCGTAATATTGGGTATGTCGTACTTGGATTCGGGATGTTATTGTTTAGTATTACCGTAATTAGCACCCCACTGAGAACATTTGCACATGAACCAGGATTCCAAAACATGTTAGTGACCTTCCAGAATCCAGTATTAGCATTATTGGCAGGATTTTTATTCACTGTCATTGTACAAAGTTCTTCTGCAACCATGGGTCTTCTTGTGACAATGCATCTTAGTGGCATTCCTATCACCTTTGAAACATCTGCATTTATTGTACTTGGTGCCAATATTGGTACTAGCATCACAACCTTAATCGCTTCCATACCGGCGAGTAAGGACAGTAAGCGTGTGGCACTTTTTCATATGTTCTATAGTTTAATTGGAAGTATTGTCTTTGGAACATTTATCGTGTTATTCCCAAGCATACTTGCGTGGTTTCAGACAACATGGGCAGCACCAGCGCGTCAAGTGGCCATGTTCCATACCTTATTTAATGTAGCAACCCTATTATTGCTGTTACCATTTGTACCGTTGATGTCTCGTTTTATGGAATTTATCATTCCAAAGGGTGAAAGCGAAACGGATCGCATGAACAGTAAGGAACTTGTGTATCTCAACAATATCTCTATGCAGACTGCAACAGTTGCCGTGATGAACGCACAACTGGAACTAAAACGTATGGGTAAGTTAACGAATGATAATCTTGAACTTGCATTGGAATCTTTCTTTGAAGAACATGAAGGAAAAGCCAAGAAAGTTCTAGAGAACGAAAAAACCATCAACCATATTTACCAGGGAATTACAGCAAAGTTGGTGGATATTAGTAATATGACCCTGTCCGTCGGGGATACTAGACGTATTGGGGAGATGTTTGGTGTGTTGTCAGATATTGAACGCATCGCAGATCATGCAGAGAATATCGCAGAATATACCATAGATATGATGGAACGTGGTATGAAGTTCTCAGAAGAAGCACTGACAGAGCTTCATCATCTGGGAGAGTTATCGAAAGATATTACGGGCAAAGCACTCGAGATTTATAATACACAGGACACAGAACATCTGGCAAATGTAATCGAAATAGAAGAAAAAGTGGATATGATTTCCACCGTTGTTATTAAAAAACATGTACAACGATTGAAAAATGGAATCTGTGAACCAAGAAGCAGTGTGTTATTCAATGATATGATCATCAATCTGGAGCGGATTGGCGATCATGCTGAGAATATTGCAATGAGCTCTTTAGAAGTTTAATACTAACAAATAAATGAATCTTAGGATCCCTTCTTACGACATGTAGGAGGGGATTTTTAAATATTTGAAATATTTTTTATTTACATGCAACCTTTTTATGTTTTTGTTGTTTATATATTCGTGAGACTAAAAACCAACAGTTTGACTAAGAGTCACCAACAAGGAGGAAAACAATGTTTGCAATTATTTCAGATGGTGGATGTGATTTTAGTAACAAAGAGGTGTTAAAGCACGGAATACAGGTCGTGCCTTTTTATATTAATATTGATGATCAAACGAGTATTCGTGAAGGAATTGATATGACCAAAGAGGAGTATTTTAATCTTTTGATCAATGAAAAAGGATTATCTCCAAAAACAGCGCAACCAAGCCCGCAAGATTACTTGGATGTGATGGAGAAACATTTGTCAGAAGGAACAGATGTGATCATTTTGACGATATCATCTAAACTAAGTGGTTCCAATCAAAGTGCTACGCTCGCAGCAAGCATGGCGAAAGAAACATACCCAGAACGCAAGATTGAAGTCATTGATTCGTTGAATGCGAGCGTGGGACAAGGCTTGATTTTAACAGAGTTAATTCGCATGAGAGATCATGATCTAAGCTTTGAACAGACAATAAATACAGTAAAAGAAATCATCAAGACAACAAGTGTGTATTTCACGCTTGATACATTAGAATACCTAAAACGTGGGGGACGTGTTGGTTCTACGACAGCTCTTGTAGGAGGAATTTTAGGCTTACGTCCTATACTTCACTTAGTAGATGGAGAAGTTGCTCAGCTAGATAATGTTAGAGGGAAAAAGAAAGTCTTAAGCCTTATGTCTGAAGCAATCGTAACAGCGCTATCGGACGAAAAAGAGAATGTGAATCTGGCAGTAGGTCATATCTTAAGTGAAACAGAAGCAAGTAATTTCAAACAAATGGTGTGCGATTCTCTACACACTCAATTCTCTTCACCACTTACAGAAATAGGTGCAGCGATTGGAACCCATACAGGGCCTGGCGCGATGGCATTTGCTTATTGTAAAAAATATGAATGTGTCTTAGGAGTTGCTAAGAAGCTTGCAAAGGCAAGTTAATCATAACGCAACCATATACGAGTTCGATAAGTTGATTAGCTTAAACAATTGAGGATGCACTAAAACGTTGATATATGGCACATATAATTCAATAAGCTTTAGCTTATGGATTTTGAGATTAGGGGATTGAAGATTAGGGGAGTGGCATGAATACTTGGTTTATTACGGCACAGGTTTTTGGATTGATTACGATTATTTTTGAGTTTGCGTCGTATCAAATAGTAGAAAAGAAGAAATACTTTCTGGTAACGGGAATTGGTAGCTTTTTCTGGGCGGCGATGTTTGTATCGATTGGATTGGCGACGAGTATGAATACACAAGCTTCTCTCATTGTTGCTGGTACCTATAGTACATTTCGTAACTTGATATTCTGGAGGATTTTTCAAAAAGATGATCCTAAGAGTAAGGAGTTTGGATTGAATTTTCTGCTCGTAATGATAGTGGTGGCATTGGTCGCCGGAACACTAACCGTCATTAATGCACCAGCTGAGGTTCGTTGGATGCATATCTTAGGAATGATTGGAGCATTATCATTTGTTGTGGGTCAATACCTCCCAGGTGTGCATGCAGTTAGAATAACGGTTGCATTGTATGCCGTCGCTGTATTATTAACCCAGACTCCACTTAATATTTTATACGGGGACTTCCGTTGGAATATTATGGGAATCGCCATTGAATCCGCTAAGATTGTGTCTGTGCTCATATTCTATGCCCGTTTTAGTTCACAGCCGAAGAAACCTCAATTGCAATTTGCGAAACCGTAATAAAAGTCGAGGCAGTTACTCCAATGAATGGGGCAACTGCCTTGTTCTATTTATCTTATTCTTCTTCACGTTCGTAGTATAGAATCTGCCAGATCACACCAAAGGGATCTTTCACCATTCCATACATCTCACTAAAGAAGGTTTGGCTCAGTGGCATCAACACTTCTCCACCAACTGCCAAAGCATTAAAAATCCGAGTAATTTCTTCTCGATCATCCAAACTCAAACATGGACTCATATTATTGCCTACTACATAGGGGGTGCCTTCTGGCATATCCATCAACATTACAAACATACCAGCGAGTGTAATATCAGAGTACAAAATCTTGTCCTTGTCCATATCTGCAACAGGATACTCTGGATTAGCTGGTGCCTCTGCAAAAGTCATGATATTGTTATGAGTTACTCCAAATACAGAAGAGTACAGTTCTCCTGCTTGTTTACAATCTCCGTTAAAATTTAACATAAGTTCTAATTTCATACGAACCTCCTTGAGATGAGTGACATACTCTAATCGAACACGCTTCGATTAAGATTCCATCACTTTTGATTGAGTCTTCAAATCCAATAATATGTAGCAAGATGACATAATGAACGTGTAATGAACCATCCACGACACTACTGATTATGTTATGATATTGTTAATCTGGTGTGAAACCAATGTAAATGATTTGTGATGAAAGAGAGGTTATACATGACCATTCATAGAGCATACTTACTTCCTCATCCACCTCTTGCAATCCCGGCGGTAGGAAGAGGCAAGGAGATGGAGATTCAAGCTACATTAGATGCATTTGCCAAAGTGGGAAAGGAAATCGCAGACATAGCTCCGGATACCATTATCTTTATTACGCCACACAATACACAATACTCCGATTACTTTCATATATCACCAGGCAAA
>Ga0209737_10003787_pt1 | contig 10572 bp, 4 predicted proteins | sample TergutCu122P3_FD_187284 | JGI IMG/M metagenome (GOLD analysis project Ga0209737, IMG submission 187284) | Cubitermes ugandensis P3 segment gut microbial communities from Kakamega Forest, Kenya - Cu122 P3 (SPAdes) (version 2) | ecosystem: Host-associated > Arthropoda: Insects > Digestive system >...
GGTGTGTCCGTCTCTTGCAGCCGAGACAATATTGGTTTCCGCATTGCAGCCGGTAGAGTAGGTGGTATGGTCGGCATCTAATGCGGTTGCCTTAATGTTAATAGGGTCGGGCCAAGATAGAAGATATTGTATGTAAAGCGGTATGGAAAAATTAGGAATAGGCAGAAAATTTCCGCTTACTTCCATCAAAATTTCCAATAAATTATAATTTCGGGAAGCATTGTTTTTATCTTGCCAGTACAAATAGGGATAAGTTTGCCCGACTACAATAGCCCACGGATTGTTGTCATCGAGCGTACTCAACACATCGCGGTTGGCTACGTTGGTTGCTTCAAAAGCAAGTGAATCTATATTGGTAAATGCACGAGAACCCAAACTGGTAATGCCGCTTGGCGTTGTTATAGATGTGGCTTCGGGTTGGTTGGATGTCCATCTGTCGAAATGACAATTGTTGAAGGTTGCACTTGCAGTTGCTCCTGAAAAAGCGCCGCTATTGCTGCCATTTACCGCACCTGCCGAGTAGCAGCTATTAAATGTTCCGTTATGTACATTTCCGGCAAAACCACCGCAAGAGCTGTTTCCAACTACTGCAGAGGTGGAGTAACAGTTGATGAAAGAGCTATTATTCACATTTCCTGCGAGACCTCCGCTATTATTTCCGGTAGCCTTTACATTACCTGCCGAATAACAGTTTTTAAATTGATTGCCGCCTGTAGTTTCGCCGGCAAATCCACCCACATTGCCACTTCCGCTTATAAATCCCGAGACAGAGCAATTGAGGAAGGTGCTGCCCAGAATTGCCGAACCTGCAAAACCACCTACCGTGTTATTGCCTTTAATATCGCCTGTAGAAGCATTACAATATTTAAAGTTGGGGCTACGAACATGGCAGTTTTTAAAATTAGTATGGTCTGCTACTCCTACCAATCCACCCACAGTATTTCCCGAAATATCAATCCCTTTTGGAGACAGCACAATTTCTAAATCATAGAAGTCGGAATCTTCCACATAGCCGAAAAGTCCTTGTTGGGACAGTGAATTTTTCATCCACAAGCCGGTAATTGTTTTTCCGTTTCCGTCAAAGTCGCCGGTAAATCTATCCGTACTGTTTCCTATTGTCTTCCAACCATCTGTGGTATGCCAGCCGAGGCGGTTTGCGCCTGTCCAGCTTTGAAACGCTATTGCTGCGGCTGCATCTGCTGCCGCAGCATTAAAACTTGCCCATGCCGTAGTGGTGTCAACGGGGCTGGCGCCAATAAAGCCTTCGTAACCATACCAGCCAAACCGTTTTACGCCTCTGTAGTTGTTCACATCGTTAATGCCTACACCTGTTCCGTAGGTGTCGGGCTGTCCGGGAATACCCAAATTTTGCATCAGTTTTGCTCTTCCCCACTCCCAGTAGTTTTTAGAGAAGGTGCCGTTTAAAATCATTTGGTTTAGTTTTGCCAAATCTTCCCAGTTCCAAATCTCGTAAGGTGGGGCTTCGGTCATGGAAATACGCACATATCCGTTTCCGTGATTATTGAGCGCTACGTTACCGGCAAGTGTATTTGCCGGATAGTTTGTTGGGTAGTTTGCCGCATTCACAGCGCTGGGTACTGTTGGGATATTGTTTACTTCGTTGGCTAAATAGGAGGAGCCGCCGCCGCCGCAAGTGCCGCCGCCGGACCCATTAGCTGCGGAGCCGCCGCCGCCGCCGGCGTAGCCGCCGCCACCGCCGGCACCCTTAGTATTATTGCCGCCGGCACCATTGGGAGCGCCTGTGCCTGAATATGCCCCTGCTGTTGTTGAAAAACCAGTACCTGCTGTTCCGTTTTGCCAACCGCCGCCGGAGCCCACAACTCCCGCTCCGCCGACATTTGTACCTCCCATAGCAACAGATGTTACACCGGTCAAACCTAAACCGGCATTGCCACCATGGTATGCGTAGCCTGCACGTGGGCTTGCTACAGGGGTACGGGCAGTTGTTGAATATGTGCCACCAAAGCCCCCGTAAGATGTTAGCACATCTCCTCCCCATGAAGCACCGCCGCCACCTCCGGCAATCATGATAATATTGTTGGTACTTAAAGGGGTGACATCTCCTTGTGCTTTGAGATATATGGAAGTGCCGCCGCCGCCGCTGGCACCACTGGTTGCCGATGCTTCCAGACCACTTCCACCTCTTGCTACACTGTATGGGGTTACCGTGGGAGTAGTGGTTATTGAACCGGGGAAACCGCCTGGTACTGCCGCAGCGCCCACCAGCACATCTTTTCCTCTTCCGCCTACAACAATATGCAATACATCGGTAGCCTTTAGATATACCAATGTTTTCAATTGCCCACCGGCACCGCCAGTAGCTATATTTGTTCCAACCGTTGAATTTCCGCCTCTGCCGCCCCATGCTTCTATTTGGTACCAGCCATCCACCGGCGGAGAGAATTTTTTAATGACAGAATCCACATTGGCAGGAAGGGTTGGGTTGTCATTATCTAACCTGTGGTAGAAATGCCACGCATTATTTACAAACACCTGCGCCGAGGTTTCAAGTTGTACGCCAAACAGTAGTGAGGCTGCTAAAATTACTTGGAATAGTTTTTTTAAGGAGTAGTTTTTTTTATTCATTGATTGATTATTGACTTTTAATTTACACTTTTTTAGAGTATTTTTCTATATTTTTTGCCGTAAAATTACGAAAAAGGGGGCGAAAATACACAATTTTTGCAAAAAAAGTGTAATATGTGAAATATCATACATCATATATACGAAAAATGCAAACAGAGTTTTGTTAATAACATTTTTTCATATTGAAAAAAATCGTATCATTGCGCTTCATTTTCTAAAACAGTAACTTTATGAATTGCAACGAAATACGTTCCGCCTTTTTGGAATTTTTTAAGTCAAAACAGCATACTATTGTGCCTTCCGCCCCAATGGTAATCAAAAACGACCCCACGTTGATGTTTACCAACGCCGGGATGAACCAGTTTAAAGATATATTTTTGGGAAACCTACCCGTGGTATATCCACGTATCGCCGATACGCAAAAATGTTTGCGCGTTTCGGGTAAACACAACGACTTGGAGGAAGTGGGAAAAGATACCTACCACCACACTATGTTTGAAATGCTGGGAAACTGGTCGTTTGGCGACTATTTTAAAAAAGAAGCGATTGAGTGGGCGTGGGAGTTTCTGACCGAAGTGATGAAATTGGACAAAGAGCGTTTGTATGCCACGGTTTGCGAGGGCGACACCAAAGATTGTACGTTAGATGATTGTGAAGCACTCGAGTTATGGAAAAGATTTTTGCCGGAAGACCGTATTTTGTACGGCTGCAAGAAAGATAACTTTTGGGAAATGGGCGAGACCGGTCCCTGCGGTCCCTGCTCGGAAATACACATAGACCTGCGCGAAGAAGAAGCACGAAGTGAAACCGCGGGTGCGTTTCTCATAAATAAAAATCATCCCTTGGTAATAGAAATTTGGAATTTGGTGTTTATCCAGTATAACCGCCTCGCTTCCGGCGAGTTGCAAAAACTTGACACCAACCACGTGGATACCGGTATGGGGTTTGAACGGTTGTGTATGGCAGTGCAAGGCAAAAAATCGAATTACGATACCGACGTTTTTCAGCCTGTGATTCAGAAGATTGCGCAGATGTCGAAGAAACCATACGGTGCAGATGAAAAAACCGATATTGCGCTGCGGGTGGTAGCCGACCACTTGCGTGCAGTAAGTTTTGCCATCGCAGACGGACAACTGCCGTCGAATACGGGCGCAGGATATGTGATTCGCAGAATTTTACGGCGCGCCATACGATACGGATACACTTTCCTTGGTTTTAACGAACCATTTATATGTCAATTGGTTGCAACGCTTGTGGAAAATATGGGGCACGCATTCCCCGAGCTTAAAGCCCAACAAACACTCGTCGAAAAAGTGATTCGCGAAGAGGAAAACTCATTTCTGAAAACGTTGGCAAGTGGCATCCAGAGGTTTGAGAATTATTGCCAAAAAGCGCAAAACACGAAGATAGGAAGACACGAAGACACGAAGGAATCTTACGGTCTTACGGTCTTACGGTCTTACGGTCTTGTAGTTGATGGGGCGTTTGCGTTTGAGTTGTTTGATACCTACGGTTTTCCGATTGACTTGACGCAATTGTTGGCTTCGGAAAAAGGGATGACAGTAGATATGGAGGGTTTTCAGAAAGGATTAGAGGAGCAAAAACAACGTTCAAGGGCTGCCGCGGCTGTGGAAACAGAGGATTGGGTAGAACTGCTTAAAACCGAAAAACCGACCGAGTTTGTGGGGTATGATACCTTGGTTTGCGAATCTAAGATTGTGAAATACAGAAATGTAAAATCGAAAGGGAAAAGTTACTACCAAATTGTGTTGGAAAAAACGCCGTTTTACGCCGAATCGGGCGGACAAATGGGAGATACAGGCACTTTGGAAAATATTAATGATACCATTGAGGTTGTTAACACCCTTAAAGAGAACAATCTTATTGTTCATATTGTCAATTCTTTACCCGATAACTTAACTTCGGTTTTTACCGCAAAAGTGAATGAAGAAAGGCGAATTTCTACGCAAAACAATCACACGGCGACCCACTTGTTGCATTTTGCGCTTCGGAAAGTGTTGGGAGCACACGTGGAACAAAAAGGCTCGATGGTTTCTCACGACAGATTTCGGTTCGATTTTTCTCATTTTGCAAAAGTAGATGAAACCCAACTGAGAGAAGTGGAACGCATTGTGAATGAATTGGTAAGAGCCAATATCCCGCTTTCAGTTTTTAATGAGATGCCGATGGATGAGGCAGTGAAAATGGGTGCGATGGCATTGTTTGGGGAAAAGTATGGCGAAAGTGTGCGTGTAGTTAAATTTGATGAATCGGTGGAATTGTGCGGTGGCACACATACTTCCGCCACAGGAAATATTGGTTATGTGCGCATCATTTCCGAAAGCGCCATTGCAGCCGGAATGAGACGAATTGAGGCGGTTAGTGGAAAATATTTTGAAGATTATCTGCATCAAATTTCGCATTTGGTGGATGACCTCAAACAGTTTTTTAAATCTTCCGACATTATGCAAGCCATTCAAAAATTTGCCCAAGAGAATGAAAAAATCCGAAAAGATGCGGAAGATTTTGCAAAAGAGCGCGTTAAACATTTTTCAAACGATATTGTAAAACAGATACGGCAAATTGACGGATACAATGTTTTGTCCTTTATGTCGCAAATGCTACCGGAAGTGATGAAACAAGCAGCCTTAAATTTAAGAAATCACACTGAAAATATGCTCATTGTTTTTGGGACAAATCAAGGAGAAAAGCCCAATATTATTGTTGCTTTGTCGGATGATTTGGTAGCAAAGGGTTTAAGTGCTTCCACGCTTGTCAGGGAAGTTTCTCCGTTGATTCAGGGCGGTGGCGGCGGTCAACCCACATTGGCTACTGCCGGCGGAAAGGACTGCGGTGGTTTGGAGGAGGCGATGAGGAGAGTGGTGGAGCGGGTTCGCTTTTTTTAGATTACCCCCTACTTTGAAACAAAAAGGGAGATAATTTGCCGTTACTTTGAAACATTTTATTGAGATTTTTACCGTCACTTTGAAACAATATTTTTATCTTTGTTCCGTTAATAGAAAAAAATAGATTGCAATGTTTCAAAGGGAGTCATTAGAAAATTTAAAAAAATGGGCTGCGAAGTCCAAACACAAACCCTTGGTGTTGAGAGGTGCAAGGCAGGTTGGTAAAACTACTCTTGTAAATGAATTTGCCAAACAATTTGATACATATTTGTATCTAAACCTTGAAAATAGCCGTGCAAAAGCACTATTTGAAGATGATTATTCGATAGAAGAGTTAGTATCGCAAATTTTTCTGTTTTGCAATAAACCGCGAGAACAAGGAAAAAGTGTTTTGCTGTTCATTGATGAAATTCAATATTCGCCTGCGGCGGTTGCTCGTTTGCGATATTTCTATGAAGATGTTCCCGACATATTTGTTATTGCCGCAGGTTCTCTTTTGGAAACATTGATTAGTACTCAAATTTCATTTCCCGTTGGACGCGTGGAATATTTGGCAATTCGCCCCTGTACTTTTTGTGAATTTCTTGTTGCAATGGGCGAAACAGAACTTGAAAAAGCAGTTAAGCAATGTTCCATACCAAAAGCAATTCACTCAAAAACAATGAGTTTGTTCAACACTTTCACTTTCATAGGTGGAATGCCCGAAATTGTGGCACATTTTGCAGAAAATCGAGATTATGTTTCGTTAAATGAAATTTATGATACTTTGCTCACAAGTTATCGTGATGATGTTGAAAAATATGCCAAAAACGACACCCAAAAGCACATTATTCGATACATACTGAAAGAAGGTTGGGGGTACACTTTACAGAGAATAACATTAGGAAATTTTGCCAATTCGTCATACAAAGCACGAGAAATGGGTGAATCGTTTCGTACCCTGGAGAAAACGATGTTGCTTGAATTGGTTTATCCTACTATATCAACACTTTTACCTGCCTCACCAGACCTCAAACGTTCCCCAAAATTGATTTGGAATGACGTAGGCTTGGTAAATTATGCGGCAAATATTCAACAAGAAATCTTTGGTTCGAAAGATATTATTGACGCATATCGAGGGAAAATTGCTGAACAAATTGTGGCACAAGAACTTCTTGTGTACGAAACTCGTGTTTCGGCACAACGAGCATTTTGGGTTCGTGAGAAAAAAGGCTCTGATGCAGAAATAGATTTTATTTTGCAATACGACAGCAAAATTATCCCAATAGAAGTAAAATCGGGGCATAATGTGAAACTTCGCTCTCTACATTTGTTTATGGACGAAGTGGCTCACAACATTGCCGTAAGGGTTTGGTCAGAGCCTTTTTCGATAGACGAAGTTACAACCCCGAATGGCAAAAAAATTAAACTATTTAATGTGCCATTTTATTATGTCGGGCAACTTAAAAAAATATTGAATGAAGTTGTATTTTTATAACTTTCGGGACATTACTAATAGTATAAAAAAAAACCAAACTTCAACCCTTTTTTTTACAAAAAAATATAATCCCCTTATATTCAAACCGAAAAATTATCAACGTTATTTTGTTAATCTTTTTAACGAAATAAAGAAAGGAAATCCATAGCGAAATATATTTTAGCCGAAGTTTGTGACTCCTATGCGACAATTTTAACTACTTGATTTTCAAACTTTCCAAACAAACTCCTAACCTGTTTTTGCAAAAAAGCATATAAAGTCATTTTCTTAAAAAAATTAGTTTGTTGATATTGAAAATATTAGGATTATGAGTAACGAGATTTCATTTTTAGAGATTGAAGAGTTGTCAGTTTTGGTTAAAGAAAAGCCGGAGTCAACCACCCCAACACAGATTGACACTATTTTGGAAAGAAGGGAAGAAAATTTGGAAACCCTTACCGCACATCTTGCCGGTATCCCGCAGATAGAACAGTTGGAAAATGCCGGAATTGTTGATATGGAAATGAAAACTTACACCAAAAAAGAGATTTTTGACGATGTTGTAGAATATTTTGAGGGAGATGAACTTGCCGCAGGGGTGTGGATTGATAAATACTCGCTGAAAAACAGCAAAGGAGAACTCTTAGAAAGAAATCCCGACGAAATGCACCGCCGTATTGCCCGCGAATTTGCCAGAATTGAAAGAAAATACGCCAACCCCCTCCCTGAAGAAAAAATATACGAACTGCTGAGAAATTTTAAATATATCATCCCGCAAGGAAGCCCTATGGCAGGTATTGGAAACAACTTCCAAATCGCTTCTTTGTCAAACTGTTTTGTGATTGGAAACGACCACCGCTCCGACTCCTACGGAGGAATTATGAAAATGGATGAGGAACAGGTGCAACTGATGAAAAGAAGAGGGGGCGTGGGACACGACCTGTCGCACATCCGCCCATCCGGTAGCCACGTGAAAAATTGTGCCATTACTTCCACCGGCGTAGTGCCCTTTATGGAAAGATACTCAAACTCTACCCGCGAAGTGGCGCAGGACGGTCGCCGCGGTGCCCTGATGCTCTCTATCTCTATTAAACATCCTGATGCAGAACACTTTATTGATGCCAAACTGACCGAAGGAAAAATTACCGGTGCCAACGTATCCGTGAAAATCGACCACGAATTTATGGAAGCCGTAAAATCCGGCAAACCATATATCCAAAAATATCCCATCGATGCGGCAAACCCGAAAATAACACAAACCGTTGATGCCGGAAAAATTTGGGACAAAATTATTCACAACGCATGGAAATCGGCAGAACCCGGCGTGCTGTTCTGGGATACTATTCGTAGAGAAGCCGTGCCGGATTGCTACGAAGATGAGGGATTTAAAACCGTATCTACCAACCCCTGCGGCGAAATTCCGCTCTGCCCCTACGACAGCTGCCGACTTATCGCGCTGAACCTGTATAGCTATGTAAACCACCCATTTACAGAAAATGCTACCTTCGATATGACCCTCTTCAAAGAACACGTTCAATATGCACAACGCCTTATGGACGATATCATTGATTTGGAAATTGAAAAAATTGACCAAATTATGAGGAAAATCGCCAGTGACCCCGAATCAGACGATGTGAAACGGGTGGAAATGGAACTTTGGACTAAAATTAAACGTCAAACCCTGAAAGGACGCCGCACCGGATTGGGTATTACCGCCGAAGGAGATATGCTTGCCGCACTGAATATCCGCTACGGCTCCGACCACGGCATCGCTTTCTCTACCGAAGTGCACAAACAATTGGCATTAGCCGCCTATCGCTCATCGGTTACCATGGCAAGAGAAAGAGGAGCGTTCCCCGTGTACAGCAGCATCAAAGAAGCCGCTAATCCGTTCATTTTGAGAATTAAAGATGCCGATGAAAAACTTTATGAAGATATGATTCGCTTCGGCAGAAGAAATATCGCGCTGCTTACCATTGCCCCCACAGGAAGCGTAAGTATTTGCACACAAACTACTTCCGGTATTGAACCCGCCTTTAAAGTAGCCTATAACAGAAAAAGAAAAGTTAACCCCAACGACCTCAACAACAGGGAAACTACCCGCGACCAAAACGGCGACTTTTGGGAAGAATATCACGTTTTTCATCCAAAATTCTTCGTGTATGCAGAAACCCTTGGAATTTCAAAAGAAGAACTTTATAAAATGAGCAATGATGAGGTAAAAGCCATTTTTGAAAAATCCCCTTACTACAAATCTACCGCTGCCGATACCGACTATCTGAAAAAAGTTGAACTGCAAGGCAATGTGCAAAAATGGGTGGACCATTCCATCTCTGTAACTATCAATCTTCCCGAAGATACGACTCAGGAAACTGTGGGTGCCCTCTATGTAAAAGCTTGGGAATCGGGCTGTAAAGGAATGACCGTTTACAGAGAAGGCTCCCGAAGCGGCGTGTTAACCAGCGAAAATGAAAAAGAAAAGAAAAAGCCAGAAATACAAAATGTTGACACGCAGAATCTTAAACGTCCAAGAGAACTGAAAGCGGAAGTTGTACGGTTTAAAAACGACAACGAAGACTGGGTGGCGTTCATCGGGGAAAAAGACGGAAGACCTTACGAAATATTTACCGGAAAAGCAGAAAACGACCGCTTCCCGCTTCCCAAAACCATAAACACCGGATTTATTATCAAAAACAGGCTGGAGGACGGAAAAAAACAGTACGACTTTATGTACTATGATGCAGATGGTTACGAAGTGATTCTTCGCGGATTGTCGCGCTGCTTTAACCCCGAGTTCTGGAACTACGCCAAAATGATTTCCGCACTGCTTCGCCACGAAATCCCTGTTGAAAGTGTAGTAAATATCATTGAAAGCCTCAATTTTAGAGAAGAAACCATTAACTCCTGGAAAAACGGTGTAATTCGGGCGCTGAAAAAATTTATCTCAGACGGAACGAAAGCAAAAGGGCAAAAGTGCCCCAAGTGTGGAGAAACTGATACCATGGAATTTAAAGAAGGATGCTTGACCTGTGTGGCATGCTCATACTCAAAATGTGGTTAAACCTTGATTTTCAAACCTCTTCTTCATAACACTCTTTCAATATTTTTTCAAGTACACCCACATAATAAAAAGGCAAATCGATTAATTTGAATTTCTTACCGCTCTGTGTATCAATTTCATCAATTGAAAGAGGTTGCGACCAAACTCTTACTGCAATATTGTGAGGCACTTCTTCCATAAACAAATGTAAAGATTTGAGTTTTGCTTTATGCCCCGACTTTACTTCAACAGGAATAACTTTATTATCTATCTGTACTACAAAATCAATCTCTGCTTCTGAGTCTTTTTTGTTTCTTACCCAAAAATTTCGCTGATTTGAAACACGACTGTCGGAGGCAAGAAGTTCCTGTGCTACTATTTGTTCCGCAATTTTTCCACGCCATGCATCTAATATATCACTTGATACAAAAACTTCTTTTTGAACGTTTGCTGCGTAATTTACTAACCCACAATCAAGCCAAAACAATCTTGGGGAACGTTTCAGGTCTTTTGATATGGGCACAAGAGTATCGGTAGTGGGGTAGCAAAGTTCCAAAATAAAT
>Ga0209737_10003788_pt1 | contig 10570 bp, 9 predicted proteins | sample TergutCu122P3_FD_187284 | JGI IMG/M metagenome (GOLD analysis project Ga0209737, IMG submission 187284) | Cubitermes ugandensis P3 segment gut microbial communities from Kakamega Forest, Kenya - Cu122 P3 (SPAdes) (version 2) | ecosystem: Host-associated > Arthropoda: Insects > Digestive system >...
CCCCCCCCCAAAGCAATCACATTTCACACTTTAATGGATTAGAAACAATCTCAGGTTCACAAAACATTTTCAGAAAGGTAGTGGTTCAAATCTTGTTATTCTGCCCTAATTAATTAGGACATTAGAATATTGCATCTGAAACTATTTCTTACATAAAAAAGTACTAAGAACACTGCAAGTTTATCAGATCACAAAATGACTAATGTAACTGTTTGTTCGTTAAAGGTAAATTTTGCAAGTTCTTGAATGTGCACTAGACATTGAAGACACAATGCACAAACAAAGCTCCATGTGTTCTTAACCTTAGCACTGTAGGAAGGTGAGTGATCAGCTTCATGCCCAGTGGACAAGAAGGAAAACAGGTTTTGACACACTGTTAATGAGAGAAAACTCTGTTCCTGCTGAAAATTCAAACCCAGTTGCCCAATTAGTAGTCTAATCACTTTATAGACTTTGTCATCATTCCCTTCGTCTTAACAATGCCACAGCATGTATTCTAAAGTCATACGGCAAATAAGCCGTGAATATCTCACCTTGCATTTGTCTTGGCTTCTGAGAGTGTTGGTATGAACATCACCCTTCCTCCAAAACATAAAATATGAAATACGTCTATTAAGAATGGTCACTTAGGACAGACAAGACAATAATACCTGAAATTGATAAAGGAAAATCATACAACCTCCCTGGTACGAACGGAAACATTGGTAAACTCCCCTAAATCTAAGGAGGAAGAACATTGTAGGTTACAACAAAAGCCACTCTGGCCGGTGTTTTGTTGGTGCATCTACACTTGAAGCGAAAACCAAATGCATGCACTTACTGCGATTCTGAATCTACTGTAATACACTTCTGAAAAAATCTTTACGTCACTCACACACTGTAATGCTCCCTACCAAAATATACAAGATTAATTTACTTGCCCTCCTAGGAGTGTGATAACCACGATCATTCTTCTTTTTGTGCAAGATTCTATCATTTTATATACCACAATAACATAAACGTTGGCAAATAAAACATACACAAGTATAAGCACTTCAGAAAGTGTCTCTAAATGATAAAAACCTCGAAAGACAACATTCCCACCGCTCAGCGGCCATAATAACATACGCAATTCAAATGTCAGATAGCAGCACATCCGCAATAACGAGCGTCACGAACACTCGAGGCCTATATGATCTGTGCTCGAGGCCTAGATGCCAACCATTTATGCGAAATTTGCTTTTTGACGGATACGGTACATTATATTTGTGAAAAAGTGATATTTTCTTTCATGATTACCACCAAGTTCCAGACAATGTTTTATATATATATATATATATATATATATATATATATATATATATATATATATATATATACAGCTTTATCGAAGATCATTACCTACAGATTCTTTGGCCATCTTCTGATCTTTTAGAGGTACAACAGAATAATAACATTAAAAAAAACTTCATTTCGGAAACAGGATAAGGGCCGATTCTATACCCGAAATGCACTGTTTTATTCAGCCATTATTGCTTCTGAACCCTACACGATGGACGAGGTCCATGAAGTTGACGATCATAGATGTGACACACCTTCGTCACTACCTTATAGATTATGCTACGAAAAAAAATCCCGATTTTAAACGACATGGAAAAACGTATAGCGGTTGCGGAACTGTTACTCACGCACGTGGTACACGAACATCGGAATAACAGATCAGAATGCTAGGTAGATATGGGATGCCCGCTGGTAAGTTGGTACCACGTGTGCGTTGTGGTCACAGATTAATACTTGTAGGTTGTGGTCACCACCTGTGCAACTGATCTAGTTTAGTCACCGTCGTGGTATACTATATGATCTGTGGTGGTCAGGGCAGACGAATGTGTTGTACAGGCCGCGTATTGGTGGGGTTGGCAGCAATGTGTGTATGTGAACAATGGAAAGAAGTGGGAAGGAAGTGATGTATTTCCTATAGTTAGTGCTGCGTAGGCTAACAGAAATTGTAATTTAGATGTATCGTATTATTCAGAGGCAATGAGTTACGTTAGTGAATATTCGCAGTCTCAGGAGTATCTAAGTTTTCGCAGTAGTATTCCCTTACGGAGAATAGTAGTCGATGCTGACAGTTCAAAGGTTCGTAGAGAATAACAACAGTAGTGACAATAGGACATTTGTCTTAGATACGCTGAGTGATTTTATTGCAGACAGGTCATTGTATCACTTTGAGAGTATGGACGGAGGCAGCATGTTCGTCTGAAACATTGGTATCCACCTTGCACACTATTATCACACACAGTCTTACAACTGGTCGGTTGATGAATGCGCTGCGTGCTTACAAAACAAGTTAGGATATGTGCAGCTTAGTACTGTAATAATAAGTTTGCTGAGTCTCTTCAGTTCGTCAGTGGTAACTTACAGGTAGCGTAAGGCCGGGTTTACATTGGTATAGTTACTTGTACCAGTTACTAGTGCAAGTAACTAACCTGGCATTCGACTTTCCCAGACAAGTATGTGTCTACACACACAAGTACTGTTTCCTCGCCAGTAGCAGGTACGTCATCACGGAGACAATGAATTCTTTTCGTGGCCGTATTTCTCGTTCAAAAATTTTTCGACTTAAGAAGGTTCTTGTGCGACTGTCCAAATGTTTAACTGAAGAAATCAATAATTTGATTGATGAGGAATAATTTCGTCCTCGGAGATTGTGGGTGAGGAAGTGGATTCGTAGATTGGAAACAAATTTGACGGTGTCTCCCTCGGACCACCTCATTGCATTTTGTATTTCAAAATACACACAAAAAACCAAAACTGTTACTGTAAAAACTCGCCACGCGTCTACTGTCACGCTGTCGACACTGTCCAACGTGTTCACAGTGGAGTAGAGACATTAGTATTGCGGAAAGTCTGTCTTGTGGGGAGTGGGGGAAGGTTAGTTGGTACTTAAATAGCCTGGGAAGCTATTCACTTTCCTGTCCTCGCTACTTGTACACATACTTTCCCATTCGGTTTACACTGAATTAGTAGCTGTCTTGCAAGTTAGTGGTACAAGTAACTAACCCATTTACTATACCAATGTAAACGCGGCCTAACATGGGTAGGTAGATCTCGAATATAACATTTAATCAACATGTCTGTTCTCGAGTTACGAGGCAACGAAATATAAAAATCCGTTTACGAGTTAGAGGTTTCCACTGCGGTGTAGCTGAGCTGTTTGTCATGGGATTTGACGTCGCGTCATTGTTACTTGTTACTCGACGTTGTAGTGGGCCCGAAACGACGGGAACTGATTACTCAGTGACGTGGCGTCATATCCCCCCCTCCCCCCCAAAAAAGGAAATCTCAAGAACCCCCTTTGGTTAATTATTATGAAAATCTCACAGTTACAGAAAAAAAGCGTTTGACATGCTGCTTTCTCTATGTCATGTTGGACACATTCTTCACTCTGATAGATATTTAGCAAATAAATGGTTGGGATACATGCAGAAATACATGTGGTCATTGTAGGCATTATTACTGTCGAAGTCTCCTCTGTCTTTTGTGTGTGTGTTGGTAAAATTGCAGACATAGCTACTTAACCTTCCCCGATCCTCTACACGTTAACCCTCCCATCATGTAGAGTTGACAAATTGTTGACTTAAAGTGATGTACATAATAATTATGATGCTCATAACTTTTATTTTCGTGTTTTAGTTTTGGAAAGTGTATGATTCAGGGCCTAAAAATGTGAAAGTTCCTCTGGTGTGTCTACCTCCTGTTAGTGGGACAGCTGATGTGTTCTTCAAACAAATACTTTCGCTCAGTGCTAAAGGAATCAGAGTTATGGCTGTAAGAGGTTCTTGTACTTATTTTCTGTTAACTCATCTAGTTGTGAAATTATTCATATTTATTGTGTACAAGCATACAGTGCTGATTAATAAAACACCGTCTCTTCACCCTAGAGGACCGTGTTAAATGTTCTTGTATTTGTTTACGGTGTTATTTCTGACATTTTTCAGCCTTTACTTGGCCATTATCAAGGTAATAATTTATATGCTGTATTGGCAATTACTGCTGGCTTTATGTTTTTACATTTCATTGTATACTAAACAAATTGTAATTTTTAATCTAAAGAATTTATGAAAAATTCCATTGTTAACACATGTACAATACAGACGTAAAGCCAGAAATAGTTTCCAAGATTGCATATAAATGATTTTCCTGATGATGATCAAGCACAGGCCTAAATGTTTCAGAAATAACAATGTAAACAAACAAAGGCTTAATATGATCTTCTAGTGCATGGTATGGTATTTCATTAATCATCTTTGTCCAGGTGTTGTGTGTCAACATACTCATTAGTAAGCAAATCACTGATGCACAGAACTTTTCGTTGTTATATATAAACATCCCAGTGGGGGGGCTATTTCTATGTGGTTAAAGTGGCATGGGCATGAAGCATTTAATCACCTCCATCTAGTGTTGACTTTAAGAAAGCATGGCACTTCACATGGGCTCCTGTAAGTATCTTCATGCTGGAATGGTGCTGAGGTAAGAACAAGGACAACATTATCCTGTAACAAGCAAGTTGGGTGTGATTATCATGTTCTGCCTACATTGCATTTGGTATACATTTGTTTGACACACATGCTGTTACATGTCAAATGAAGTCAGAGTCCCTAGTTGCAATCATCAGATTTCCACATTACTAGCTACAGTGTGGTGAGAATGTAATATCAGTTGAAAATATAATTAAATGTCTCTAATATTGATAGGCACGAGTCTTGCATGACTGATTCAGAAATTGTAACATTTCACAATATTTATTCCAACAAGTGCACAACAATAAAAAGATGACTATATAAATATATGACACTCCTACTACATGTTACAGACTGCAGTGGCCATCTTCAGGAAGGTACTTATCAAAGGAAAGAGTATTTTTGGCCATTGTGTGCCAAAACATCTAGGAGGAGTGTTACATATTTATAAACTAATGTATTTTTATTGTTGCACAGCTGTTGGAATAAATATTGTGAACTAGTTCACTGCATGGAACATGGTTACTAGTAAATATAACATTTCACTCTTAAATTTTTAAACTTAGAACAGCCATTAGCAAAAGATATAAAACATTTTCTGACTGTAGGATTGTTTAAATTTATGAGTACATTGTGTTCACTGTTGAAGTTGAACTTGGTTGTCATTTCCAGCTTCTGAGAGGAGATGCATGACTCACGGCCAAGCACCGCAAGGACCATTCACAACAGTAAAATTAAGTTCCATATATTATGTGAGGTGCTGAAAATGCTGTCGCTATAAATGCACAAACTTACTATCCTATTCTAATGGCTTGAAATTCACCAGTTTCTGTTAGTCATTGTTGCGATTTTTAGTGATGGTAATGATTCCTATAACAAGGAGTTCTGAAAGAACATACACATGATTTCCTTTAAGTGCGTACAGAAGGTGTAGGAAGAATTATAAATCAATTCTACATATGCAACCTAGCAGCTTGTTTCATAACATCATGTCCACCTTTACATATTGTCTCTGTGGAAGCTATACTCATGACATATATTGGAGGAAGTTTGTAACACATGGCAGTGAGTCATGCAGTTCCTGCTGGAAGCCAGGCAATAACAGTTACTTTAATTTTATGTTCATGGTACCGTGCATCTGAGTAATAGAAGTCATATAAATACCAACGAGATGCAACTTTAAATTGGTCAGTGGACACATTTCCATGCATGTGTATTTATTTACATAATTGTACTGTTTTGCTGAGTGTTCTTTCCTTCTCTGTCGGTATAGTTCGCTCGCGGACTAAGGCCACGGAGTTTAGTTTAGTTTAGTTCTTTCCTTCTCTGTTCACAGGCAGAACATCCTGTTTACTGGAGTGTGAAAGAGTGGTGTGATGGTTTCAGGAAGCTCTTGGATTACTTGGGGTTAAATAAAGTGCATATATTTGGAGCATCCTTGGGTAAAAACATTTTTGCTTGTGTGCATGCATGTATATACAACAAATATAAGACAGAACATATTAAACCAGTTGCCCACTGTCATTGTTGAGATTTTTAATGATGATTGATCAATGTAACAGGAAGTTCTGGAAGAACTTCTGATTTTCTTTAAATTCTTCCATCTATGCAGAAGGAATAGAATGAATTTATAAAGCCTACTTATGCAACTTAGTACCTGTTTCCTTGCATCATGTCCACTAGTACAGATTTCCACTCTGTGGCAGTTATTATTCCTGACTGATAGGTAGCCAGTCAGCAGCCACCTGCAATTATTGGTGAAGTTACTCCCAGATTTCATAACTGGAATGCAGAATACTACTTTCTGTGAGAAGAATGGAGTCTAGTTTGACAGGATGCACAACACATTGTAATATTCTTTGTATGTTGGGGCCCTCCTGACTCACAGGTCCCCATCCCACGTATTACAGAGACCTTATTCACACCAATGATTTATATAGTCACCACCCTGCTATACTTTCAGTGGAAAAGAAAGGACTTAAGAAACATTGTTTAAATTTTTGTGGATGGTTTATATTGCAGCATTTCAAAACTCATAATTAGATGCATTAGTGTTACTTCCATCTAAGAGTTTAACATTTCTTATATACTGGTGTTAGAAAGAATGAAGGTTGGGTAGCATCAAGTGGCAAGATACCTGTGTCAGGTATCACATACATCCATTAATTATAGGCTTAGTAAGTAATTCAAACATAGAGATTTAATGGAAAGGAAAGAACATTACTTCAGACTTGCAGTACTGAGAAAGAAAGTTTATGTGGGTACCTCAGGACAAAGTATGCAACACCATTTTAATTTAACAGGATCATTATGGCATTCTGGACTCTTCACTGTACTTCTTGAGTAATATCTTGTTTCATTAACCTTCTAATTGATTTTGTTTTGAAGTTCTAGTTGTCCTATTATTTTTCATTTGTGTCTTTCAAACTCTTATTTTTAATGTTCATTTATTACTGGACATTATCTTCACAAGAACATGTGAAATCAATGTTTCTTTATTATGTTACCCATATTATTGTTGGAATGGGGTCAAGAATTTCTTCTAGCAAAATAAAATGAAAATCCTGCTTTTTACATTACATTTTAGGTGGATTTTTGGCTCAGAAGTTTGCTGAATCAACAGTAAATTGTCCAAGAGTTGCCTCACTTGTGCTGTGCAATACATTCACTGATACCTCAGTGTTCAGTTACAGTGATTCTGCAGCAATGTAAGTGAAAGGGCAGGGATTATTTAATCAGTAATAAAGACACTCCAGTTAAGTTCAGACACATTTTTCATGTTTATGCTGCTCGTTACCAGCTAGTGACTGTAATATTTAATTTTGCTGTGTATGTAAACCAGGATACTAAAGTGCCTTTGTATAAATTATGAATTAGAAAACTAGCCAGAGAGAATGGTTCTGATAGAAGAGTGATTTTTAAAATTGGATTATCAAACCAATATGCTAACGTATAGGTGTTTTGAAGTGTCCTACGTTTTCCAGAAATGAATTTCAAATACAGCATACTGTATTATTGCAAATGTTCAGCTTTTATATGTGCTTGATCTTGTGCATTTTAACACTTCATACCTCAGCACTGCTGTTGCTGGCTTACATCCAGCTCCAGACATTTCAGTAGCACACAGGTTGTTTGCAGTATTCTACGGTAAAGAAATTAACAGCAGATGATCCACATACATCCAAGAAATGGCACACTCTCTAGCAACAGGGAAGATCTGTTTGCTCAGAGTGCTTTCAGAGTAATTCCTATGAAGACATGTATGGGGCATTGATTCTAGGGATAAATAGGTGGAAGGGAGTGGTCAGCTTTGTACTATAGCCACTTTTATTTTGAGAGAAGGATGCACTATTTCCAACTGGATAGGAGGCCAGGTGGTGTTTGGAACAAATATGTCTGTGGGAGCAAAGAGCCATAAACTGTATATACAAGTTCTCAGGTTTGGACAGCAGTTGTTGAATTGGCCAGTGGTCTTCTTTTGGGTTTCTGTCCCATGCATTGATTAAATGTTTTTACTTTTTGGAGGAAGGTGCTGTTACCACCTTCATGGTGATTGACTTTGTTTGGGTGGATGGTGAAGTGATATAAAGGAACAATTTTTGTTAGTTATGTAGTATATGAGGTAGTTTGGCGAGTCACAGCTGCAGAGGATGGGATGAAGGGATAGGATTGTCCCAAGCCAGTGACAGTTACAGTTTCCATAATAAGTCTTTTCTCTACTTAGTAGGTGGGAGATGTGATCAACATGCGGCTGGTGAATGTGTCCAGTTTCTATCTGCCAGTCAGCTACATTGGACATGGTTAGCAGGTCATGATGGCACAACAGTTTTGTTGTTAGAGAACACCCATTGCCACCTTTATTTTAGAGGATGACTTAGGGGTTTCAGCTGCCTGCTGAGGGAAAATGCATCTTCCCATTCTGGGGGCAGTTCAGTCTTTGTTTGCTTGTTTCTGAGTCTGTTCCATGCGCTTGGATTTTTTTGGCCAGGATACTGTTATTATGGAGTATGATCTGGTAGTCAAGGTTAAAATTGTATTCTGCTCCAGTCAATTTCTCCAGTCAGTGCAGTTGGATATAGTGGGATTTGTGCACCCTAGTTGTGAAGGAGTGACCAGTTTATCTAGTGTATACTTGTACTTTGCATTCTTGCAGGGTATGCTGTATATCCCTGGCAAATTAGGGCTTGGGTCATCTTTGATGGGTTGGACTGGCCAGACAGTTTTTGGCAGACCAACCAGTTTGACATTATATTTTGATAGCACTCTGGTAATGCAGGTGGAAGTTGGATGAAGGGCAGAGAGGCTACTGTGACTTGGTGGTCACTCAGTGATCTGATCTGCTGTGGCAGTTATGGAGCATGCTGGGTTTTGTTTGGGTTATATTCAACATTACAAAAGATGGTCTGGAGTGTATGGAGACTTGCCTGCTCACAGATGACTTTGGGCTTCAGTGCTAAGGCGGACATCACTGAGCACATGTTTACTGCATGTTGATGTCTTGCAGTCAGGTACAGATTTGTTTTGGTTGATTTTCTGTATACCTGGTGACCCAAGGAGCTATCTTTTCTTCTGTAGCAGTTAATTTCCAGGAAAGGCAGGTGGCCATCTCTCTCTCTCTCTGTCCATGGTGAACTGTATATTGCTGTGTCTGCTGTTTAAGTAGTCCAGCAGTGCTGTCAGTTTTTCAGCCTTTGTGGCCATATTATAAATGTCTACATACTGAAACCAGCAGTGGAATGCGTAGGCTGCCTCACTGAGGGCTTCCTCATTGAAGTCATCCATAAAGTAATTGACTACTACAGCAAGTGATAGTGGTGAGTCCATGGTTACCGTGTCCATTTGCTTATAGAATTACTGTAGCTGTTGAGACCAAAATGTGAGAAAGACAGAACATTATGGAAGAATCTGATGATGTCTTCTCCATCGAATTGACAACTCTGCCAACTCATACAGAGTTCCTGATATTCCATTGTGAATGTCCCAGACATGGTCCTAGTAGGCCTGCTAAGTGTTATGCAAGGCCATAGGATGGAACCTCAGTCATGCTGATAATTGGCCTGAGTGGGACTCTTTCCTTTTGTAGTTTCTGGAGACCTTGCAGCCTTCATGGAATTGAACCATGTGGGAAGTGCTGTTGGATAACATCTTCCAGCAGTAGACTTCCTAATGAGCAAGGTGTTCTTGTGCTCCGCGGAGTGCAAGGTGTCTTTTATCAGTGTCTTGTATGTTGTATTGTCAGACAGAACAAGTATCATCTGCTGGTAGTTGCTGTTGTAGCTAGCCTGCTGGAAGGACCACATGATACATTCTATCCTGTGGGATGTAAAACGTGCATCCCACAGACCTGCCATTCTCCAACAGTGTAATAGTTGCAGCATAATGGGGATAAAAAGAAAGAAAAAGGAGAAATAAGAGAAATAATGGGAAGAAAGAAAAGTAAAATGAATAAGACAGGAGGAGGAGGATTAAGAGACTTGAGGGGTATGACCGATTATCTCACAAAGGGTAGCTGTCATAATTAAAGCAGTTGATTCTGTGTTAATATCCACTTAATTGTATGTTAAATCATTTGCAGTAATTGCAGTAGTTACACATATTTTCTTTGAAATGAGAATTCCTAGTGCCTTTAAAAATACAATGTTAGCAGTTTTAAGAAGACAGCAGTATGTGCCTCCCTTTCCAATTAGATTGTTCTTACACATCTAAGGTCAGATAATATATGTTTTTCTTGTTTTAAACTATATTTGTTAATGTAGGTGCTTTGTTTCAAACAAATAATACCAATTAATGATTGATTAGTTATACTCAATGGGAGCTGGGATAGCTAATTGGTAGACTGACTAGGACTTGGGCTGAACGAACTGGGATTAGATGACCAGCAGGGGCAAGAGATTTTCTTCTTCTCCAAAATGTCCTGCCTCGCTCTGGGGCCCACCCAGCATCATTCTCAGTGGGTGCCAGGGTTGCTTTTCCCCTGCAGGTAAAATGGCCAGGGTGTGAAGTTGATCACTGAAGTCCTTGTAGTGCTGTGGTTAGGAATGAGTGGAAGTATGCCTCTACTCCCACCATAT
>Ga0209737_10003789_pt1 | contig 10570 bp, 6 predicted proteins | sample TergutCu122P3_FD_187284 | JGI IMG/M metagenome (GOLD analysis project Ga0209737, IMG submission 187284) | Cubitermes ugandensis P3 segment gut microbial communities from Kakamega Forest, Kenya - Cu122 P3 (SPAdes) (version 2) | ecosystem: Host-associated > Arthropoda: Insects > Digestive system >...
AGAACAATTGTATCGATAACGGTTTTAGTAGTTGACCTCGGTATTCCCAGTAAACGTTGTGGTGTTACTTCGGTATACCGCTTCCTTAATAACTTTAAAATAATTTACATAATATTTTCTTTATTATTCAAACACTCCCCCAAGTGTTGACAATTATATACCGTAACAAAATAAATGGGGACCGAAAATTTTGGTTAAGACTTTTTCGGTGTAAGACAGTTTTGTGAGACCTGAGCACAACCTTATTCATACTATTCCTGTTCTTCGTCGCCTTTGGGATCATGCTTTTTTCGAAATTAAAGGTATCTAATAAGTTATACTAATATATTTCTTATCCTTTTACTCGTACTTAAACACCACGTCATCGGATCTCGTTATTTTCCATTCCGTCAAGATTTAAAAACTTTTTCCTGTATTCATGTATTTTATAGGCCATACTGGCAATTGCCTTGAACCCATATTCGAGAACATCAAAGATGTAAGATATTAAAACAAATAATCCCAAGTCAGCTAGTCTGTTTATATACTGAAACATAACTCCATGAAATTAATAAAATCTTAAGAAAAATTAGGAGCTTAAATTGCAGGGAAAATTTCTATGTACAAGTCCATAGAAAACACGGTTTACTGATAGGCGAACAAACCACCCACAATCTGGATCCAGTATTTGTGATAGTGCAAGATATGAAATAGAGGTCATGCGCATGAAAAGCCACAATGACAGCTACGCTCACGGGTAGTTACATATCTGTTGTTACCTCACGGGATATGGTTTTTCTGACTGGATACTGCCTACCTGGCGGAGTCGTAATGGTAGATGACGATTTTCTCGTCTTAACCTAGCCTAACCAACTGTAGGGCTGCCACCAGAAGGTTTTGTCCCTTGTTACAAATTACAGACAACTGCTTGTCTGTACCGGGAATATGCATAAATACGCAGGCAAATCTCTTTCCTAATATTTTACTCACTCGTAGAGATTAAATCGTGGCTAGGTTTCTCGTTAGAAATAAGAGAAAAATGACTATTCAAAGTGAGGATTTCTGTTGCTGCCTACTGGAATAGTGCGGGTTAAGCAGGATTGAAGTATAGTCTACTTTTACTACGGATAGAAAATGTATACAAGAAAAAGAAAATAAAATGATGAAATCCGTAAGATTTACAAAGGGAAATATAAATTTACAAGTTACACAAGTAATTATTGCGTACTCAATTTTAAGTTTGGAAAATAATTGCTAGTTTTCGACTGAGTGTAACCCTATACAATACGGAATTTTGGAATTAATTTAGAATCATAAAGCCGAACACACTGAACCGAAAAGTACTCAGTTCCTACACGTTTTCAATTAATACAATTTAAATACCAATCCAGGAGCCTCAACTTTCAATTACTAGAAGGAGAAAAGACTTCTTTAATTTTGTCCTAAACAAGAGCTATTTTACACAGGGAAGACGAAAGCTTGTTCACACAATTATAATTAGAAACTATTAGAGAGCTTCTTACTTGCGCGCATCGGTTTGTGTGGTATCGAATGGCGTGCATAAATTGTGGCGCTCAGCTTTTTCTCAGGGGAATAATGCCCTCTACGAGCTTCGGCATATAAAAATTATACCTATCGCACGTCTTTCCATTTGACATAGACAATGTAACGTAAATCCAAAACTAAATTAAATAAAATAAAAACGAATGTTACTGAACAAAACGATGTATAAAATAAATCACATGAGTTAGCTCAATCAGTAAAATATTACACAGCAGAACCAGTAAACAAGACAGAGCCTTGACGTACACGACAATTAATCTTAAAGGGTGTGTAAAACTGTTTGACTAGTATTTTATGACAAAGATATTCTATTTACGATTGTAAATTTATCAAAAACTTTTCGTTCGCAGGAGTAATCCATTCGGGGCTGAAATCATTATAGGTGTTCATAAGCCACTGATGAACTATAACAACCTAACTAGTAAGTAGAACTCCAAATATGTACAAGCCACTGAGCCGTATTGTGCATTTTCAACAAGATTTGAATACCCGCGAGGACATAACTTGCGTCTTATTACTAATGTGTCATAAATTAAGAGCACAAGAAATCAAGTAAAAAAAATGTTTGCGGGTTCTGCTAACCACATAATAAACACAATACGAATTTTAATTGCACATGTAATGGGCTGATGTATTCTACATTAGAGGAAGCAGTGATATCGTTGTGTCATCTTATCTTAGTTACATATATATATATATATATATATATATGTGTGTGTGTGTGTGTGTGTGTACTACATATTCGCGCACGCGTGTGCGTGTCTGTAAACTAGGTGTACTATGTTTTAAAACGTACACGTTTGTGGTGTAGTTGTCTTTAGATGGCGGTCGACCGCCAAAATATGTGAGGGAGAAGAGTTTATATTTGTATATATGTATATATAAGTATCATTTGCAAAATTTTGGATTTAGTAATAAGAATAAACAACAGAAAAACTATTTTAATTACTTCCGTCTGTATGTTGCGTCATCTAATAACTAGAGAAATCATAAGCAGTGACGAATCGAAGAGACCGCAATTGTTATGTTTTCAATGAATTTCTAACGTGTGTGTTTGAGAGTTGATCATTTGTTATTTTTTAATTACAGTCGAACTCTGTTATAATGACCTCGATGTGTGCGACAGATTGGATATAACGTTATACATTCTCTGGTACCAACTGGTTCCCCATAAGGCACGTATTCGTCTGCCTTGCTTAGTGTGACATACATAAGAGCATGTACCTCGAATATAGCGTCATTGCCAGTCATCATATCTAATACAATTTTCAAATAATAAGACTGGTCTGAGAATTCTACCATCTCGCCCTTCAGAAGGCAAGCCTTTTAACTCGAACAGGTAGCTACATAAATTCCAGGCTTGGAAAATGACAACGGTAACAGCAATTCATTTGGTGCTTAAAGTCTGTCTTTACGTTTCTACTGCTGTAGTTAATAGGAGACTGGAAACGTGACAACATGGCTACAGTCAGGGAAAAAAGGGAGCGTTTGAGCGTCGAAGCAGAAGTTAGAGTGATACGAGAAAAAGAAACATGAAAAAATAAATCTGGCCTCCGTCGGGAATTTAGTATCGTAAATTTTACGATCTAAAGGATTTGGAAAACCAGTATCAAAGCTAGTGGTTAGCGCGTTTGAACGGACCAGATCGAGAGAAGCGATTTTGAAAGTCTGAACGAAGTGACATGGATGAGAGTGGTTGAAGCAAGTGGTAAGTTGGAATGTTCCGATGAGCGGTCCTCTTCTCGTCATAACTTTGTTATTACTAAATTTTAATTTTAAGGTAATATATTTTTTTAACCAAAACCACTATGCAAATTGGAGACCAATTTTTATTATTTTGAAATTTTAATTTTAGTTGAAATTTGAGATATACCGTAGAGTTAATGTTAAATAATGTACCTGCAGGCCTGCATTTTGTCTCTAAATATTTTTCTTCACTTTTGATAACACCTCGCTTAGAACGATACTCGTTTATAACGGCACAACTTATTCGGTTGTTTCGATGACGTTATAACCAAGTTCGAATACATTTTTTAATATTATACTGAATTCTATTGTTTTAAAGTAATGAAACGTAGTTAAGAATTCTGTGAGTTAAACTTAATAATTATGATTAGGAAACTAAGGGTGATGACAGCTTACTCGTAAACACAAAACCAGCATTACGTAAAATTTTACACTTACGTTATTTCCAAAGTCGATTGAAAAGCACCACACAAACAACTGTTGTCTTGCGCTAAATGAGCTGGATTTAGGTTGAACTGAGTTCGGCAAAACGTCTCACTGCAGCTACATTCACCTGAGCAAACATGTTTTGAATTACTATTGAGCAACTTGGCCAAAGCGCGCGCGAGAGAGATATCCTGGCATGTTGAATCGCATAAGTTACGGGTCGCAGAGGACCTGTATTCTGCGAATGAAACTACAGGAAATGGCGGCATGAATCCTAGCAACAGTAAAAATGAAGGCAGGATAAATAGCCAGATGTATATAGAGTAAGTGTAAGGAAACAGCCATTACCACGTGAATGTGTGGAACGCCTCCGAGTTATTCTCTGCCCAGTGAAATAGTCTAGCATAAATACGCTCTGCGGTTGCTCATTTCTGACAGAATGGTGGAAGTCGAGTGTCGGAACCATGTTGAAATTATTATTTTTATTGGTATATTTTTGCGATACTGAAACTTTACTCCATTTAATCCTTCTCAGTGTACAGGGATTTATTTTTAGCATATGTGACATGTAGTGAGAAATTAAGCCTAAAAACTATGTTCCATGTTGTTTACAATAACGTATAAAACTGACACAAAAATTGCCAAAGTTGCATTTTTCAAAATGATACCACTGTAAATCCGAAGTGAATTGGAAAATTTTCCAGTACGAATCTCCTCTGGAAACTGGCAATTTTGACTGAAGATTATAGTAATTCAAGAGAGCTGCCGCCGCTGGAGAGACGCCGAATTTACTAATTTGGTGGGTTCTGGCAATCGTCTGGAGAACGCAGCAACTTTAGTTTTTCAGTAAGTTTAGGGAAGTGTTGTGAGTGAACATAGTGAAAATCGGCGTCCTTTTGCAGGAATAATGACCGATTTTATGGGGTTAGTTTATTAATTTAGCTCGAAATGTTCTCTAGTGTTCAAGAAATGTGTCCTAATGAGTTTCAACCGACGTAACTATACCATTACGATATATTACAGGTTTCCAGCTTAGTCGACCTTGCCTTTACACCATAGCCGTCATGTTCTTCATTGCGTGCGGAAAGTTGGGTGGGGTGTGCGGCATCTCTCCCTGAAGTTTGGGAGAGACATCGCAAGAAATATGGGGAGAGCTGTCGTAAATTGTTCCAAATCATTTTGGAAAAAATGATACTTATACATTTTAGAGTAATAAAAATTATCTGTTTTATTGCTCTGTCTTCCAACTAGACTGAATCTTTGTTTCAAACAATGAGGATAAACCCATAAATATCGTCGAGCAGCAGGTTTTGCCCCACCCAGACTGTTCGTGCCACTGCATACAGGCTTCCTAGAGAAATGGGAATTTTAAATAATTTCAAAAATGGAACTGAAACCGCAGGATATGACTAGTGAAAGTTGATCTTTAGCTAGAGATCAAAGAATGAACCGGAATACTGTCGGAATATTTTTTAACATGCTGGAGAAAGTGGCGACCCTAAATAACCCTTCTGATACACCTGGGAACATTTTCAACATTGGTTATAGTAGTATACAAATATATAACAAACCTGACTCTGTCATGACAGACAAGAATGCTAAAAAGTTCGTGGTTTAACATTGGGAGAAAACAGTGAAGTTATTACAGTGACAGCACGCTGTAATGCTGCAGGTTAATTTGTGCCTCTTGTTCTAATATTCAAGGACTTCAACAAGAAAAACGAGTTCGGGGGGTGGCTTACACCAAAGTTTAGACCTGTACTTGAACCGGAAATCTTCTACATTAGCAAGGACTTTTTCATCAAGATGTTCACAGAGCGTTTCCTAAACGCAAAACTTCAGGGAGGGTCATTCCACATTCAGATGACCACAGAGCTTATTGCAGCCCCCTTTTATTGCTTAACATTGCGGTTGAAGATAACGTTACTATCATTCGTCTACCGGATCACTGTACTCATACCTTAAAGTCTCTGAGTACTTAATTTTCTGGGACTTTAAAAAGTTATTTCAAAACAAAGTCGTAACTTATAAACTCACTCGACATCGCATGGCGTGCTTTATTGGCTAATAATTTGATGGAATGTATCACGTTGTGCTTAGATAGTACTAATAAAGTAGAACAGTTGTACGTCAGACACAACTAATTTATTGTATTATATCATAGGCTACAAGTTTCGACCTATACACAGGTCATCTTCAGGCCTTCTTTTACAGGTGAGTACATAAAATGCTATGCATGTTGTGATCCCATCATGTTAACAGAGGTAAAATACTTAAAAACATAAAACGTTTATGTTGGTCAAATAAGGTAGAAACTGGGAATGCCGTATTTATGACGCTGAGATCTGTATTTTTACTTCTAGCTGTGCCACTTTGGATGTGGTGTTCTACTACCGTATTTGGATGCCTGTATTATGCCCTGTGTTCTAGATGCACGTCTTGCTTTGTTGTCTTTTTGGTTTGTGGTACGTGTGTTTTCTAGAGCTTGAAATGAGTATGGTACTCTATATTTGTTCCTGAAATTATGATGGAATGTTAAGTTGTGCTTTATTTGGGCAGGTTATTCACTATAAAATGATAATAATACATAGTTGTGACTTACGTGTGCAGGGTTGGTTGAGCGTGTGTTCCTCTATCACTGTGAATGCTCCTTCGTCTCTTTATGTGGTTCGTCCAATATGTACTGGGATCTTCCCTTAACTTGTCGTATAGTTAAGCCTCGTGTTGACTTTATTTTACGTGTTTATGGTTGGTTTTCGGAGAAGGTTAATGCTGTCGTTGGTTGTTCTGATGTTAGCGTTACGTCCTAATGGTTCCTTTATGGGTCGCGATGATAGAACGCCAACGCGACCCATAAGGCAGCCATTAGGACGTAACGCTAATATCAGAACAACCAACGACAGTATTAACGCGCTCCGAAAACCAACCATAACCACATCAAATAACGTCAACACGAGGCTTAACTATACGACAAGTTAACAGAAAACCCAAGTACATTTTGAAGGGACCACATAAAGTGACGAAGGAGCACATATAGTAATAGAGGAACACAAGCTCAACCAACCCTGCACACTTAAGTCACAACTACAGAATGGCGCACGAAAAACCGGCCAGCCGTCTCGTAGAACAACGTGGGCGTAGGTCTCGGACTCTGTACAGGAAATTAAACAAATGCAAATGCAAAGTACTTACTGGTCAAAGAAGGTGCTGAAAATGATCTCCTTGTACGTCAATGCACTTTTGTGCACGCTGCAGCATATTGTGATACACGCGATGCAACTCAGCGGTGTCAATTCTTCGAATTTCAGTTCGAATATTTTACTTCAGTTCTTCCAGTGTTTTTGGGTTATTTGTATATACTTTTCCTTCAAATTGCCCCACAGATAAAAGTCGCAAGTGGATAGATCCGGCGATCGCGGCGGCCTCAAACCTTTAGTGACAATTCGTTCTTCTGTGAATATGTCGTGAATTCGAGACAGCGACTCGCAAGAAGTGTGACAGGTCGCTCCATCCTGTTGAAAGATGGCGTACTCGCGTTCATGGGGCGTCAGTTTTGCGTAGAATTTCTCAAAGATTCCCATATACACACGACTGTTCACTGTTGTTTCAAAAAATATGGGACCCACAATTCGCGTTGCAGATGCCGCACACCAGACTCCGATTTTTTGAACGTGAAAGGATTGTTGATGAATCGTACTGAAGCAGACTGTGGGATAGTCAGCCAGACACCGTCACGACAAAGAGAGGTAGGTCGTCGCGGCATCTGTTAATTATCCTGTATTGCGTATTTTGTTCTTCCTAATACTCTGTATCGAATGAGTATGCTATGTAGTGAGAAATTTGTACGTACATACATAAACCTTCATACGGGACTGCGTAAACCAGCCAAAATTTTGTTTTTGCGAGTAAAAGTCACGGACAGATTTACGAAATTCTGTTTTTATTTTCTTACTTTATCTAATGTGATGGGCTTTAGAAAATTATCCAGAAGTAAAATAGTAAAAATATATACTCATAAAATAAAGAAAGAAATCCGTTCGCACCGTAAATTCGAACATCCTGTGCTGTTATTATTGATGTTACAGGATTAACAGAACAAAATGTGAGCCGTAAGAGCTCAGCGGGCATACTAACTAGGCTATAGGCTGGACGATCTAATTTGTTGTGGTTAGATTTTCGGCAGATGCAAAAATTCCAAATATCCTTTGAAACATTAAGATCGGCACTGGGGTTCTGCGAGGACTCTATTCAGTATTTACCGGCCCTTCTACATGACTAGCACAGGGAAAAGTTTGAAGACCAAAAAGTTGAAACCACATCTACTACTATGATTTCCACACAAAGTTTTATGAAAAGTCTTCATTTGCTTAAAACTTTATTGAAAAGTTCGATATGTGGACGGATAGACGGACATGTTGTATGGTTCTGTGTTACCGTGCAATGAATGTAAAATAGGCTATGGCTACAAAGACAGACAGAACTGAAAAATCGGGAAAGAAATTAAGAAACCGTAATTCTGTAGGTTATGTTATAGTTAAACCAGCAGTATAGTTTGTACGTAACCATGTTCATGTGTCGGTAGATGAAGTGCTTTGAGAATCTGTTGAGACTTGTTGCGAATTATGGAATTATGTAAACGAGAGAATGTATACGAATGTGTACGAATCTCATTCAAATTTCTTCTATAGCTTTCGTTTTAGTTTTCCTACTTCATTTCCCTCGAACTCTGTTAGGCAGTTCCAGAAACAAGCCTTCTGAAGTATTACATTCAACTGAATTTTATTTAAATACTCAGTTTCTACCTCATAATAAATGTAAGATATTTATATTTTATAGACCAAATGGTTGTTGCTGTTTAGTGGAATTATCGCTGCCTAGTTTACGAATTACACTAACCCCATATATAACTCAGCGTTGAAGAAAATGTAGTTAATAAGTTAGGCCCTATATAGTGACCATTCTGTGCGAGGATTAAACGTGCGAACAGACAGAGAGACTGATATGTGACCATCCTGTCACACGTGTATAATACACTTTGCGCAAATAATGCATGGTAGATCATTTACCATATTATGCTTAAATATTAAATAATAATTGTCGCATCATAGCGATATGATGTCAAAGCCTGTCACATGCCCTGTGCAATGTCAATAACCGTGATAGATGGTGGAGATTATCAATATTTTATTGGGCTGCAAGAAAAAAGTAGAAGACATCATTTAACTGGCGTAGGATATAAGAAAACTTCATACCGAAATAGAATCACATATTACTTAACTTGTAGACCAGTATGTTCACACAGAGGGGAACATGCAACAGACCTAAGGCTATTAATGATGCAAAGCATTACTTAAGTATGATCAACACAAATTTACTACATATAAAAAAAAAGTGGATGTCTTCTCTAATAATAACACAACTATTAGTTGTATTGATGGTAATGAAGTACCACCTTGTAAAGTTTAACACAACGGAATGTCTCAAGCAAAAAAAAAAACTATAACTATTATTTGCCGGCTGTCATCAGCCGGCGTGATAACGTTGTTCCGCTGCAGGGCTACGTTATTTCAACTTTGTGTGCAGCGTTACTACCGTTGGTAGTGTTACTGTACCTCGCGGATGACCAGTATTCTAAAGCGGTCTGAGTCCGTCGCGAAATATTAATATTAAACTGATAATTAAATTTTAACGCATTGTCATACGCAAAGACATACCATCAGCAGTTATTCTTGTCAACAATGCTACTTTCATTTTCTTGTCATATCCGATCCATATTTATCTTCAGTTCTCTTTTGAATTTCGAATTCGATTCAAAGATGGAACCTGCTAGAATCGACATAATACGATATCTGACAAACGCAAGGGGCGGTTATTGCGTAGTATGGGATTCCTATTTTATAGTTGCTCGTAGATCTGTGTTTACGGCTTGGAAGTTAGAAAATTCGCCGAGAATGCTCAATAGCGTAGACGAGAGAGACACAGGGTGTGTGTGTGTGCGAAAGAGTAACGTCTGTGTTTGTAATTAAATGTTGTATTCTGTGAAATAACGCAGAGCTGAAGGTAATGAAATAAGAAAATTAATATTAGATATGGCAATTAATATTAGATGTGGGAGCGAACATGTATATGAATAGCGTAAGAATTATGTCACACTGGCAATACTTTGCTAGATCTTGCTACAGTGAGGCAGATGTTCCAAGGTCCCTTCCAAAAAAAAGTTTAAACAAATGAGCAAATATACTCAAATTGTAGTACAGCAAATGCCACGTTTGTTTAATTATCTCGAAATTCTGAAGTCTTAGAGAAATGCTGTTCCAAATCAAATATGTGTCATATTCCTCCAAATATGAAGGAGAGCTGCCGAAATGATTCCCTGTAAGGAATTTGATTCTTTTGCGGGAAGTTATCGACGTTACTTCTTAAGTAAATTAATTATCATGTAGTATATATTTTTACCAAAATTTGTTGTTTTGTTTCATGTAAGTTAATTTCAATGAGTGAAAAGAAAATTTTCGGTATCTAAATAACACCATACAGCCATACTGAGACCAAAAGGATAAAAACTATTTTCGACGCCGAAGTTAGTAAGTTAATTGAAATTGTAACTGCATTAAAAATAAGCGAGAACATGATCTTACTTTATGAGCAGCTAAATATTAAGGAAAATGTAGTCATAAGTGTAAAATCTGACAAATTCAGCAGTTTACATATGAATGTCTGTTACTATTGCCGAAAACTTAAGCACAGGTATATTGTATCAAATCAAAACACTGGCTCGTAACGGGTGAGGTAACACAGCTATTATTTTTGTATCTCCACATATGCGTCTGGCTCACGATGCAGCTACTCATATATA
>Ga0209737_10003790_pt1 | contig 10569 bp, 8 predicted proteins | sample TergutCu122P3_FD_187284 | JGI IMG/M metagenome (GOLD analysis project Ga0209737, IMG submission 187284) | Cubitermes ugandensis P3 segment gut microbial communities from Kakamega Forest, Kenya - Cu122 P3 (SPAdes) (version 2) | ecosystem: Host-associated > Arthropoda: Insects > Digestive system >...
TTAAAAACCGTGGTTGTTTTGCCTGCTCGATTGCCTGCGGACGTGTAACGCGGGTAACAGACAGCCCCTTTGAGAGCTTTGGAGAAGGGCCTGAGTACGAGGCGGGTTGGGCCTATGGCGCTGCCTGCGGCGTTAACAACCTTGCCGCTATCTGCAAGGCAAGCTTCCTCTGCAATGAATACGGCCTTGACCCGATCACCATGGGTGCGACCATTGCCTGCGCCATGGAGCTTGCGGAGATGGGAGCCATCCCGGAGGAGGACATCGGCTTCAAGCTGCGCTTTGGCGATGCCGACGCGATAGTCCGTCTCACCGAGATGACTGGAAAAGGCGAGGGCTTTGGCCTGACGCTGGGCCTGGGCTCTTATCGTATGGCTGAGAAATACGGACATCCTGAACTTTCAATGAGCGCGAAGAAGCAGGAGATGCCCGCATATGATGGCCGCGCCATACAGGGTATGGGCCTGGAGTATGCGACCTCCAACCGAGGTGGTTGCCATGTGCGCGGTTATCTCACCTCTCCCGAAATTCTCGGTGTGCCGATAAAGACCGACCCGCTGGTCACAGAGGGCAAGGGGGCGCTGCTCAAGCTCTTCCAGGATCTCACCGCCCTGGTTGACAGCAGTGGCATGTGTCTGTTCACCACCTTTGGTTTGGGCCTCCCCGAGATTGCCGCACAGCTGCGAACCGCTCTGGGCTCCAAGGAGTCTGATGAGGAATACCTGATCAAGGGCGAGCGTATCTGGAACCTTGAGAAGCAGTTCAACATTGCAGCAGGAGTTGAGAAGGATACGTTGCCGCCACGTCTTCTGCGCGAAGCTCTGAGCAAGGGGCCTGCAACTGGCAAGGTATGTGATCTTGACCCGATGCTCAAGGACTACTACGCTCAGCGTGGCTGGACTGAAGAGGGCATTCCCTCCGAGGAGAAGATTGCCGAGCTCTCGCTGTAGCGCTGGGCTCACTGGGTGCTCCTTCTTTGTCATTCTGAGGGCTTTAGCCCGAGGAATCTTGCAGCAAAGCGGCACTATTCTGAGAAGATCCTTCGTCTGCGACTCAGGATGATAAGGAGTCTGAGCAGAAACGCTGTCATGGTTAGTAGTGGTTAGTAGTGGTTAGTAGTGGTTAGTAGTAATGGCAGCATTCTTCTTTTGTTAGCAGTAGTGAGAAGTAGTTAGAGCATTATGCTGATAAGATATTTTGCAACGTATCGAATGATTACCGGGCGCCTGACCGAAGAAGTGTCGGCGCCCGGCACTGTACTTGTTCTCCTGCACCAGCTATCAGATGTTTACGGCGACGAACTACGCAAGTGGCTGCTCTCTGCTGACGGCACAACCAAGGGCGATAACTCGATCGTTTTGATTAACGGACGCCATGTCGAACATCTCAACGGTGTTGACACTGTGCTTTCTGAGGACGATGTGGTTTCTCTCTTTCCCACCGTTGCTGGAGGCTGATAAGTATGGTTGACCCTTCCCGTCATTGCGAGAAGCGCGACGCACGACGCGGCAATCCAGTCTCCCGTCGTTTTGAGCGAAGCGAAGAATCTTTAACATGACTTCGCAAAAAGACCGCTATATCAGGCACACCACCTTTGCTCCGATCGGTGAGCACGGCCAGCAACTCATCGAACAGGCACGCGTTGCCATAATCGGACTCGGGGCGCTCGGCTCCAACAGCGCTGACCTGCTCACACGCGCTGGAGTTGGCTTTCTGCGTATCATCGACCGAGACCATGTGAGTGTAAGCAACCTGCCGCGCTGCTCTCTGTACAACGAGCAGGACGCGGCCTGCGCCGTACCCAAGGCAATCGCCGCCAAAGCGCATCTCTCGGCAATCAACTCAGAGATCACCATTGAGGAAGTAAATATCGATGTCGACCCCAATAACATCGAGTCACTGATAGTAGATGTTGACATCGTCGTCGATGCCACTGACAACTTCAAAACCCGCTATCTGCTCAACGAAGCCTGCCACAAACTCAAAAAACCCTGGGTTTATGCTGGCGTGCTTGCTGGTTGTGGAGCAACCATAGTGATCCTTCCCGAAGGCCCCTGCTTCAGATGCCTGGCTCCAACTAAACCACATGACAGCAGCGACTTTGACTGCGAAACCTACGGGGTGTTCTCATCGGTGCCTGTCATACTCGCTGCCCTGCAGGTGGTCTCCGTCATCAAATTCCTCGTTGGTGAGCCAATCATTCCCGGGAGATATGTCGCCATCGATATCTGGAATAATACCCTCGACGAGATCGAAGTTGCGCAGAACCCCACATGCATCTGCTGCATGAGGGAAGACTATGAGTATCTGAAATAGTTCTGTACACTGGGGAAGTGCCGAAAAGCGAACTCTTACCAGAGTTTTTCCTTCTTTGTAACTACTTCAGTGACTCCGTTACGAGTTGTTGTTGTGGTGGTGGTGGTCTTCGTTCCATCGGATGATGTTGTCGTTTTTGTTGTTGTAGATTGTGACGACTGATTCGGCATGCTCATACTTGATGTTGTTATGTTCTCGAAGAGAGCCCTGTGTTTCTCTATCATGTTACTGTGTTTCTCCATCATGTTACTGTGTTTCTCCATCATGTTGTCATGTCTCTTCATCATTTCATTTTGTTTGTCAAATATATTTTGATCATCAATGTCGATGACTTCAAAATCAGCGCTCTGTAACAAATCCTTGTTTTCGTTGAAAACAGAACCTACCATCTCAGAAAGCGACTTCAGAGGATCGAGAAAATCCTTATTCGTAAAGCTGGCTGAACTGCCTTGTGCAAGCGCCCGGACAATCCATTTGTTTCTGCAATAAGAACACATTACCTCTCCTGTGCGCTCATTGATAACTCTGTAGTCGGTCGACTTGCACCTGGAACACTCTATATACACTTGCGGCATTGTCTGCTCCCTGAATAGTCCATTTCTGCAAATATAGTATAGCACCGGCAATTTCATGCTAACACCTGCTTTTCATGCAAAGTGCTATCCTCAGGTACGTTATTGTTCAGACCCAATTTCATCCAGAGCCGCAGGCGAAGGATCATATCTGTAAGCGCTTGAAAGATCCTTTGCATTGCTTTGAATAACTGGAATGCGAGAAGATACTTTGAGCTGCCCTCAATCTACCTCAATCTACCTCAATCTACCTCAATCTACCTTAATCTACCTTAATCTACCCCTCAATCAACCACTTTGGATGGCAATTTACCACCAAAAAAGTGTTTTTTCACATTCCTGCTAAAATATTGAAGAAATGCGAAATTTATATCCCCCTTTTTAATTGCCTTTTTCAATAGCAAAAAAAGCCTCGATACGACATAGCCTCTGACCTGCACTTTTATAAAGTGTCAAACTCAGAGTGAAGTAATCGAGGTTGAAAATTTTCGCATTTCTTCATTTTTTTAGCAGAGAGTGTTGATTTTTACTTTCAGCCCAAGTAGATTGCCAGTTATAAGTCACAGCACATCCCAAGCACATCCTCGGCACATCCCCAGCACATCCTCGGCACATCCCAAGCACATCCTCGGCACATCCCCAGCACATCCCAAGCACATCCCAAGCACATCCCAAGCACATCCTCGGCACATCCCAAGCACATCCCCAGCACATCCCCAGCACATCCCAAGCACATCCTAAGGATGTCGTTCTGAACGATTCAAAGACAGAATGGGGACGGCAGGCTGTGTGAAAAACTGCCCTACTGTCATCCAGAGCCGCAGGCGAAGGATCTTATGTTGAAGCATGCGCAGGTAAGATCCTTCGCTGACGCTCAGGATGACAATGCACTAGAAGGACTGCAACAATCTTACACAGCCTGACGGTTCATTTTTACTTAGTCATGACTCGAAAAAAATGAACAGTTCCCATTCTGTCTTTGAACTGTCCTCCTCATTCTCTCTGTTGTGGCGTAGCCTTAATCATTTATCATTTTCGCTGGTGCGGTATACTTATGCCCCTTACATACAGCTTCTGCAGGTTTTGAAAGGCGCTTGGTAGTGGAAAAGGTACTGTCATTTGCAAAGAAAAGAGCTCTCATCATTGGAGGAGGCGTTGCGGTTGTTATTGTGACCTTGGTTGCGACTTTGCTGATTGTGACTGCAAGTCCCACTGAGGGTAGATTTACTCTTGCCGCACTACCATCCATTGATTTTAAGCTGGGCTTACAGCTGGTTGATATTAAGCCCGAGGAAGTAAAGCCCAAGGAACCAACCTACCCTCTTACCGGGCTGCCAGCCCCAAACGAAGAAGCGAGGTTTTCCCGGCCGCTCTTTGTAAAGATCGAAAACACACCTGAGGCTCGCCCCCAGATGGGCGTAAGCAGCGCTGATGTGGTTTACGAATCGCTCACCGAAGCAGGGATCACCCGTTTTGCCTGCATCTTCCAAAGCGTAATTCCTGATGAGGTTGGCCCGGTACGCAGTGCACGCAATATGGAGGTCACACTTGTGCCGCAGTATGACGCACTGTTTTTCAACAGTGGTGCAAACTCAACCGTACTCAGAGAAATCGCTGCTGCAGGACTTGCCGATATGTCGCACAGCAAGGCATCGGAGATTTACTACCGCGTCAGCTATCGCGTAGCGCCTCACAATCTGTACCTGTCATTATCAAAAGCTTATGCACTTGCAGAAAAAATGGGTTTTCCCTCCTCACTGGACAGGATCCACGAGTTGGAGTTTCTCGACGAATTTCCCACTGAGATACCCAATGCCAACCTCGTTACCGTGCCCTTCAGTTACTCGTATGTCGCCAAATGGCAATGGGATGCCGACGATAAGGTCTATTACCGTTACATGGATGAATGGACTTACGATGTCAGCAATGGGGCACGGATCGGCACCACCAACCTTGTTGTAATCTGGGTTGACTATGTGCCGCTGCCCAATGTGCTCCAGGGGCAGACCTTCGGGGTAAACATGGCCAGCTCGGGCCAGGCGACTCTGTTTATTGCCGGCAAACGCTACGACGGAACCTGGGAAAGTGACGGAATCAACCCTCCGCGCTTTAAGGATGCCTCCGGCAATAGCATCAAACTGGCACCAGGAAAGACCTGGTTTCAGGTGCTGGATAATGGAATGACGATCACCGTATCATAACGCCATGTAGGGAAGCACCGAAGTATTCATTGCACGCCTCGTCGCAGCAAGCTTCATTAAGCTACAGAACACAGACAAGCTGTGTTCTTTCGCCCATTGCGTTTGCTGCTCCTCTTCCCACAAAGTCCCTCGCTTCGCTCAGTGTACTTTGTGGGAGCCCTGGGGGCGGCCAATTTGCTCCACAATCTGTCATACAAGCAATACTTCGGCACTTCCCTCTAGCAATCAGTTATTCTGTCTGAGCCAGCCTGTTGTTCTGAACGAACCTCGTCATTCTGAACGAAGTGAAGAATCTTCATGTAGACTCTCAGCAAGATTCTTCGGCTACAACTCAGAATGACAAAGGAGATACGAAACGTGCCCAGTCAAAACGGAAGAATACCGGCAGGCCATCGACCATCTTCTCGGTTACCTCTCCCCTGATCAGAGGAGCCAGATACCTGACGACCTCCTCAGTCACATCATTGCCGCTGGGCGTGATCCACTCCAGTGGTATCTTCTGCTCCACATTCGCAATGCCTGCCAGCGAGGACTGTGCATAGTAGGTCAGGTAGGGCTCGTCTGAGACACGCTGGATGGTGATCATCACGTCCGTCACCCCCTGCAGGGCAGCCTCTACCGCACGGTATCCGCACTGGTAAGCCTCCTCGATATCGGTGGCACTGGCGATGTGACCGGCTGAGCGTTGCAGTGAATTCAGCTGGATGGCGCGCGTCTTCAACTTGTCGACGGTGATATTCCGCTTGACAATGGCCTCAAGTGTGCTCGCAACTCCGCCGAGGGTCTTGTGGCCAAATGCGTCCACCTCGGCGCCCGTCTCGGCAAGGTAGGAACCGTCTGCAAGACGAATCCCCTCGGAAGCAGCAACAACAATCTGCTTCTCCTGCTTGACCAGCGCTGCAACATCTCTCACAAAGGCATCAGGGTCGAAGCTGACCTCTGGCAGGTAGACCAGGTGCGGCGCCTTGACCCCCGTCTGGCGTGCAAGCACGCTGGAGGCGGTGAGCCAGCCGGCGTTTCTCCCCATGATTTCGATGATCGTGACTGCGGGAATGGGATAGACGATGGTGTCGAGATAGGTCTCGGCGGTGCTTATGGCCACAAACTTGGCGGCGCTGCCAAAACCCGGCGAGTGGTCGGTAACCGCAAGGTCGTTGTCTACAGTCTTAGGAACGCCAATCGCCTTGATGTCGAGGCCTTTTTCTCTGAAGAAGATGTTCAGTCTGGAAATGCTGTCCATACTGTCGTTTCCACCGATGAAGAAGAAGTACCCGATGTTGTATGCCTCGAGGATTGTCTGTATCTTCTCGAAGACCTCAGGTTTGTCCTTGGGCAGTTTATATCTGGCAGTGCCCAGCGCATGAGATGGTGTGCGAGCTAAGAGTTCGAGGTCTTCCGTGGATGTGATCTGATCGGTGATATTGATAAGGCGCTGCTCCAAAAAGCCCTGAAGACCATTGATCGCCCCGTAGATCGTACCGATCTGATCCGACGCCAAGGCGCGCGTGATCGCGCCTGCCAGCGATGCGTTTATTGCTGCCGACGGCCCCCCGCTTTGCAGGATGACCATGTTTTTCTTTAGCATTGTGCCTCCCTCTTTACGAATTTGTGTACAAGATATCACAAGATTGCCATCCTGAGTGATGCTTTGTCATCCTGAGTGATGCTTTGCCATCCTGAGTGAAGCGAAGGATCTTTTCGAAAGCTCTCAGCAAGATACTTCGGCACTTCCCAAGCTTATTCCAACAGGTATTTTCTCACTCCGCTCCAAAGATAGCCCTTTGCGAGCTTCTCCACATCGACCGGTTCGTTCAGGGGCATTCTTCTTTTGAGCCCTTTCAGATCGAAGCCTTCTTTGATGAGCACAAACTTCATTTTACCTGCAATCAGTGAATTACTGGGACACCCATAGAGGCAGTTAAGGCAGAGGTGGCATTTGCCTTCGAACACCGGCCTGCCTTCAGGTGAATGAATGTTGCCTGCCGGACAATGATTGCAGCACCATTCACAATTGATGCAGCTTTCCGAGACTTGGATGGCTTTTCCGAACGAGGCAGTCATCGGTTTCTCCGCCTCGCCCAGTCTTGATACAACCCTGTCAACCAGGCGACGCCTGGGCCGCAAGACAACTCCTGACAAAACCTCATCTACAACAGCAGCCAACTTGACTGGCAAAACCTCTAACAGCCTTACTGCCAAAAGCTCATTGGTTGCAACAATGAAATTGCTGGGCATAACGATTATCTTGTCGTAGACAACAGAATAACCCCTGGCTTCAAGGCGTTTGATACTACTGAAGCTGCCTGCAGCATTGGGAACAATATCTCCTCCACCCGAGACTGCAAGCACGACGGCAGGCGTGCGATCAACTCTGTCGATGCCGTCGATCCAGCGGTAGACAGCTTCTGGGGCGTTGAACGAGTGGACAGGAAAGAGCAGAAATAGGATGTCATGCTGGCCTGGGCTGGTTGCCTTTTCCGAGATGAACTGCATGTTGCCCTCACAGGCTTTCTGCTTGAGTGCTTCATACAGGCAGTCGGCAACCATGGCTGTGCAACCAGTACCAGAATAGTATGCAATTTCGAAACGCGAGCCCACCGGTAAGCCCTCTTGTTGCATGCGCAGCACCTTCAATCAGAAGCACAGAGCCTTTGCTATACAAGTAATAGTGTAGCTTTTTGAGATCATGTTTTGTTTGTTATTTCTTGAGTTATCCCAAAGACAGCCGTTTTAGAGTTACTCGTCACTCTATTGCTGAAAATGGCACTAATACACGCTTTTGTCTAGTTTTTCGATACTTTTTGCTCTAAATAATAGACAAAAGCGTGTATTAGTGCCATTTTCAGCAATAGAGTGACGAGTAACGTTTTAGATCATAGAAAACAACAAAGGCAATGTGCCGAGTGTGTTTTTTGCACTAATACACGCTTTTGTCTATTGAACAGGCCAAAAAGGAGGTGTTTTTGTGTGTTTGGATAGACTAAAGCGTGGATTAGTGTGAACTATTGAGTTTTCTTGGTTAGTTCGATGAAGCCCGCTGGTATCTGAGTAATCTGCTGGAAGATATGACTGATAACAAATTGGTCATATCTCCCAAGTAAAAGGATTTCACTTGCTATTTGGATAAACTATATTCCCTGAACAGGTAAAATCCACTATCGTTTACAAAACCACTAATTTGGTGGAGATCAACCATGAAGGGAGGCAGCTGTGACAGACAGCCGCTCCGATCTTCCCGGCACCACGCAAAATACAAACTCCACGCGCCCTGACCAACCTGTACAAGGTAACCCCTCTGATCAGCCTACCCAAAGCAGCCGGCCGGCCGGCCCCAACCACCCAGCCCGCACTCCCCGCACTCCCCGCACTCCCAATCCCAACCGCATGAACCGCAAGGAGTGGAGCTGGGTGCTTTACGATGTTGGCAACTCCGCCTTTGTCATGCTCTCAACTGCGGTTATCCCCATATACGTAAGAGGGCTGATCGACGGTTCGATAGTTGTGAGCTGGGGCATTACGGAGACAATCGCGTCTCTCATTGTAGCCTTGCTCATGCCTGTGCTTGGTTCACTTGCAGATTACCAGGGCAACAAGAAGAAGTTCTTCATTGGTGCCATGGGTACTGGGGTGTTGGCTTGTGCAGCCTTGAGTTTCCCGACTGAAGCAATCCTCTTCCTGGTCATCTACGTCATCGCGGCGGTGGGCCTTAATTCGTCGATGGTGTTTTACGATGCCTTTCTTATTGACACCACCACTGAGGAAAAGTATCACTCGGTTTCGACCAAGGGCTTTGCCTGGGGTTACATCGGGTCAATGGTTCCCTTCCTCGCCTGCCTGGCTCTCATCCTGATGGGAGACAAACTGGGAGTTGATGCGATTTTTGCCACCCGGATCAGTTTTGTGGTAATCGCTATCTGGTGGCTTGCCTTCAGTATGCCACTGCTTAAAAATGTTGATCAGATTCACTTCAAACCGCGTCCGCAAAAAGCCATATTGAGCGCATTTAAAGGCTTGGCTACTACCATCAAAAACATCATCAAGGATAAGAGGCTTCTGTTCTTCATGCTCGCCTTTTTCTGCTACATCGACGGTGTTCATACCATCATCAGGATGGCAACCAGCTACGGAACCGATCTCGGAATCGAAAGCACCGACCTGCTGCTCGCACTGGTGGCAACACAATTTGTGGCCTTTCCCGCAGCGCTTGCCTACGGCAAGTTTGCCAAGCGTTTTGGCGCACGCATCATCTTGATTGTGAGCTGCATCGCCTATGCCATGATCACCCTGTACGCTGCCTTCCTGCTTACAACCGCCACCGATTTCTGGATTCTGGCGATAGCGGTCGGCTTGTTCCAGGGCGGCATCCAGGCACTCTCGCGCTCGTATTTTGGGCGCCTTATCCCCAAGAATAACGCAAATGAATACTTCGGCTTCTTCGACATCTTTGGCAAATACGCTGCCATCCTCGGCACCTTCCTGATGAGCATGTTCACTGCCATCACCGGCAACGCCAGTCTGGGAATCCTGTCGATTACGATACTCTTCGTGTTGGGGGCGGTCTTTTTAGCGATGATGCCGAAGGACAGCATAAAAAAAGATACGGAGTAAGTGCGGTCTGTTTGTGAGCTGGTTATTTGAGTGCAGTTGAAAAAAGCTGCGTGAGCTGGGCGAAGATTCGCTTTTCCTGCTCGAGTTGCTGAACCACATAGGATGGGCTGGAAAACGCCCTTACTCCCATAAACACCAGGGAGCCTATGAGGATATAGGCGAAGGTCTCGATGTCAAAGCTGGGATCGATCCTTCCAATGTCGACTCCGTGCTTCAGTATCTCGACAACATAATCGCTTTCATCTTGGAAGTTGCTGCTGAAGATATCATTCGCAAGCTGATCCTGATACAGCCGCATATAGACGATCTTGGTGATTAGTATCATCCGTATGTATTTCTTCTGGTCTTCTGACTCAAAGGTGCGGACAAATGCGGCGATTATCTCCTGGGCATTTGCTGTTTTGATCAGCTCCTTCATCTCCTCGAGAGGTTTGCGATTGTCGAAGTAATGGCTTGAGTAGTATGCATATGCACTTTCGAGCATCTGCGCCTTACTCTCGAAATGATTGTATAGTGATGCTGCCTGTATGCCCACCTTTTTAGAGATATTCCTGACGCTTACATTCTCATAACCTAATTCACTGGTCATCTCGACAAAGGAATCGAAAATGAGCTCTTTTGTACCTGTAAGCTCTTCCATGGACTAGAATGCTCCCATTTTGCTATGTGTTCTGCTTATATCCTACCTGAACACCAGAAGCATAGCACAAAACCAGACAGAGGGGGACGGCGATACTATCTCTCTGTCGCAGGCCTGCAGCAAAAGCTCTGGCAAAACCTCTGTCCTCGATCTAAGGAAGTGCCGAAGTATTGCTTGTATGACAGATTGTGGATCAATTTGCTCCAGGTCTGTTCGGGCGTGTGGCGGCACT
>Ga0209737_10003791_pt1 | contig 10566 bp, 3 predicted proteins | sample TergutCu122P3_FD_187284 | JGI IMG/M metagenome (GOLD analysis project Ga0209737, IMG submission 187284) | Cubitermes ugandensis P3 segment gut microbial communities from Kakamega Forest, Kenya - Cu122 P3 (SPAdes) (version 2) | ecosystem: Host-associated > Arthropoda: Insects > Digestive system >...
CCAGCGAAATTGATGCTACGACCAATACGGCTGAGACGGTGATCAACGCAAGCACGTTAAGAAAACCTAAAGAACAGGGAGTACAGAATATGAACAGCACAATGTCCATGAATGAGCAGAGGGAGAAGATTCAAAAAGCACTTGTTGCGGTGGAGCCGAAGGCGTGGATAAGTGATGTTTTCCCATCGTTTGTCATCTATTCCGTCCATGAAAATGGCAATTCCGGCACCTATAAGAGAAATTACAGCATCGACGAGGCGGGCAACGTAGTGATTGGCGGCGATGTTGAATTGGTAGAAATTCAAACGAAGTATGCGCTCTCTGACGGCACTTTTTTGAATGCGTCAGATGAAGTGATAGTAGATAATGTTAGGAAGGCTGGTGACAAAAATGATCCGGTGACACAGCGAAGGCGTGCGATGTTACTGGAGATACGAACCAAAATCCGGGATGTTACAGCGAAAATTTACGAACTGATGAAGAGAATGGAAGATCGTAAATTGACCAAAGAGCAGTACCAGAGGATGGCAGCCAGCCTTCGTGAGTTGCAAACTCAGTTGAAGAGGCACAAGCAATCGTATTTGGATGGAATGAGATTGATCGATGAGACTGACCGCCATAATCCAGTGCGGAAGTCGGGAGTCGATTCCAATCTTCAGGAATTGGCGACGATGCTCCGTCGGAGTGGTGTGAATGACCTTGAAGGTTTTGTAAGAAAAATTCGTAGTTTATAAAGACATGAACAAAAAAGAACTGATTGAACGACTGATTCAGAATGAAAATTCTCCCTATTCGGAGGTTGATGTTAAAGAACTCAATGCTCTTACCGATGATATGCTGCGAAAAATTGTTTTATCGATACCTCCGGTAAACAATACTACGGTGCAGCAAAGGGATGTGCCGGTAAAAAACGATGATGCGGATGAACTTTCCCGAAAGGCAATTATGGCGAGTCAACAAGCGTTGAAAAAAGTGCAGAAACAGATATACGAACTTCGGGTCGCTGAATCGAAAGTATTGGATGACTTGGATGCTCTGGGGGCTACTGAAAAGTCGATTTTCAATATCGACCATTCGAAGATTTCGGATGAAGATATACATCTGTTCGTCCAGAATTCCCAGAGTGAAGTGGCGCAGGTTCTTCGTGAAGCGTTGGAGCTTCGGAATCACGGTCGTATTGAATTGGTTGCACAAGTGATCGCCAATAGCGGCGGGCTGTTTTCGGAGGATGATTTGCGTTGCAAAACTTCGGAAGAATTGCGCAAACTGGCGGCACTGGCAGGTGGGAACACGCAACAAGCATCGTTCGGTTTTCACGGGGCGATGCCGATGCAATTGAGAGATCGTGACGGAGGAGCAATGGATTGGCGTGGTGCGGGAATTGGCAACATTCCAATCATGAACGAGGTTGGCGGCGGCGCGCCGTTAAATTTACCGACAACGCTCACATAACATATGCTTCTGATTTTTTGGTAATGTACACCCATTCGCAGTAGAACTGTGTTGGACACTACATTGAAAATGTTTTAACAGAGAGGGATTTAGGATGATTCGAGATCAAAATACGATTATATTGATGGCGCAGAATGGGTATCATGAGGAATATACTCTTGACCCATCTGGAGCAGGACTGGCGTTGCCGGGTAGCATTCTTGCGGTAAAAACGCCTGGAATTGTTACAACGCAGGCGGCGGCATTGACGGCGGTGGAGCCGCTTATTGTCAAGGAGAATGCCCTTCTTGGCGGGACGATTAACAGACCGTCGAGGAAGGGTGAGGTTATCTTGATACAGCGTGGTGTGTCGGGTGACCGGTATCTTCTGCGAGCGGTGGTGGGAACGTACTCTTTTGGTGAACCGTTGTTTTTGGTGCAAACGACCAACGGCATCTATGTAACCAAGACGAATACCGGCAATCAGCGGGTGTTTGCACTTGTAGAAGAAGAGTTCACGGTCACGGAGGATATTGTGGACTTGAAAGATGAATCAACACCAGATGGTCTTGGCAATAACGAGGTTCCGAATGGCGGAATCGTGAACTTGCTGAGAATACGTTTGGCTTAGGAGTGACCGCCTGGCGGAACAGTTGATTTCGCCAAGCGATTTTTAGTAGGATGCCGTCATCTATATTGATCGCGGCAAGAACAACTTAACGAATATAATCATGACAGCACAGAAAACTTACAGGTTATGCGTCCTTGAGGGTGAATATCGAGGCAAGGATCGTACATACAAAAAAGGGGATGTCTTTGAGTCCCCCTATCCTTTGGACAAGATGTTCGTGAACAAGTTTCAACGGATGTCAGAAAATGTTATTCTGGATGAGATTCTGACTCCCAGACGAAACTCGCCGGATACCCGGATGATGTTTGTGTTTGCAGACTCGACGGACGTGACCGCCAGTTATCCGCAAGCGCAAGAAAATAACTTGCGTGTTTTCAAAGATCCACGAGGGGGTTATGCGGTTACATGTGCTGGAATCCCAGACGAGGATTTGATGAACATTGCCCCGTCAATCATGGGGAGCAAGAAGCAGGTGAACGAATGGCTTGCTTCTCATTTACGGACTGGCGCAGAAGACATGTAATCTTCAAAGTACGAACAGTTGTTAATCATCAAAGACGGATTGTAGTGTAACATACGCCCTTAATTTTAGTACAGAAGCGATCATGCCTACAATTCGGACAGGTATAGGACTAACGATTAACAGCTCTTTCGAGGTCGATGACCGTCTTGTCTATCCCAGTGTTGACGCTGTATTGAATACTGGCGGGGTGGTAAATGGGTCATGGAAACCTCGTTTGTCAAAACAACGTCGTTATGAAGGTCTTGCTGTTTGGATTACTGAAGAACATTGTCTCTATCGTTTTATCGGCGGCATCGATGACGAACACTTCACTCTTGATGGTGGCGGCGGAGTCGGGATTTTCAATCTTTCATCGGAGACGCTACTTATATGCGGCATACCAACACTTCGTTCCATCGATCTCAAGCCAGAAACACTAGCACTTTTAGATAAAGCAGAGTCGGCGTTACAGAGTGTTGAGGTTGACTCAACTCTAACGGGTGACGGTACAGCAGTATCCCCTTTAGGAATCGCCGGTGTTGCCGCTGGCGGATATGCGCTGATGTCTACGGGAATCGATGATGGGATGGAGTGGCGTAATGTAATCATCGATGATGTCTTTGAATTACAAAACGCGTTAAATTCCAAAGCGAATGAGGATGAGGTTGTTAAAATTGAGGGGGATCAGGTCATTGAAGATACAAAGACATTCGCCCTCTCGCCCATTGTCCCGGCGAAATCATCTCCTGCCCGGGATATTTCCACTGCGATTGCAACGGAGGCACAGGTTTTTCTGAAAGCGAATGATGACGACGTTGTTAAACTAAAAGGGGATCAGACGATAGATGATATAAAAACGTTCACCACTTCGCCTATCGTCCCTTCCAAATACGAATTAGAAGATCAAGAGGAAAACGACGATGCGGACGTAAAAATCGCTACCGAAGCCCAGTTATACGCATCGTTGGAAGGACTTGATATTGAAATCGACGGGAAGATCAAGGCGGCGTTGGAAGGGATTACGTCAGTCGGCGGTACTCCCGGTATTGTGTGGTCGATCAGGCGGTCTGCGGCGGATAACGCTTGGCAGTCGCTTTGTTTTATTAAGGACACGTTTGTTGCGGTTGCCAGTAATGGAACGAATAGGTCGATGCGGTCAACGAATTTGGGCATTGACTGGAGTCTGGCGGCTACGGCTGTCAGTACAGGTGTATGGCGTTCTGTTTGTGCTGGCAACAATCGCCTTGTTGCCGTGGGAACCGCTGCTCCACGCACGATGTGGTCGGTGAATGAAGGTGCCTCGTGGACAACAAGCACTGCTGTCACGAGCGGCAGCTGGGAAGGTGTGTGCTTTGGCAACAATACCTTCGTGATGGTTGGCACTGCTGCCCCTCGTGCGATGTTTTCGACGAATAATGGTGAAGCGTGGACACAGGGGAACGGATTAACGGCGGGGAACTGGCAATCGGTCTGTTTTGGGGAGGATACATTTGTCACCGTCGCGTCGAACGCACCGCGAGTGGCACGTTCGACAGACAACGGTCGGAACTGGACGACGCTCACGGGTGTACCGGCTAGAACGTGGCGGTCGGTATGCTTTGGCAATGGGACATTTGTAGCCGTTGGTACTTCCGGGACGAATGTCGGCCGGGCAATGTATTCGACAAACAGAGGGCAAACCTGGACAGAATGCACCAACGTCCCCGCCGGTCATTGGCGTTCAGTATGCTACTCGGAAGAGATCGGTCTGTTTGTGGCAGTTTCCAGTGCAGGCGGTGCGAATTTCCGCGTGATGACCAGTGAAGACGGTGTCACTTGGACGCGACGTGTGAGTGCAAGGGACAACGCCTGGCGGTCAGTATGCTTCGGTGCGTCCGCATTTGTTGCAGTGGCAGATTCAGGTGTAGGTACTCGTGTAATGAATTCTACAGCCGGTGCGTCGTGGATTGGCGGAGAAGGTGGCGAACTGATCGTGGAGATGTTGCTTGCTCCGCTCGGCTCCGAAACTGTCCCGATAAGAGCGAGTGTCATTCCTGCCGGGTCGGATTCTGGCACTTCGTCTACTGGTGCCAGAGCAGACCATACACACTCTCGCACGAGCAGGACGATTATAGGCAATGACGCGATGTTTACCGCTATTGCAGATACTGGCGGCGATATAGCAATTCCTATCCCCGTTACCATTACAATTCCCTCGGCAAATTCAACCCAAATAACACAAGGGACGTACTCTTTACGGGCGGTTAGTCAGCGACTGGTGGATAATGTCGCCAATTTGTTTAGCCGGATGGTAACGGCAGAGACGGGAATAGCGGGAAAACAAAATACGATTACGGCAACCGGTGTCGATCATTTATTGACCGCGCCTGCATCGTCGCCGGGAAATCCCGGTACAAGAGCACTGCCAATATTCAATCCTGCCCGAATTCTTTTAACTCCTACCGCGTCGGGCGGGGCGATTGGCACTCGTGAGATTGCAACTGCCATCGCAAATAATGCCAATATCCCAACAAGTGGTGCAGTATTTTCAGCGTTAGCAGGTAAGCAAAATAATGTCACAGGTGTAGAATTATCAAACGTTTTACGGAAGATTACAACCGATTCGCAGGGACACGTAATAGGTAGCACAGCAGTTCTCAATACCGATTTACCGGCACATACGCATACTACTGGACAAATTACAGGGCTGGGCACGGCGGCTATTCGTGACACAGGTATCTTGGAAGGGCAAATACCATTACTGGGAGTAGATGGACGTTTATCGCCTGATCGATTGCCTCCGTTTGCGCTAATGGACATTTTTGTGGTGAGCTCACAAGCGGCGATGTTTGCGTTGTCCGCTGTACAGGGTGATATTGCGATCAGAACGGACGTTGACGAAACGTTCATCAAACTCAATCATTTAGCAAGCAATGATATCAATAACTGGCAACGGCTATTGACACCAGCCGATAGCGTCCTCTCCACATTAAACAGTCATATTGCTGATAATATCACAGCCAATACAACGGTACATGGGATACGTCTTGCAGCGGCAGGCGGAACAGCAAACGCAAACAGAATTCCGCAATTAAACGAATCAGGGCAGATTGCTATCGGTCAGATTCCGACGCAAGCTGCCGTCAGTAATGTCACAACACACATTCCAACGGGAGCGGCGGTATTTGCCCACACAAACGCCACTGCCGCCCACGATGCAAGGACAGTTCGAACTGCCAATAGAATTGCCATGTGGGACGCATCGATGCGACTGAATGCCGCTGACCCGTCTGCGGCGCAGGATGTGGCGACAAAGAATTATGTCGATACCACTTTTTCCCATGTAGCATCGGCGGAAGCACTGGCTGCACATATTGGAGAGACAGGGATAGCGGTGCATGGTCTTGTAGGCGGGGCATCTACCATATTGACCACCAATCTTACTGCGAGTAGAGTCCTGGTCAGCAATGCGAATGGCAAGGTGGCGGTCAATCCGGTCAATCTTGCCGCAAACCGGATCGTCATTACCGGTGCAGCGGCAAATCAACTCGATGTCCTTGCCGCTCCTGCCGCTAATCAGGTCTTACGGGCGACGAGCGAGGCGGCATACGCTTGGCATTCGCTCGTTGTGGCGGATATATCCGGGTTGCAGTCCGTTTTGGACGGTAAAACGGATGATTCTGCGCTCATTGCACACCGAAATCTCACCGGAACGGCGGTACATGGTTTAGGTGCAGCGTCTACGATGGGTGTCGGCACCAATGCCGGATTATCCAGCACCACAGCTGTGACGCGGCATGATTTGTTCGTGACGCACAGGACGGCGACGGTAGCGGGGGCGAACACGCACGATGCAACGGCAACGCCGACGGCGAGCAGATTAGCCGCTTACAATACGAACGCAAAGCTATCTTCGGCAGCGACATTGGACACAGACGCTACGACGATTGTGGCAACGAAGGGGTGGGTCGAAGGAAGATTGTCTGGAGCTGGTATCGGGACAGTTCGGTCAATTACTGCCGGTGCTGGACTAACAGGAGGCACGATTACAAGCACCGGCACGATAGCGTTGGGCGATCATGCTATAAGTGCGAGAACATTCGGAGCAGCGACTGCGGCAAACTGGGGGCACGTTAAGTTTCCTACGTCCAATGATTCCAATCTGGGGATGGCCGTGCCGTTTTTAACTCTTGTCAATGATCAGGGACAAACGACGGTAGATTTAAATAACATACGTTCTCCCGGAATGTATCGAATTCCCAGTACAGCGGTGGCTAGTAGTACACCGGCATTACCTCTTACCGTAGGCGGGACTGCTGCGAATACCGCCATGTTGGTGGTACAATCGATTACAAATACTCGATTATCGCAGACGATCTCTCATAATAACGGGCAGATATGGCACCGAGTATTGCAAAATACAACATGGCGAGCGTGGGAACGGATCGCGACGACGGCAGATTTGCTGAGTCAACAGACGTTTACGGCAAACAGGATATTGAGAAGCGATTCAAGTGGCAATATCACTCAAATTGCTACAACACCACAAGTCGGGCATGTCCCAAGATATACGAATGCAACGACGATAGAGACCGGACTTCTTACCAATGAAAACATTGCAGCATCGGCGAATATCGCGTGGAGTAAAATGGCGGCAATCGCTTCCGGGCATCTTCTTGGTCGAAGCAGTAGCGGTACAGGTGCTATCGAAGAGCTGAGCGGTGCTGCTGTCAGAACCATGATCGATGCCGCGAGTGGTGGACACACGCACGATACAAGGTATATCAGGCATGACGCTTCGCAAGTGATTTCGCAAGGAAACAGGAGGCAGTTTTATGCAAATGCCCAAGTGGTGGGCTACGATTCTCTTGCCACAGCACTTACTGCAACGCAGCAGGCGCAGGCTCGGACAAATATAGGACTGCAAACGCCAACGCCAACGTCGACGAACGCCACGTATGCGCCATGGAGCTCGATCACCGCCGCTGATACCAATTTAAATACAATCAGCGTTCCGGGATTCTATCGGATCAATGTTCGAACAGTCAATAGTCCAGTGTTGACGGGGACGAATGCGAATAGTGCCGTCATGTTGGTGGCTTCTGCAAGCAGCACCAGATGGACGCAAACGATGTGGCACAATAATGGAGAAATGTGGCATCGTTCAAATCGAAATGGCACATGGCTTGATTGGAAGCGGTTTGCAACAGCCTGTGAACTTCCAAATGCATTATTTACTGGCACCTTACAGACATCGGCAGATGCACAGGGGGAATGGACTATCCCGCAACCGACCAACAATCCGCTTGTACTGCACCGTATTGCGAGAACAGGGAATGCAGCACATCTGAACGGTGCGTTAAATGATGCAAGATTATCGACCAATATTCCGAGATTGAATGGTGCAAATACATTTACCGGGACGATTAATGTTCCGAACTTTACGGCGGTACAGCATGAACCGCCTACACAGGCGACGACCTTACAACAAGCACTGAATCTGAATACCGCATTGCGGAATTTCCAGCGGCTAGGGTTGATGTCTTCGAGCGGCACTAATCCTGCTGATTTTGATGATTTAATTGCACCCGGCAGTTATGTTTTCTCGAACAGCAATGCCTCCATCATTGCGGCGATACGGAATGCACCGCCCATTTCAAGAGTAGGTGTCAATACTCGAAGTGTGCTGCATGTGACGCAATTGCATAATGGATGTGTCATGCAGGAGTTTCGTTATGTCACGACCGATACCAATAGCGTCGTCGAAGTTTGGGTAAGAGCTAGACGAAACGCCGGTGCTGGAGCCTGGACTACTTGGTCGAGTCTTACTTCTTTACAGACAGGTTCGTTCAATCGTCCGAGTTCGCCATTGACAGGGTTGACAGTCTTCGAGGATATTGTCGTCAATCATGGTGTTGTGACCGCCGTAACGACTCGAAATTTGACCGCAGATGATTTCGTTCACCCGATGGATCATTCGGACAGGACGGTTGCCTTCACCCAAGCCAGTACGCGTGCAAACATCGTTACCGGCGAGACACTGTCGGCGATAACTGGGAAACTCACCCGATGGTTCACCGATTTCCGAGATGGCGCATGGACGGCGACGGGCAACGCATCTGGCAATATCCCGACCATTGGCTCTGATTTAGGAACGACAAATAACCGGGTCATCACAACGAGTGCTACCGGCGCGTTACAGCCGCAGCCTGCAAATATCGGCAATGCAACTCGCCCTGTGCATGTAAACGATTCTGGCGTGTTAGCACTATGCAATCCCTACCCCACTTCTTTGCCCCCGTCAGGAACGGCAGGTGGCGAGCTATCTGGCACCTATCCTAATCCGAGTGTAACCAATGCCGCCGTTATAGGAAAGGTTCTTACCGGACTCACTGCTGCAACGGGTGAATTCGCCGCAGCCGACACGATTTTACAAGGATTCGGCAAGGCGATGGGACGAATAAATGCCATCCGACAAGTTCCGGCAATGAATTCCGATACGAACGGGCAGTTTTTGACTAATAACGGCACGGCGGCATCGTGGATTGCGATATCGAGTGTTAGGCTACGAACACAAACGGCGGCACAGGGGGAGATCGCGAATTGGACAGCAGGAGACATCGATTTACATCGGGTTGCAAGGACGGGCGACTATCGGCAGTTAGGTCATCTTCCAACGTTGGGTTCGATTTCGTCGCTGAATATTGGCGGTACAACAGGACACGTTTTCCACATGACGGGGGCGACTACAGCCGGATGGGGGACGTTGCCACAGGCTGCATTTGCCAACAACACGATTTCGCTGGCAAGAATAGCGAATATGGCAACGGCTCGTATTTTAGGCAGAACTGCGGATGGTGCAGGTTCACCGCAAGAGCTGGATGCAGTGGCTGTAAGAGCGATGCTTAATATCGCAGACGGTGCCACCGCGTTTACGGGGTCACTTGCGACTGTTACAACGGGGTTAGAGGAACTTACTACTGCTACAAGCCTTAATGCCGCAATCCAGTTAAACAGAATAGCCCGAACAGCCAACGCTTCCCATCTAGTCGCCGGGACGTTAGCTGATGACAGGCTGTCTGCGAATGTGATGCTGCTGGGTGGTGTGCAGACCATTACGGGGAAAAAAACGTTTGCCGCTTCCACTACTGCCGGTGCCACAATAAACCTCGGCGGTACTGGCACAGCCCCGACAACACCTGCTGACGGAGATCTATGGCGAACGGCAACAGATATTATTGTCCGGCTAGGGACGAATAATAGAACACTCATGCATGCCGGGAACACGACCATTCCTAGCAATTTCGACACACTCTATATTCGCCAAAATGCTTCACAAAACGTATCTGCTGCCAATGCACATACGTTCATGGATAATGTTGTTTTCAACTCACCCGCCGCTGCGACGGCAACGACAAGGGGTAGATGGAAGACGTTGTTGGGCTTTGCTGAACCATCGGACGTAACGGGCGGGCGGGTTGACAGTATCGGCAACGGTACAGGAACTACCGTCGGCGGGACGGCAACCATTCCAACCGTCAATCTTAACTTTGGAACTGGCTCTAACCAAGTTCGGCATGCCAATGATGCGGCTTATACAAATGACAGAAACGCTGCTGACGTTTTTGCGTGGGCAAAAGCCACCGTTAAACCAAGTTACGCATTTTCAGAAATCACCGGATCAGCGGCGATAGGTCAATTGCCAGTGGCACCAAGCGGAACTTCAAATACAACGCAAGTTGTCAGAGCGGATGATAGCAGACTGAGTAATAGCAGGACTCCGACTGCCCACGCTTCTACTGACAGAAACGCGTTTGGCGAGGCAAGCAGGACGGCTTGGGGGCATATCCGGGCAACAGCGCCCGATGGTACTGGAACGACTTCGCTAGGAGATCATGTTTCCAATACCAATTTTGCCGTGTCATTTAATATGATGGGCAACACCAACCAAAATCTGAATAACTATCGCACACCCGGCGAATGGATATTTGGCGATTCCCATAGCACCACGTTGAACCATCCC
>Ga0209737_10003793_pt1 | contig 10565 bp, 7 predicted proteins | sample TergutCu122P3_FD_187284 | JGI IMG/M metagenome (GOLD analysis project Ga0209737, IMG submission 187284) | Cubitermes ugandensis P3 segment gut microbial communities from Kakamega Forest, Kenya - Cu122 P3 (SPAdes) (version 2) | ecosystem: Host-associated > Arthropoda: Insects > Digestive system >...
TTGCCTTCCTGCATTACACCGGCGTGCCTTTCATCGACACCATCAACGCCGACCACCTGTTCGCCGATGTCCATCCCCTGAGCGGCGCGCTATTTTTCGCAGCAGTTGCCGGCGTATGCCTCTTTCTCTCCGGTCTCATCGCCGCCTACTACGACAACCTGACGGCCTATAACCGCATCCCGGAACGATTGGCGCAACTACGCTGGCCCCGGCGCTTATTCGGCGAAGCGCTCGCGAAGCGCTTCACCGCCTACATCGAAAACAACCTGGGCGCACTGGCCGGAAACTTCTTTTTCGGCTTTCTGCTCGGCGGCGCCTCTGCACTAGGCGTGCTGTTTGGCCTGCCGCTGGACATCCGCCACATCGCCTTTTCCGCCGCCTTTGTCGGCTATGCCGTCACCGCCTACGATTTCGCCGTGCCCGCCAGCCTGATTGGCATCACGGCAGCGGGCATCCTGTTGATCGGCATCACGAACCTGCTCGTCAGTTTCTCCCTCGCCCTTTACGTAGCAATGCGTTCGCGCAGCATCACTTTCGCCCAGGGGCGTACACTCAGCGCCTTGATGTTGCGCCGTTTCTTCACCCACCCGCTGGAATTCTTCCTCCCTCCGCGCAGTACCGAAACATCCGCCCCGCCGCCCCCTGAGGACAATGCCGCACATCCGGGCAACGGCAGCAATGGAGGCAATAATGGCAACGGATCTTCTGCCTGACCATCGCCACAACGTCCAAAACGTCTCCAAGGCGCAACGCCGTCCCCAATTCGTTACAATACTGTTACGTAATGGCAACTCCGTGTAACCAAAGGCATTTGACTACATTGTGATGACAAGTGTGACTTTTTTCCTCATCTTGCGCATTTAGAACAGCGAAAACCATACTTTTATGTCGTTGACGGCAAGCGTATGCTCTAGCCGGCCCCCGTTTAAGCGGCGGCATTACTTTTACCACTACTGTTATCAATACTGACCCCATCGTCTGGACAACTCGAATGGCAGCAATTCCGAACGGCACATTACGCACGGTCGACGGTGTCAAGCGCATCTACTACGACGGTTACTGGATCAAGGCTTACGATCCGCCCGCCGACTCGTTGCAGGCCAAAAAAATCCTGATCCAAGCAACGACCCGGCGTCTATTCAACCATGTTGAGCACGGCATCAACATTCCTGGCAAGCGCCTGGCCAAAACCCGTGATGCTTTTGAGAAAGAGCAACTTCCGGCGAAAAAGCGCATCAAGGGCGCCATGTTGGCCGGGGCGTTGTTCAATCGCGCCACGGACATTTTCACCAAGCTTGTGGAATTGCAGGAACAGGGCGTCGAAATCGACGAAGACAACGCCCTGATGCGGGAATGCGGAAACTGTCTGCAAGAAGCGCTTTCCCTGGGCCGGATGGTTTTGCACCGAAGCGGCGAAGAAGGCATCGACGAATTGTGGGGCGAGCCTTTCCGCGCCTTCTCTATTCCGGTGGAAGCCTTCTACGAGAGCCGCTACATCAAAATTGCCCAGACGCTACGCGACATCGATCGCATCTCTGACGTGATGGTACACACCTTCTCCAACGACCCGATCTTTGCTGACGCACCGACGATCATTCGTCGCTTCACTGATGAAGCCAAGAACAAATGCGAAACCTTGCGTACCGACGAAAACATTTTCGATGTCTGGGCAGGTTTTGTCGTTGCCTCGGAGCAGCTTGCTGCTTACGCCCCGGCCATGCCTGCGCACCCGGACGCGCCGATGATGCGCCACGCCACTGACGGCATCCGGCTCATCAAACAGGGCCGGGCGCTGATCACCTACCTAAGCCGGGCCAGAGTGACGATGCCTCGGAGCACCAAGGACTACCTGGAGCGTTGTGAAGAATACAAGCGCCTCTATCACCCGGTCGTCCCGCTTCCTGCCGTTGCTTCCGCTTGATGCGCGGGAGTCATTTCATCAGGCAGGACAGGTTGCTTCTCCTGGTCAACTTTCAGCGCGCGTGCACACCTGTTGAACACTTCCTGCGCAGCCGCCAGCGTGGCATTGATGTCGGCCTCGCTATGCGCAGAGGAGACAAAACCGGCTTCAAAGGCCGAGGGCGCGAAATAGTGCCCCTTCTCCAGCATGCCATGGAAGAAACTGTTGAAATGCTCACTCCCCATTGCCATGACATCATTGAAGGTTTCTGGCACGCGTTCGCTGAAATAAAGCCCGAACATACCGCCTACGGCATCGGCGGAAAAAACGACTCCGGCGGCGCGCGCCGCCGCCTCAAGCCCTTTGACGAGCCGGCGCGTACACGTAGCCAGCTTTTTATAAAAGGCTGGGGCGCTGATCAGTTTGAGCGAGGCCAGCCCGGCAGCCACGGCCAGCGGGTTGCCGGAAAGCGTGCCCGCCTGGTAGACGGGACCCAGCGGGGCCAGTTTCTCCATGATGTCGCGCCGCCCGCCAAAGGCGCCCATCGGCATGCCGCCGCCGATGACTTTACCCAACGTGGTGAGGTCGGGCGTGATGCCCAATAGCCCTTGTACGCCTTGCGGGCCAACGCGAAAACCGGTCATCACTTCATCGAAAATCAGCACCGATCCGTAGCGTGTACATAGGTGGCGCAACCCTTCCAGGAAACCGGACTTGGGACGCACCATGTTCATGTTGCCTGCTATGGGTTCGACAATCACGGCGGCAATCTTCCGGCCACGCGCTTCGAAAACGGCTTCGACACTGTCGAGATCGTTGTAGTCGAGCACGATGGTGTGCCGGGCGAAATTCTCCGGAACGCCCGCCGAAGAGGGATGGCCAAAGGTCAGCATGCCGGAGCCCGCTTTGACCAGGAGGCTGTCGGCATGGCCGTGATAACAGCCTTCGAATTTGATGATGTCGGCCCGCCCGGTATAGCCGCGCGCCAGCCGAATCGCGCTCATCGTTGCTTCTGTGCCCGAGCTGACGAGCCGTACCATGTCGAGCGAGGGCAGCGATACGCACAACAGTTCGGCCATTTCAACTTCGGCGGCTGTCGGCGCGCCAAAAGAGAGTCCTTTTGCCGCCGCCTCACGTACCGCTTTGAGGATTCTGGGATGGGCGTGGCCGGTAATGGCTGGCCCCCATGAACCAACGTAATCGATGTAAGCCCGGCCTTCAACATCCCACATCCGTGCGCCCCGGGCGTAATCGATGAAACGCGGCACGCCGCCCACTGAGCGGAAAGCGCGCACAGGCGAATTGACCCCACCGGGAATATGTTGTTGGGCTTGCTTGAAAAGGTCTTCGTTACGAACATCATCCATGACGCGCCGTCCGGTAAAGGAAAAAGATGGGAAGTCGGGATTCTCGCCCACGCTGCCATGTCGCCGCAACTTGCTCTCATTTTCCGAGCAGGCGCCGGTAAGCCGCCGCCCGCGCGCCGGGATGCTCCGCACTGAACACGTCGGAGATAACCGCCACGAGATCGGCCCCGGCCTCGAAGAGCCTGCCCGCATTGTCGAGGGTAATTCCGCCAATGGCCGCAATCGCTACACCTGGTTTGAGTTCGCGCCGCGCCCGCGTCAACACGTCGAGCGGCGCGCGCGGCGCTTGCTGCTTGGTGATCGAGGCAAACATCGCGCCAAAGGCGACGTAATCCGCTCCCGCCGCCGCCGCCGCAACCGCCCTTTCCCACTGGTCGTAGCACGACACGCCGATGATGCGCCCCGGCCCGAGCGCATCGAGCGCGCGCCGAGCAAGGGCGACGTCACCGTCGTCGCGCCCAAGGTGGACGCCATCGGCTTTGAGTTCGAGCGCCAGTTCCAGGTCATCATTGATGATGAGAGGCGTTGCGGCGGCGCGGCATAACGCCAGCAACCGGGCCGCCTGTTCTCGACGTAGCGCCGGACAAGCCGTTTTGTTGCGATATTGCAGCAGTGCCGGACAGCCTGCCAGAACACGGGCGCTCATCTCCGCCAAACGTGCAGTATCGGATTCGTCCGGTGTAATCGCATACAAACCACGCCGTGAAAGCCTTTTGATTCTAATGGTTTTTCCCATTTTTTTATTCATTTTGCCAAAAAACGAATATGCCATTGATTCTATTTTATCAACATGCTTCTTTGTGAAAATGTCTTCGCTCTCGCTTTCAGGACTTTCTGCCTTTATCGATACACGTTTTTTGCGGTATGCTTGCCGATGATTGCAATAAGGTTGCAAGTATTAGTTAGTACTGGGCATCGCGTTCCCGAGGGCACAACGCATGGACTTGAGTGGACTCAAGGTGATGATTATCGACGACAGTAACACTATCCGTCGCAGCGCCGAGATTTTTCTCAGCCAGGTAGGCTGTCAGGTGCTGCTGGCTGAAGATGGTTTCGACGCATTGGCAAAGATTACCGATCATAATCCAGATGTTATTTTTGTAGACATCATGATGCCGCGCCTCGATGGTTATCAGACTTGTGCGCTCATCAAGAAAAACCCCAAATTGGCGGCAACGCCAGTCATCATGCTGTCATCAAAGGACGGACTTTTCGACCGTGCACGTGGCCGCATGGTAGGCTCTGATGAATATCTCACTAAACCTTTCACGAAAGATAGTCTCATCAGAGCAGTTACTGAACACAGTGGCGCCCGTTTGCGCTAAAACGCCGACCCCTGCCACTTAATGGGAAAAAGCAATGACCATCAAAAAAATACTTGTTGTCGATGATTCGCCCACTGAGCGAATGGCGTTGTCCGAGACGCTCATTCGCAACGGCTATGAGGTCGTCATCGCCGAAAACGGTGAAGCCGCCATCGATAAAAGCTGTAGCGAGTTACCCGATCTAATTCTGATGGATGTTGTCATGCCCGGCATGAACGGTTATCAGGCTACTCGTACCATTTCGCGCGGAGAAAAGACGCGCGGTATTCCGATCATCATGTGCACCAGTAAAGGTCTTGAAACCGACAAGATATGGGGCATGCGTCAAGGCGCATACGATTACATCGTCAAGCCTATCGACCATGCGGCTTTGCTCGCGCGTATCAAGAGCATCGGTTGAAGCAACGATATGTCCAAACGGATCAGCCTCCGCGAATTCCAGGAAAACCTCAATCGCCGTCTGGCGGATGTACACGCTGAAGAGCGCAGAGGGTTACTTGGAGTGAAGGCGGGTAACGAACATTGGCTTCTCAGCCTGCCGGAGTCGGGCGAGATTGTCTCGCCCCCTGCACTGCTCCCAGTGCCGCTGACGCATGAGTGGTACCGCGGCCTGGTCAATGTACGGGGGATTTTATACAGTGTCGTTGATTTGTCGCGTTTCCACGATGGTCCGGCCATTCCTTCGCCTACCCCCCAGGCGCGTTTGTTGCTCGTCGGCGCGCGGCAGGGCGTGCACAGCGCCATCCTGGTATCGCGTGTGCTGGGACTGCGCAATGAAGAAGATTTCGAGCCCGATACGGAGCAGAGAGACCCACGCCCTTGGGTGCTCACACGGTTTCGGGACGCACACGATAACCTGTGGCTGCGGCTGGATATTCCGCGGCTTTTGTCCAACAGCATTTTTCTCGACGTCGGTGTCAATTAGGGCGAGGACCTTACCTTTCCAATAGAATCCGATTTTTCTACCAAGACCACGGTTAGCAGTCAGTGACTGCGGTGGAGCAAGGCAAATGGCATTCAAGCTTTTTTCAAACAAACGGTCCAAGTCCGAACACCCCACGGACACAACTCTTTTGGAAGGCCGGGAGGCTCACGTTCGGTCGCTGACCGCTGAACGGGTTCTTGCCGCTTCCGGCGGAAAACCAACGACTTCTACGCGTGTCCCTTTTCTGGCTACGTTGTTCATCATACTGGGCGTCGCGACAGCCGCCCTGATGTTCTACCAGATCATGCGCATCAGCGCCGTCACGCAGCAAGTCGCGGTAACGGGTGAGTTACAGGCCATTTCACAAGCCATTGCCACGGCAGGGCAACTGGTATTACAGGGGCAAAACAGCGCCTTTGAGGAATTGGGCCAAGGCCGCAGGGGTTTCAATAATTTGTTCAAAACGCTGAGCCAAGGGGGAACGCTCCCCGAGCCAGACAATCGAACTCTGCCGGCGCCACAAGCCGACGAACAGGTGCTACTGAACGAGATTGGCAACGTCTGGCAGGAGATGGAAAGGGAAGTTCAGTTGATCATCGACAGCCAGAACGAGCTTTCCCGATTTACCGGCTCATTCCAGGCCGATCCTGCAAACGCGATGCTCCGGTGGGCCAATCTGATGGCCGTGCTGGGGGTGCCGGGCAGCACGTCGGAAGCCGTCCGCGAAATGATGGCCAACGCCGGCAACGATCAGGGAAAGCTGGCCAGGGTGCTGACAGCCAGTAATGCGCTGTCGAATCATTCGGCAGTCATTTATAAGAAATTCAACGACTTGAGCGATACTTTCGCCCAAGCCGCGGACATTTCCAGCACGCTTTCGCGCCTGATTGGAGGGTGCGCAGCCGCCGCCGCGCTGGTGTTGATGCTCATCGCCAAGGTATACCGGACGGAGGTCAGCGTCCGTCAGGCCAGTATCGACCGGCAACGCAGGCTCTCCGAGGAAGAACGCAATCACGCCCAGGCGGCCATTCTGCGCCTGATGAACGAAATGGGCGATCTAGCCGACGGGGACCTCACGATTCGCACCACGGTCTCAGAAGACATCACCGGGGCGATTGCAGACTCGGTCAATTACACGATCGAAGAGCTGGCGATGTTGGTGAGCCGGATCAACGACGCCGCCGGGCGCGTGACGATTGCGACTCAAACCGCTCAGCACACTTCCGCCGAACTGCTCGACGCAACCGAACGCCAGTCGCGCCAGATCGAGCATGCCGGCGCGACCGTGCAGAATATGGCGCAACAGATGACCGCTTCGTCCGAACGGGCGCTGCATACCGCCCAGGTCGCCCGCCGCTCGCTGGAATCCGCGCGCAAGGGGGCCGACTCGGTGGAAAACACGATTCGCGGCATGAATGCGATTCGCGAAAAAATCCAAGAAACGTCCAAGCGCATCAAACGCCTGGGCGAGTCTTCACAGGAGATTGGCGAAATCGTTGAGCTGATTTCCGATATTACTGAACAGACCAACGTTCTGGCGCTGAACGCCGCTATCCAGGCCGCTTCCGCCGGGGAGGCCGGGCGCGGCTTCACCGTCGTTGCGGAAGAAGTGCAGCGGCTGGCGGAACGTTCGGCTGAAGCGACCAAACAAATCGCGGCCATCGTCAAAACGATTCAGACCGATACGCAGGACGCTGTAGGGGCAATGGAGAACGCGACCCGCGACGTGGTGGAAGGCGCGCGCCTGTCCGATGCAGCCGGTCAGGCCCTGGCCGAAATGGGCCAGGTGTCGATGGATGCGGCTCATCTGATCGAACAAATCTCCACTGACACGCAGAATCAGGCCGCCGAGGCTATCCAGGTGGCCGAATCGATGAAGGGGATCCTAGCCATTACCGAGCAGACCACTCGCGGTACGAAACAGACGGCTGAATCAGTCGGTCAGCTCGCCGATCTAGCAATCGAACTCAAGGGTTCGGTTTCCGGTTTCAAGGTCTAAACAGGGAATGCACGGGATTGTCTCCATGATGCACGCCAACGAACCGGATCTCGGCCCGCTCACCTGGGTCAAAAGCGAGGTCGATCAGGCGCTGTCGCATGCGGCTGAGAGTCTCCAGGCCGCCCTTGGATCGGCAGATGCCCCTGCCAAGGTGCAGATTGCGCAAAATCATCTGCACCAAGCCAACGGGGCTTTGTCTATCATCGGGCTGGACGGATTGACAAAATTCGTCGCGGCGCTGGACTTATTCTTCGCTGCACTGGCCAGGGATAAGCAGCCCATCAACGAAGCGCAGATTGTCCTGGGCCGCCGTGCACTTGCCAGCATCGCTAATTACCTCGAAGAGCTGGTTCATGGCGCGCCCGACCAGCCCTTGCGTCTGCTGCCGCTGTACCGAGAGCTTGTGCTTGCCCGTGGCGAAGCAGCGCCTTCGCCCGCCGATCTCTTTTTTCCCGATCTGAGTGTGCGCATCCCGCCACGCGACGGGACGCCGAAGCTCGACGTCGCACAACAGCAGCAGCAGCGCAAAACGATGCGCCAGCGCTTCCAGCGCGGCCTGCTCGACTGGTTACGCCAGCCGGACTCTGCCAGTATCGATGCCATGCGTGCAGCGCTAGCCGGGGTCGAACTCGTCGAAGACAATCCAGGGATGCGTTCACTGTGGTGGGCCGGACAGGCGTTCATCGATACGCTCACCACAATGTCGCCAGAGGAACAAATCGCCGCCCGGCCTCTACTGGCCCGGGTCGAATCCCAGTTGCATCGGGCCGGGGACGGACCACAAGCCTTGCCCGAGCGCCTGCTGCGCGAACTGCTCTATCACGTCGTCAGTCAACCCGCTATTACGCCTATCCAGCAAGCCGCGCGCCAGGCATGGCAACTCGACACGCTGGTTCCCGAGGAAGGCGCGCTCGTTAGCGATTTGCCGCTAAGTCCGTTGCTCAAGGAACTGCGCACACAGCTCACCCGCATCAAGGATGAATGGAATTCCTTTGGCGAACGGGGCGCAGCGGCGCTGTCCGGCTTCGTAGTTCAACTCGAAACGTTCACAAAATCCACTGCGCCGCTGGGTCGTCCTGTTCTCTACCGGCTATTGGGCGGCATGTGCCGTTTCATCGCCTGGTTGAGCACAAACCCACAACGTTATTCCGAACCGATCGCGCTCGAATTTGCCACGGCGCTCTTGCTAGTGGACGCTGCCCTCGACCATGGGCTGCCCGACCCCGGCTTTCAGACTCAGGTCGGCGATGTCCTCTCCAGACTGGAGGCGCTTGCGCGCGGCGAAGCACTCAGTACGCCGCCAAGTACAGCCAGTGTCAAATCCGCGCGCAGGCAACAGGAAAAAGAAGCTATCACGCAACTTTCGCGTGAAATTCTTTTCAGCCTCGCCACCATCGAGCAGACGCTCGACGATTTTTTCCGCGATCACTCCAAGCGCGTACCGCTGGAAACGCTGCATGCGCCTTTGCATCAGATCAAGGGCGCGCTGTCCCTGCTCGGCGAGAACGATGCTATTTCCCTGATTCAGGAAGCCGGCGAAATTATCTCCCGTCTGGCCCAGGAAGATTCGCCCGTCGATGACGCCGAACTGACTGAGCTTGCGCGGCGTTTCTCGGCCCTGGGTTTCTTCATCCAGTCGCTCCCTTACAACCGCACTTCCGTTGCCCACTTCCTGGGCCCGAGCACCCCCTCCGCCCAACCGAAGCTTGCCAGCATCAGCCTGCCGGCGTTGCCCGTCATTCCCGAGGTTCTGGCGGTTGCAGAACCCCAGGCCAAAGCGCCTGCCGGCCCGGTCGATGGCATCGAGTCTCTGCCGACTTTCGAGATAGAAACCGAGGCAGTAGCGGAAGTCGAAAAGCCACAGGCGCCACAGGAACCGCCCGCGCCGCCTGTTTTGCCGCCTCCCCCCCCCGTCAAACGGGCCGCGCCGCCCACGCTTCCTCAGGCGGATCTCGATGCCGAGCTGCTTGCCATCTTCATCGAAGAGGCGCGCGAGGTGCTCAAATCGGTCATCGATCATCTCAAGCTGCTCCACGCTTCGCCTGACGAGCGCGATCATCTCGTCGTCATTCGGCGCGGGTTCCATACGCTCAAGGGCAGTGGACGCATGGTCGGCCTGACCGAGTTGGGTGAAGCCGCCTGGAGGATAGAACAAACCCTCAACCGCTGGCTGCAACTCGAATGGCTGGTCACGCCACAACTGCTGAAACTGCTTGCCGTCGCTCATCGTGAGTTCATGGCCTGGGTCAATCAGATCGAGAAAAAGTCTGAATACTGGCGCGATGTCTCAGCACTCATGGCAGAAGCCGAATATGTGCGCAACAGCGGTGCGCCCGCCGAAGAACCGGCGCCGCCAGCCATTCCATCCGAGCCTGAGCCTAAGTCCAAGCCGGAACCTGAACCGGAACCCAAGCTGGAACCGGAACCCGAGCCAGAACCAGAACCCGAGCCGAAACCTGAACTCGAAGTCGTCTCCAAACAGGCTGACATTGAATCTGAACCGAAAAGCGTCCCCGAAACCTCGCCCGACGCATCCGGTCTCGACATCCAACAAGTCGAAGAACCCAAACTCGAAGAACCCTCTGCTCAGGTCGAGTCCAAAGAGGCAACGTACGAATTCGTCAGCGATTTGGATTTTGATGTCATTTCGCTCGATGAACCCCAAGCAACCGACGAAGAAAGCCGCACATTCAAAGCAGCCATCCCGCACGCGCGCGGTAAAGCCAGAGCGGCCGTTCCCAAATTCGAGCCTTTCGATTTCTCGCCGTTTACGTTTGAACCCGACATAGCTTCCTTCAACGAACCCAAGGAATTCCATCTCGACGATCTCAGTCTTGAAAAGTTCGGCATTGAAATATCCGAAGGCGAAGCGCCCAAACCCGACGAAACCTCCCCCGACGAAGAAAAACGAGAACCGTTTGAAGACGAGTCGATCACGATTCTCGATATCGATGCCCCGAAGAGCGAGGCAAGCATTAGTGAAGCGCAACGCGCTTTCGATCCATATCCAGGCGAGTCCGATATTCAGGACGAAGCGATCAAGAGATCG
>Ga0209737_10003794_pt1 | contig 10560 bp, 4 predicted proteins | sample TergutCu122P3_FD_187284 | JGI IMG/M metagenome (GOLD analysis project Ga0209737, IMG submission 187284) | Cubitermes ugandensis P3 segment gut microbial communities from Kakamega Forest, Kenya - Cu122 P3 (SPAdes) (version 2) | ecosystem: Host-associated > Arthropoda: Insects > Digestive system >...
TATATATATATATATTCACGTCAGACACAACAATAATGAAATACACAATAGTAAGTGCTAATAAATTATTTTTTTTTTAAATTTATTAGCACTTACTGTTGTGTATTTTATTATTGTTGTGTCCGACGTGAATATATATATATATACACACACACATTTTCACACAACGGGATGGCTTCCGTAACGTTAGTCATTAATGGTTTTTACAATAATTATTATAAATTTTAATTTGTTTTCCGGATATGACGTTCACATGGTTTACGTAAGGGCGCGATCTGGGCCGAAGATTTTATAATCAAATATATGGCAACAGATATATAAGTGTTTTATATTTTCTTATACATACGGCCTGATGATGGCTGCTTTATGCAGCCGAAACATGCAGCTGTTTTGGAATTGCTATAATAAAGTTGTGTATCGACGGATTACAGCATTATTGCGTTGTAACACTGGGCTGTCCTTAAAAGCTGCAAGGATGACAAATACCGGCCCATTTGCGTGTCAGAATATACGTGTAAGAGAAATGAACTCAGCAGCCTCCTACATACGCAGCACAGACTATGAAAGGTTAGCGATGCACCCTGTCCTGCAATAACAGCACAGACATCGTGTGAATGGCGCGAAACAGAATTTCCAGTAGCGCAATACTACAGGACTACTTGTCGGTACTTCTTTACTTACTTGTTATTTGTCTTGCGCTCAATGTAGACAGATATAATAACATTATGTCCATTACTGTTGTTTGGTGTTCACAAACATACACCTTTAAACTTTTCAAGCATATTAGGTAAATGATGCACAATTTTGTGTGGGTTCTGTACCAGGACCGCGACTGCGGTAAGAGGGAGAGGAAGGAGAAGGTCCAGTATTTGGTGGTTGTGGTATGAGGATTCCATTCTCTTATCTTGAAAAGTCATCAAGATTGTCTGGTTCCTAAGTGTAGCAAACAAGAACACTTTTCGCTTGGATGGCTGTAGTAAGGACGAGAGGAATCTCTTGCCCCAGGAGAAGTTTGACGTCTTCACATCCTCAAGCTCTTTGCACTCATACCTTATTACTGGTCATTAGATACTACTCAGTATAATATTGAAAAGTTCCAAGCTAAACAGTGACAGCTGGAATGTATTTGTTACATAAATTGGACTAGTACGTTACAGTGGTTTTCAATCTGTGTACCGAGGTACGCAGCTGGGTCGCAATGGTTTCTCGGCAATTCTACAAGCAAAATTATCTAACAGAGGAGAAACTGAACGAGGTGTTGCTTCTTATACATTATTTTCCTTAACGTTGTTATAACATAAACGGTAAAGCGTTTCATGTTCGGAATATTTATATAAGAACGTGTCATCGTCTGCATGGTACACATTCTGTCAAATGCAAAATGACGCCATGAAGTATACAGTAACCGTTCGTGGTTTTAATCAAAGTGCCGTAGGAGATTTTTGTGGAGAGGCTGAGAAAAGCCGTAACAAATTCAGAATTGCTCCAACAGATTCTTTGTACGAGAATGTGAAAGAAATCACGATTGGACTTTCAGAATAATCAGTCTTCAGAACAGAAATGGCAGTGACAGTAGCCATATCGATATCTTCCATCCGCCTTTCTACAATCCTATGTTACGACGCTTGTACGAGGATCGACTCAGTGACCTGTGAGCTAACGTTCGCTGACATTTCTAATAGCTAGTCATATTGCTACCCTGTTGTAGGCTGCCTCCTGTGGTCATGATGTCTTCGGTACTTATTGCTATTCTTCCTTCTTCACTTACATCAGTGCACTTTACATTAATCTTAGTATTTAACTGATTACTTATCAATTGCTCTTTCTATGTCACTTTGTTTAGTTTTTTTCTGTATTGTTGTCTATTCCTGGTTAGTTGTAAATTCAAAAAATATTATGTGACTCAAAACCACAACGTGTGTATAGGAAAACTACACCGAATTATGTTCTGGAGGTATGAATGTGGCTGCCTAAATTGACAAGCTGAGGCCGGCTTTACTCGTAGATACTCCCTGCATTCTTCAAAACAAAATAAGGATACTCTGCTGAAATAAGCCTCACTCTTTTACCCTTCGATCTGCCCAGTGTTAAATTACGTATTAACTAACCACGTACTCTAAAAATACCCGTTCTTGCAATCTGCTAATTTTTAGGTAAAGTGTGAAATCTGATACTAATAATTTTCTCAAAGGAAAAATCTCCAATATTCAACAGCACCTATTAATTCAGAAACTCCAACACGTTTCTTTCTATGTAGGACTGTTTACCAGGAGACAGACGTAAACATACAAGGGGAAAAATACTGAGTGCTACATTAAATATTACGCCTATATATTTTAAGTATAATGGGAACAATATAGCTGATATAGTCTGTGTGTATTTTGTTTGAACTTCCATACCAAAATACGTATTTTGCGTTTTATTTATATCGTAATATGTCTTGCAAGAAAGTATCTATTCTGATCCTATGCGTTGTTTAAAGGCTTAATATCGCTCTTCTTTGTGGAAACCTATGTGAAGCTAATAGTGGTATTTAGCCTACCAGGGAACCAGATGAGATTTATATACCATCATTAAACTTGTAATATTTTACGGATCCATGTACTGAATTTCTTTTTTGGTTTATGTCGTGCGGCATATTCGGTAGGTCATTTCTCATAAGAGGCAACGTAGTATCCAAGTTTCTCAATACCTGTGTCTGCAGGTATATGGTGTCAGTCTTCAGATTGTTGTGCTGTACAAACAAGCTGAGGTATATGCTGGAGTGGTGTACTGGTAGTCCTAGGAAATTAAGGGTGGGGTCTTCGTGGTTTAAATTGTAGAGAATTCCTTTTCTTGGAATATGTGATTCTATGTTCCCTTGTTCGCCACAAACGAGCATCGGAGACAGACTTACTTCCTTGGTGTGCCATGAAAACAGATCAGTGAAATAGAGTAATGTTCCACAGATTCACAAAGAAGCTCTGTTGGATACGTTCATTGACAAAAGTTCCGCCACGAAATTGTTATACAAAAGAGAAACTAATTTTTATGAACGTTGACATTCTGCGGACAGAGGAGATGAATTTTAAAATATGGACCTAAGGGATAAGACTTCTTTCTTTCTCAAAACTGGAATTCAGTGTAGGCAACCGGATTTAATAAAGCGCAGATCCAGTGCCGGTTCAAGACATTTCTGTTCCCAAAGCTTGGTGCACTACCCTCGCGTATTCCTGAACTGACTATACACGTAGACCACTAAATGTGAACAAAATCTGTGAAGCAATACGCGGAGTAACTCATAGCAAAATTAAAATACATATACACGTAATTGTTAGAAGAAGCGGCCGGGTAGCGTAGTCGGTATAGAGACTGCCTATGGGCTGGACGGTCGGGGGATCGAATCCCGGTGGGGGCGAGATTTTCCGCAACTGTCCAGACCGGCCCTGAGGACCACCCAGCCTTTTGTACAATGGGTACCGGGTCTTTCCCGAGGGTAAGCTGCGGCCGGGGCTTGACGCTGACCCCTCATCCCCTTCGAATGCCAAAGTCAAAAATAGAGTAGAGCTATACCTCTACTCTCCCTAAGGGCTTTCGTGGCACATGAAAGGGTGAAACCTACCTAACTGTTAGAAGAACCGAAGGAGACTTGGAGTTTAATTTCCACCATTATATTTCTTTATATCATGAGAAAAGGATACAAAAATTTGTATGTTACTTTGTATTTCAATAAGTAATTAGATTGGTGTCTTTAAAGGCACGGAGTATGCTCCTATACTTCTGTGGTTTGTAAAATATTCATAATGTGTGTTGTGATTAACCATCCATATGAGTCAATTTACGAACAAAAAATTGTATTAATTGTTCCATGTTCAAGTGTTAAGAGAATAAGATACTTAATAAATGGTTAGCATAATATATGAATGAACAATTGCATCTCTTCTTACTGGCAAACAGAGTGGTATTTGTTAAAACAGATCTACTCATATTAAATTCTTATTTCTCTTGCTGTTTTTGATGCAGTTGTAACAACCAGTTTCTCAGTGATGTGGCGTTAACCATCCACCCCCATTTACGATCAAGGTTAAAGAGAGAGTAGATATATACTTCTGCTTCCTCTCTGTTCCTTCATGGTATGATCTGAGGTGAAATTTACCTTCTTTACCTTCTTCTAAACATTGTTATGATAGCCGATATCTGTCAATTCTGTCTGACACATGTATCTACCTTTTTAAATGAATCTGGTTATGTTTCACGGACCCTTTAAAGATTTGTTATTGACTGTCTTTCCGCTTCATCCACGCTGCCAGTCTCAGAGTATGGATTGTTTCGGGTTTTCTCCCTGTTATCTGCACCATGACCAGATCACCGGGGAATAAAAATGGCTCTACTCGGCCCATAATTGCCTGTAATAGCAAGGGATCCGAATTACTGAGGGACCACTGTACTGCCAGTTCAGTATATCCTTCTTGACTTGCACTATAGCTTAATAAGTTTTCATGAGTTACACTGCAGCTACCGAAAGAGACATGGACAGGATCATTCTCAGAGCTATGTTCACATTTGGGAATGTCTCTTGAAACCTATCACCATGCATAAATCAAAGGTTAAAGTTGTCCCGTGACATGCCAAGTAGGCACTGACAGAAATTAGAGGTACAGCTCTAACCATACATGTTCAGCGCCACGCCCCGACCGTTTTACCACCGGAATATAGACCCCGTTCCCATTTTACAGGAGGCTGGATGGGCTTCGGGGCCGGTTTGAGTGGGTCCATAAAATATCGCCCAAACGGGGGTTCCAGCTCCTGACCCTCGTGTTTGTTGCAAGTCACTATGTAGACTATGTTATCCCAGACTCCCTGAAACAATACACTTATAAAATGTCAGTGCCATAAGCAGTCAGAATTCACAAACAACATATGAATGTTTCTGGAAATAGCTTGTAACTCTACTACGGCCTTCATGGCATACGAGTCCTGTATCCGCCAGACATTTCGAATCAGTTTTCTCCTGCAGTTTAAACTTGTTCCATGGAATATTGTCGAATTGCTGCTTTACAGCTCCTAAGCAGGCCTAGCAACTTCTGAAAATATTTCTGGACACGCAATGAAGCTCTTTCTTGAAACATTAAACATTTATTTGAGAAAATCTCCTTCGAAGGTTTTTCAAAACAAATGGCTTATACTACATTTTTTGTTCTTCAGTTAAGTCCCGGAATAATGATGTCGGATTTAATTTAACCAATCGTCGGAACTGTTTTTAGAAAGCTGGTCCTATGATTTTGCATGAACTAACTATACGTTAAAGACAATTAAAGGAAACTTTATGAACTGTATGAAGATATTCGTAATATTCGCATTTGTTTTCAATTGTTCACCTTCCTTCTTAATATATGCCACACTTTAGCCAAGAAAAATAGGTTTTGGTCTTTATTTTTGTCCCGCAAGCTTCGGCAATTCAAAAATTTTTCAGTATTCTCTATCATTATCTTTTATGTGGCTGTGGTCACGAGATTTTTTCCACAAGACTTTCGAGTACGTTGTTTTCCATAACGAATGCAACGAAAAATTATTTCAAATGAACTCTCGTGTTCAACTGAATGAGCTTTACAAGCGCAATGAAGCGGTCTGAGGCCCGTTTACAAGCGCAATGAAGCGGTTTGAGGCCCGTTTCCTACTTTCGACCTTTCTGTAAAGCATTAAGCACAGCAATCGTAGTACCTCAACGCCTTCAGTAGCAAATCAGTTGTATGTTTGTTTCTATCCCAGGAGGTTAACCCACAGCTTAAACATAAGGAGTAGAAATGTCAGTGAAGAAAATAAGTCTTAAGAACCTGGTGTGAATTCAGTTTCAACAAAGAAGGGCTAAAGGTTTTCGTCAGGAGCGTAAAAGTTTTCAGTATATTTGCGCGTATGATACGATATGATTTGATATATGATATGATATTTATTTACTGCAATTGGGTTTCCACCCCGTGGCAGTGGTCGGTAAACTTGCACAAAAGTGGGACATAGACAGCTATATACAAAAGCAGAAACAATACAAAAACACAGAATACACAAAATAGAAAAACATACAAAACAAGAAAACAAACATAAAAAGAATATTACAGAACTTAAGCCGAGTAATTAGAAACTAACATGAGTGACTTAACAGCAACTCGATTTACGAGTATCTAAACTTTAGTTTGTACGTATTATTTAAGAATTTACATACACAAATATTTGAAACTGTCAGAAATACAGTCCACTGTTCGACCGTTCCCTCCTCTCGAACGGTGTGGCCCCACCAATCGCATAGATTCTTGTAGCTTTAAATCGGCCAAGGCCGGTTAAGGCTAGGGTTTTTCATCTTTCTTAAATGCATTAGCAGTTCATTTGATTTTTATTATTTCTTAGCGCTACTTTTGTTTACGTTTTCTTTCAGCGTGCCGTTTTTCATTTGTGCTCCGCGAGCAGCGCTCCTTTTCCCCCCAGCGGCCACGCGTAGAACTTCCTGAAGTTCGTATGACCCCGCCGCTCTTCGACTTTGCCGAACCGGCTGCCATTACGATGGCTCGCGCGGCGGGGGGATAGAATCGTCAACATCAAAGCGGCACGCTGATTGGTCGGCAGCAGAGTCCCGTCTGACGGCGCCCAGACTGCAAAGCGCGCGGGCCGGCAAAACGAGGTTCAGTCAGTCAAGTACTCAGTGGGATGGCCGATCGTGTCGGTCAGGGTGTTGCTGCTGTTACCACAGCAGATATACAGTGATAGCGGAAAATTGATATTCTTTTTCCATCCCCCCTAGTGCTGCCCCATTCACACACGGGGTAGGGGAAGATCGGTGCTTTACTTTTAAAAAGAAGTGAGTGTTTTAAAATGCCGCATGTAAGCAGCGGGGGTGGAGGCGACGATTTAGGGAGCACGGACGAGGTTAAAGTTTTCAAAGATGAAGGCGAAGATGAGAAGAGATCGTCTGAGAACTTGACCGAAGATAAAACTAGCTTGATAGTAGACCTTACAGAATCTGAGGTATGTAGAGTGGAGTGTTGTGTAGTGCAGCTTACGTCTTGGTGCCGTGTTATTGTCGTGTGTCATCAGGTCATTAAGCATGTTTGTGTGATTCTATTTGTGTAGGGGTGGGGGGACAACACGCGTGTTACGGTGAAAGAAATAATGCTGGGGTTATTGCTTGTATCTCAGCCTATTACAAGAGACATTCATAATGGTGAACATGAGTGAGATGTGTTCATTTGTTTTTCAGGAAAAGAGCGGTTCGTTACCCGGACAGAGCTATACTACCAGCAAGAATGTGTCGCGTTCAGATCATAGTCCTGTATTTGGTGAGTAAATTGTACTTATTGAAGAGTGAAAGCATTCGAATTAATGACGTTAAGATGCATGTTCGTGCGGACCTCATGCAACATTTATTGTGTGCACGGGCAGCTAGGCAGCAGGCATGCTAGAGCTGGCAGTAAGATGGTGGGTTAGGAGAGAAGAAGGAGGCCTTTTGAAGGTCGCTAACAGGGTCTTCTTAACAAAGCAACGGCAGGCAGCGCGCTCGGTGAAAGGCTGTGTGTGTAACGAGCTGAGCGACTTGGCGACGTTGCGCGGTTATATGGACAGGATGAAAACATTTGTTCGTAGTGGGTGGAATTTGTAAGCGGGTTAACAGCTCTGTTCTACTCTCGCTGAATGGTCCCCTGCTAGCCGGTCGACTGCTCTAGCTTCTACGGTCAGCCGTTTTTGAAATACGTACCTGTTTTCCTGTCTTACACATTAAGCACAGTGATAACGTGTATGTACCTATCTTCTTTGATGTTAAAAAGCGCTGGGTATGTGGTTCGTATGATTTTTGACACTAAACAGTGACTTATTATACGATGTTTGTAATTGAGACATAGTGTTTTTTCTGAGGTGTAGAATTTAATTTTTATCTGATAAGTAGCCGTGTTTAGGTTTCGGGGGTTTGAGGGGACTTGCATGCTGTTGCTTGTAAAGGGCCAAACAAGAAGTTCATTGTCTGAATAATGCATGGTGAAGTATAGATAGATGTTTTAGTTTTCTCGGATTTTCAGTGTTTAAATGATTCGGTTTCTGGAAAAAAAAAATAAAAAAAATAAAAATAGAAACGTCTGAGGGGAAGGGGGCATTTATTTTGTTCGCCCTATTCATCAACACACATCAGGACTAGTTTTGAACAATAAAAATACCGATTCACATTTCAGTAGGCGTTATTCAGTAAGATTTTTTGGGGCCTCGTGCACGTTCGGTGTTAACATGTTCCAGAAACATTAACAGTAATAAAAATAGGTTCAGAATGACAGCGGGTTTGTGACGAGGCCGTGGTTGTTGCCCATTGCTGTTCATACAGTTGGTCAGTCCTTGTGATTAAATGGAGTTTTAAAATTCAGTGCGGTCGCAGTTCATGCGAGAAATGCGTCCCAAAAGACCTGGTATGGTTCAAAGCTCAGGTAATTTAAGACTAATCTTTCTGTTGGAGTGTTTGTAAAGTCGAGGACTGCATTCTCTGAGTGGATAAATCCACAACTATTTTAGCCTATTTTTGCTTTGAAACATACTTCTCCACAACATTATAGATGATAAAAGAAGTTAGTTAATGACAGTTTTATTAATGCTGTATACTGCCTGAAGAAAAATCATGTTCCTTCCAGCAACACTGCAGGAACAGGAGATGCAACAGGCGCCTGTTTAGCTTGCGGTGTCTCCATACTAGTTGTTGGAGCCTGGTCTGACAAGCCTGTTATAATTCTGGATTTGCATTATTTAAAATTCTGGGCATGAAGCGGGACTTCTCATCGCACTGTTTAAATTTCGCATAAAATCGACCGCCCAATATAATACCCCGAAATTTTAGAAATTGTTGCATAAACTCTGTGGGTTTGGGTATGTTATTGACGTCAGTTAAGACATATTTTTAGATTATTTTAAGCAAATGCCGTACTTTAGTACAGGTTAATTACATGGTGTTTTGAAATAGAAGTTTCAATGAAAGATGGGTAATGACATGATTATTGTTTTTAAGGAAATGTGGTATGCCCTTTATAGTTCCCTTGGTAGGCTTAGTTTGTCCTGATTTTGGCAACTGACATTATTTAAGACAGTTGCAGTGCAGGCAAATATAATAACAGGCGGGAGATAAGCCAGATAGATGGAGGACCACCTTTGTCAGCTGTCCTGTCCTTCACAGTAAGGCCGGGGGGGGATTTTGGCCCCTCTTCAATATAAGGATGACAAAAATGCCAATTTTCTTGCTTCCCCGGTTGTAAGAAAGGCACTTTCAGATAATAAATTTGTATTGTCTGTGACCCTGAACAAAAAAAAAAGAAAGATCTCCACCAGAGAGAGGTTCTTGTTCCTCATGAAATTTCCCATTTGTTTTCGATATACAGTATAATCATAACGAAAATATTATTCCTTTCGTTAATGCAGCTCGGTTCACATACAAAACTTTTTATCATAAAATGCTGTGACGTTTATTTATATAGTTGTCATGTTTCTCCCTTGCCTTTCAGTGAAAATTATTTTGCCTCTGTATAAACGGAAGTGATAGCTTTTATTCTGCATTTTTACCGAAGCAGTTAGTATGCCCCAAACCGGTAATGGTTAGCAAAACCGTAAGAACGATGTTTATGTAGAGATTGCCACTACCGATTGAAAGGAATTTCGCATTTCCGGACATTCGGTTAAATGAATAGGCATTTGTTGTGGTAATATTAACGTTTGTTTTCAAATATCGAGTTTTCGTGTACCGAGACTACATCCTATTGACATTTGGAAGAGTTTCAGATCGATATAAAGCAGTTGTGATCTGGCTTCTCTGGGCAGATGTAGATACATTCATAATGTCTGCCATGACGATAGTATGAGTGTTTGGGTTGCCTCGCCTTCATTTAACGATCCGCGGATCAAACAGGTGTATATGTAACTGTTTTCTGAACGTAACAACAATTACCGCCACCACCATGTTAGGTCACTGTGTTCGGGTGGGTTATTTTCTCTATCTAAATCATAAGATTCTTTCACTGAATTCCAGCGTATTGGAATAAATCACACTACTTGTAATGAGGAAGTGCTGTTTTGGGTTGTTCCGAACAGATCGTTGGTATAAAGTGGATTAGTTCACATAATGACGTGGAGAGGGAGGACTTTCTGAGTGGGAACCGTTTTAAGCGCAGTTCCAAAATTGCTTTGAGCGACTGTTAGCATCATCATAGGTATGTTCATCCATCCGTCCGCATGGAACGGCTCGGCTCCCAGTGTATGGATTTTTATAATTTGTGTTTGAGGATTTTTCGAAGATCTGTCGAAAAAAATAAAGTTTGATTAAAATCTGACTAGAATAACGGATACTTTGCGTGAAGACCTATAGACATTTGTGATAATGTCTTGGTTAATTTCTGCTGAAAATGAGAAATGTTTCACATCAAAAGTTGTAGAGAAAATATTATGTATTTTATATTCATTTTTCCCCCCGAAAAGTGTCGTTCATGAGATAATGTGGAAAAATGTGGTAGAACCATGCGATTTGCATGCCGGGTAACTAAGGCACGAATACAGACACACCCTCATATTATT
>Ga0209737_10003795_pt1 | contig 10556 bp, 1 predicted proteins | sample TergutCu122P3_FD_187284 | JGI IMG/M metagenome (GOLD analysis project Ga0209737, IMG submission 187284) | Cubitermes ugandensis P3 segment gut microbial communities from Kakamega Forest, Kenya - Cu122 P3 (SPAdes) (version 2) | ecosystem: Host-associated > Arthropoda: Insects > Digestive system >...
CCCCAAAACCCCAAAACCCCAAAACCCCAAAACCCCTTATTTCTGCATGATTAGTAAGCAGAGGATATTAGAACTTTATTAATTTGGATATTATAGAGATCAATGAGAAGTAAGCATATCAAAGTGATATATGATAAGCTTATGTCAGCATTTGAAAAGACAAGTTCACCAACAAGTAATTTGTCTTTGGCTTCGTTATCAGAACCAGAATTATCTAGATTTCTCTTTGACGTGATAACTAAGAAAATAAAGGATATGAACATGCAATCACTCACTGAATCTTGTGGCATTACTTTTTCAGCAGAGGAATCTAAAGAAGAACAAGAGAGCAAGCAAAAGCAACTTAAGAAGTCAAGACAACAAGCATCTCTGGTAGCAGGCCATGAGCAAATATCAGAACTCAAATCACTTTTCAATAGTACACAGCCTATAGAACCAATAATACCAAAACTAAACACAATAAAAGACTACACACAACAAACCATATCAGAGTTCATAACACGATTATTGCTCATCGTAGAACGTGCCGGAGAGAAAGAGCAAACCACTTCATTCTATCAACGATTAGGCAAATACTTATCAGACATTAAAAAAACAAATGAAGGTTCAGCTGGCTTATATTTTGCTTCATTATTAATTAATCCAAAAAAAATACTAGTCGAAGGTGAAGTATTAGAGAAAGTCCTTAATATGCTTATAATAGTAAAACCATTAGCATTCTATGGATGGACAAAGGAAGAGTTAATAATAGATAAGGCGATAGAGCATATAAAAATAACATTATTAGAGCAGATACAGGCAAGTATTAAAGGAGAGATAAAAGTAACCAAAGATAACATAGAATGTGGTATAAAGATATTGGCTTATATTGGATTAGCAAGAGGATCTATTGAGGATTTATTGCTTGTTATACTACTCCTTAAAGAATCCCACATCACAATAAACTTCAACGACATACTAAGGAAAGTGTTGAGTTTGCCAGAAATAGGAACAGGAGTGTTTAGTTTACAGGGAAGTGCATTGGAGTATCAAATACCCTTTGAACGAATTTACATTGACAAGAACTCATGGATAAGGGATAAAAATATATCAATAACTAGTGCAACAGATGGTGAATACGTTTATTTTTATAGTCCAATACATGGTCTTTTATTACTTGGAGTAGGATCTGATAAGGTTAAGAGCAAGATATATGAAAGTAAAGGAATTATAGGTAGTAAGGATAAAGTACAGTTATTACATCTTAATAAGAAATTGTATTGCTGGACTGAAAACAAGCTATTCAGACTTGATATCAATACCTTGGAATTCAAGGAGTCAAAGAAGATGGCGAGAGTAGGAGGGGCGGGAAATGCTAAAGTTACTGCAAGTGGAAGTGTTCTCCTAATATACCGCGAAACCAAAAAAGAAGACTTGGAAGAGGGTGAATCATTTAAGGTATATGCAGATGTATATATACACGATTTAGGAACAAAGGCAGAAGCACAACAATATTCAATAGTGCACAGTGTAGGAGATTTACGAGAACTAGTCTTTTATAAGAATATATTAATACTCACAGGAAAGAAGGCATCAGAAGCCATAGATCTAGTAAAGAATGTTACAATAAAGAAAGAAGAAAGCTCATTATTAGAACATGCTACTCTATGTTGTAATCCTGATACTAATGAATTGTTTATTGTTCACTTAATTTCTGAGGCTGAAGGATTTGCTCTAGGAAAATTCAATCTCACCCATTTACAAAGACAATCCTCTCCTTTACTTGCTTCTAAAATCGCTCAGATTAAACATACTTTTAATGATATTGGAGATCAAACAAAACAAGAACTTGCTAATCTCTTAGGAATTTATAGTGAAGTAGAAGAGGTAAGAGAAGATTGCGTAATGGGAAAGGTAGAACATTTATTAGCAGCATTAGCTTCCAGAGCAAATGAAGCTGAAGAATTCATTAATACTGCAAATGAAAGAGATCCTAATGAAATACTAAAAGTATATAAGAGTCCTTTAGCTGTTCACTTAACAGTTAGATGCTTAGAAACTCTATTCAAGTTAATTGACGAGTTCTTTAGAGATTGTATTGAAAAGAAAGAGATGGCTATGGATAAGTTATGGTATGTGATAGTAATTTTGAATGAACACTTTGTTGCTATGGTGAAATGCAACATCTCCTTAGAGGATTGTGTAGGTAGTGAGATAGCAAATGAATATGCTAAATTATGTAAAACAATATTAATACCCCTTACAGGTGAGGATTTGAGAGAAAAGTATGGGTTGAGTGATGAAGAATTGACAGTGGCAATTAAAGTGTCAGCGAAGGATTGTATAAAAAACAGCCATGCTCTAGGTGAATCTGAAACTGAAGACACCTTTAACCTCTTACACAAATCAATCAAAGACTTCATTTCCACAAAAGTAATGAATAAAAATTTTAATGGGTTGGTAAGTTGGTTAGCAGTAGCAGACAATGTAGAACTTTTGGCCAATCGTATAATAAACAAGAGCACAGAAGCTATTGAATTACTTGATTGCTACTTCAATATAGAAACTGTTTACTTTGATTATAAGATGAAACAGTTCTTTAGTAACTCTAAGGAGAATATTGAGGTAGCCTTTAAACTTATAGCTCCTTCTTTCTTTCAAGTGATAGAAAGATTGTTTGTTCTTATAGGTAAAACTGTAGAAAAGAAAGTAATTGATATACAGGACATTATTATCACAATACTTCCTAATATGTTATATAATCACCTAAAGAATTTCCTATTGATTATCAAAGATACCTTTGACAAACACAAAGGGTGGATGATGGAGAATAAGGAGGAATTGATAAAGAAAGGGAGACTAGGAGTGGAGTATGGAAGGTATTGGAAGTATGTAAAAAACCTATTAAGTAATGAAATATATTTACTTAATTGCTTCTCTGTATTGACAACACTCATAATGGGATTGCAAACTACTCCTGAACAATTAATAACTCTATCAAGAATTCTATTAAAATCAGCTGATAAGCTAAAGGAACTATTAGCTTCACTCAAGGAAGATAAAGTTTTATTAGAAGGTTTAAAGGAACACTTTGAGAATGTAGAGAAACCTATAAAAGGGTCTATAAACTTGGAGAAGGAGTATAACTTTATTGAAGCAAATATAATAAAAATCAAGGCAGATATTATTGATATACCATTACCTGATACAAATGAAATAACAGTATATGAGATGCCTAAGAATAATGTTATAACTTCTTATACACGAGAAATTACGAACAAGGAAGTATTAGTTAAAGGTAATCATATAAAGATAATAGTTAAAATTGATTACGTCCCAAATGAAAAGAATTTCCCATATGAAGGTTATAAACTTACATTAATTCCAAAGGTAAGTCTTTACGTAGACTGATAGTATAAATATGGACAGAAAGTGTTAAAAGAAATATTAAGGAAGATATTATGGACCTCATGCTATACAAGCAACATAACATTAAAGTCCTTTGAAAATTTAAAGAAAACTAATAGAGATGTGGAGGCGTTGTTAGATTCAAAGATGTTGAGTGGTGGATTGCCTATAGAATGTTTTAGTAGTTTGTTTTCTAGTCAGTTTAATAAACAGTTTGAGGTTTTGGTATATGTTTGCTTAATTAAGTAGAGTTGTGGGATGAATTTAAGTAAAAGTGAAGATAAAGATGAGGAATTAATTAAAAAGATTATGAAGGATGAAAAGATGTTTGAAAAGCTAAATAAAGAGTATCCTGTGAATAATAACTTGGATTCACATATTGAGGAGGTAGTTAAATTAATGTTTGTGCTTCTATTGAAACTTACTGATCTCGCTTCTAATTATCAAATACTAATAGAAGACAAAGAGCAGTTCAAGAAGGTGGCCTTATTATGGAGTGAAGCAATATCACTAAGAAACAAACTTCATACTGCTCCAGAAGAACTCAAAGCAATAAAGGATAAAATCGAATTATTACTTAAGTTCAGACCATCCAGAGACAAGAAAAACAATTTCCAAGAAGTAACAAAGCAATCAATAAATAAGTCAGCAGACATTAAAACAAAATGGAGAGAAATGCAGAAACCAATAAGTAAACAATATACATCTACTCTAGCAAGTATAATGTTATACATACTAAACGGTGATATTACAGTACAACAACTATTATATCAAATAGAGAACTATTATCTTAGAGCTATAACCTTTTATAATGTAATAAGACTCTTAGAACAAACTATAAGTTATTTATATTCAAAAAAAATACGTGCTGATGTTATGGGTTGGATAGTAAATATTTGTAAGTTAGAGCATTACTCTCGATTAACAATTTCATGTGGAGCACAATTTGAACACTCATTGAGAGAAGCTTTCTTTGGCATAGTAAGAAGAGTATTGGAATACATAGCAATAACGAAGGATACTGAAGAACTAGTTTCTTTAATAGATACTTTGAAATTAGAATATACAGTAAATGATTATGAAGAGTTAAGCAAGTGTAAGGTGTTTGATGTATTGCATGGTGATAATAACTATGTAGTTTCTATTTGGGGGAAGTCATTAGAGAGTGCTAGTGCGTTACTTGATGTATTTGAGTTTATAGCGACAAAAGTTATTGCACAAATGAACGAAGGTGCAGCATTAGAATTACTTAATTCAATTGTTGAAGTGATATTATTGGAGGTTAAGAAGGCTGCGAATAATTATGAATCAGTTAATGGTGTCGATTCAAGTTTAGTAGAGCAATACTTAGAGGCCATAAAACCAAAGAAAAAAAAAGATGAAGACGAGGCAAATAAAGATAAGAAGAAGATTATACAAGTATTCAATAGTAAGAATGATAATATGTACTCTCAGGAATTTAGTGTGCGAGTATTAAACTTATTATATCGTATATGTGTAGCAGTACAAGACAATGAAGTATTAAAGAATAATTTGTTTAAAGGCAATAACATAGTTTACTTGTTTGAATTGTTAGAAATAGGCTCAATACAAGAACAATTCATTATTCTCCAGATACTACCTTTGATTTATGCGTTATCAAATGATAATTTAGATCAAGCTGCAAGGAAACACTTAACAGGACAAAAGCAACTTACCCAAAGTGGAGTACTAGACTTACTTCTTTACTTCATATTGAGAAGAAGACAAGGAATGTGGATATCAGAAGTAAAGAATTGTACAAGATTATACTCAATAACTAAAACCGCTATAGACACAGTTCAATCAATCCTCAAACTCAATAGATCAGTTAATACCTCCTTCTGTTCAATCATTAAATCTCTCATGTTCTCCAATAAGGAAGAATGGAATGCACTGCCATCAGAATTGAAGAGTAGGCAATTAGCAGAGATACTGTTATCAATAGCTGGAGGAGAATTTGATTCATTATATAAAGGTGCAAGAGTGTCTATACTTGGCAAGAAAGAATACAACATAATAAGTTTTGAAGGTACGAATACTACAGAATGGGAGTATATTCCTAATAAGCATAATCAAGCAATACTTCATTCATTAAGGAAAGATTTAACAGAAGGTGAGATTATATTGATGGTAGCTAAAGTTTCAGAGTTAATACCAATAAAGAGGGAAGTATTATTATCTCAAGACATAGATAAAGAACAAATAAATGACTTGTTAATTAAATTAATAATGGATTCATTGAAAAAGGATATGTTGTTAGCGACTATACAGGTAAAGATGCTAAAGTTGTTATTGAATAAGAGTAATCTATTAAGTAATGAAATAATCAATAAGATGCTTATCATGGGATTGAAAGAAACAAAGCATGATTCATTGATCATAACAGAATTCTTAGTAGAAGAAGTAAGAAAGAACGCAAACAAAACAAAAGATGAAACCCTAAACACACCTGAAACAAGTACAAGTAAGGTAAAGGTATTCAATAAAGAGATAATGCTAATATTCAAAAATGCCTCCATAATGATTCCTGTGATTGCTAGTAAGTCAAGTAATAAGATACGTGAAAGATTATTAGATTATTGTACATTTAGAGACTCAGATATAACAGAGAAAGTTTTATTCATAGAGGAAGCACATGCAGATAAGATTCTTGAAGTGTCTAAACAGGTTAAAGCTATAATTACTGATGCTTCAATAGAAAAATTTGTTGAAGTTAAAATACCAATAGCACAAATAAGCAAGACAGATATAGAAAACCTTGATAAATATAAAGAACAATTAATGGAAAGTAATAAACCATTGGAAGAGAATAAAATGAGTAAGGTTATAGCAAACTACTTAAATTCAACCGTTGAAATAAATGATAAGACAAATGATGCTAGATTTATATTGGCTACATTAATCAAAGGTAATATACAGAAAGAACTTCCTAAACATTTGATAAAGGAAAATCCTTTAAGATTCTTTACACAGTACACAAGCAAGTGTGATAAAATGCTTAGCGGTAAACAAAACCTTCAATTAAGAGGAGAAATTGAACAGATGAAAAGATCTTATACTTCTAAGTATAATAGAATGTCTGAAAAAGCTGATTCATATTTAGATTTGTTAAATGACTTAAAAGTATTCTATATTAGAAGATTACTACTCAATTACTTTAAATCCTCTACACACATAGACATAGAAGGAGTTATTGATTTCTTTGCTGTTCTATTAAAAGAAGGCTATCATCTTCTCTATAGTGCTGGGTATAAAGAGTTAAAGAAAGAAGTGAAAGAGGTGCTTAAACGAGCAATTAGTAATGAAGTAATAACACTTGATACATTTATTGATTGGATTAACAAAGGTATTGAGAAACAAGAAGTTAATCCTAAAGAAGAAGTAAATATCTCATTCTTATATGAGTGCCTTAATATTTTCTTAAAGATGAATTCAAAAAAAGTAATAACGCACGTAAATATAAAGAAACTAATGGCTAATCTTTTAATCTTAGTAGTGTCTACGGAACCTATACTCAATAAATATCAATGTATTCTTCTTCTTAAACAAATACTTGCTCGCACTCAACAGCTGCAAGATGAATTATCTGCGCAAGAATTAAGTAATATTATAGCAAATAAAGCAATACAATCTTTATCTACATATTGCATATTTTGTGATTGTACTAATTCTACACTTTCGAAAGCTCTTAACGAAGTAACATTGAAAGCAGCAATGCTTTATAGAAAGTTAGTACCAAAGTATGGAGAAGATATTGTAAGTCATTGTGTGGATGATAGTAAGAATCTTTATATTGCTTTGAGAGTTATAGATGAAGTTACCTCTGATAAGTCGTTAATGATCTATAATTGGATAAAAGCTCACAAAAAGGAATTGAAAGGTGTGAATCAGGTGCGTGTTGATGCAAGTAAACCGATGTATAGTACAGATTATTGCTTTCTCATTGAAGATCCTAGTGCCCTTTCATTCTCTCTTGAGTGTAAAAAGAGTTGTGATATATTTGGATTGGTATCGCTAGACAGAGAGATGAAGGTGAAGTTACATTCAATAGATAAGAATGAAGAAAAGGTCACAATAGGGTTTAATAAGCTTTATGTTCACATACCAAAGGACTGCTATACTGTTTATGCCTTTGGATCTAATGAAGGTGGAAGATTAGGTCTCAAAGACATTAAAGGCACAACTGAACCTAAATCTTTAAGCAGAATAGGAACAAACAGAATAGCAGCTATTTATTCAGCAGGTTCACATACAATTTTAGTGGATTCAAAAGATGTGCTGTACAGTTCAGGTAAAGGTGAAGGGAGAGTAAACACAGATTCAATGATATTCAATGAATATATAAAAAGAGATACATCAAAGATAGGAGCAGTAAATGAAGTAGCTACTGTTTTATTTGATCCTGCTGAGAATGTACTTTGTGTTATTGGAAAGAATACAGATAAGATGTTTTTATCAGCATCAAATAGTTGCAACGAAGAATTAATAAAGTTGACAGAGAAAGGATTGAAAGCAGTATCTATATCAGCTAATCATATGTTACTTCTTCATGGAGATAATAAATTATATGGATCATCACGTGCAAGGAAAGAGTTATTTGGTACTTGGGTAGATTTCCCAGATAACAAATTGGCACTCATTAAACTCCCTGATAATATCAAAGCAATCAAGAAGATACTTGCTCTCAATACTGGGTCAATCCTACTATGCACAGATGAAAAAACGGGTAGAGAGGAGTTATATTCGTTTGGTGTGGAGTCAGCAGCAATGGGACAAGGTAAAGGAGTACAAATTAAGAATTACTCTCGTTTATTATATTCTGAAGGCCTAGAGTTTATTGATATAGCAGGTTGTGAGACAATGGCAGTGGGGATTACTAAAGAAGGAGAACTGTATACATGGGGTAAAGCTTATAAAGGTGCTTTAGCCCTTTATAATGCTGATGGTTCAATTATTGAAGAATCATTTGTTCCTACGAAGGTTACTTTACCTGATAATACTTCAGCATTAAATGTGTCAGTTGGCTATAATCACATGCTTGTTCTAGTTCAAAGTAATCTTACACACAAGCACATGGTGTTGGGATTTGGAGATAATTCAAAGAACCAATTGGGAGAAGAAGATGTGAATGTAACTAAGTCGGTGATAACATTCTTTGAGGATAAGATTCCTTACTTGGTATCAGCAGGTCACGGTTGTTCCTTCGTTGCATGTGGTAAGAAATATAAAGGAATAATACACGATGAATACACTTGTGAGGAACATAAAGCTAAAGTAAGAGACATATTATATGTAAAAAAGACATTAGATGGTATTAAATATTACTGTAAGGAATGTGTAATACCTGATATATCTATTGCTATAAGAAATCCTATAACCAAACTTCAAGAACGTCCTTTACCGTTATTAGATTCCCTAAAGGATAAGAAAGAGGAGATAAAATTGGAATGTAGTTCATGTAAGAGTAAGATAGAGAAAGGACCCGTATATAAGAGTGCAATAAAGAATATTGAGAGTATAACGTGTGAAAAGTGTTATATGAGAACACCAGTTGATTTTACTCTGATAATATATTATAGAGTAGCAAGTATGGAGTTGTTGGATGTAAAGGAATTTCCTGTCTTTCCATTGTCTGAGTTCTATGGAACTACAGGTGATTCTTTCTCTTTAGTGGCTACTCCGAATTATAAGGTTGACTTGCCAAAGAATTTTATGGAGAAAGAAGTAAAGACTTCATTAGAAACTTATTCAAACGAAGCTGCACTATTCAGTGATGATCAGAACATGGAGATAGTGAAATTGTTGAATAAGTATTTAATAGAAGAGAAGAAAGACTTAAATAGAATATCACTAAAAGAAGATCTTCCATTAAATTATAAAGGAGTACCCATTTTATCCACATTCGATAATGAAACACTTAAACAACGAGCTAAAATCTTAATAAAGTTCAATAAGATATTAGAAAGCGTAATGGAATCCATTGACTTCGAATCTAAATCTATTAATGGAGATGTTTACAGTTATTATGCAAGAGCAAAGAAATATGTAATAGCCAAGACGAAAGATAATCTCTATAAGAACATTACTAATAGTCTAGCAAAAGTTAAAGGAAAACCTGAATGTTTGCTTGATAAGCGTAAAGCTAATTCCTTTGCTATGTCAGGTGGGGTAGATTATGCAGGTGATCATTCTTTATTTGGTCAATTATGGAGATCACTTAAAGACAAAGTGTATCAATTCTGTAAACCTCAAAAGAAAAATAAGTTGCCTTTCAAAGTTAAGTTCAAAGGAATGGAGAAAGTACATGCAGAGAGTGCGTATCGTGACTTGATGAATTTAATAGCAGGAGAACTACAATCAACATCGCTTCCATTATTAGTTCCTACTATAAACAAAAGAATAGGTCTTAATAACAAATGGATACCTAATCCTTCAGCTAATTGTTTGGAGATGTTTGAATTCTTAGGCTCACTATTAGGAATGTGTATGAGACAAGTACAATCTTTGTCTTTGGATTTGAGTTTGGTATTTTGGAAATTGGTTGCAGGTGATAGTGTTGATATTAATGATTTAAGAGATGTTGATAGTTGCTTTGTTGATCACTTAGAAGAGATTAAGAGTGGCATTAAGGAAGATATATACTTTGTTGCAAGATTATCTGATGGTAGTGAAATAGAATTAAAGGAAAATGGGAAGAGTACTAAGGTTGACACTGAAAATATAGAGGAATACATACAATTAATAACACAAGCGCGATTGAATGAGAGTATTAAGCAAATAAAAGCAATAAGAACTGGCATGTTCAAGATCATCCCTCAATCTGCAATCAAGCTCTATTGGTGGAAAGAATTGGAGATGAAGATGTGTGGAACAGATGTAATAACAATAGAAGTATTAAAGAAAATAACAGAATACACAGGCTGTACTGAAAAAGACAATCACATTCAATACTTCTGGAAAGTACTTGAAGAATTCACTGCAGAACAACTATCTCTCTACCTTAAATTTGTCTGGGGAAGATCTAGATTACCCTTCCCTTTGGAAGGTATAAGTCATTGCATACATGTTAAAGATTCATCTAAACTCGATGAGACTTTACCTACATCACGGAATGAATACTTTCAATTGATGTTACAAAAAGTATATAT
>Ga0209737_10003796_pt1 | contig 10556 bp, 6 predicted proteins | sample TergutCu122P3_FD_187284 | JGI IMG/M metagenome (GOLD analysis project Ga0209737, IMG submission 187284) | Cubitermes ugandensis P3 segment gut microbial communities from Kakamega Forest, Kenya - Cu122 P3 (SPAdes) (version 2) | ecosystem: Host-associated > Arthropoda: Insects > Digestive system >...
GGGGGGGGGGGGGGGTAATGTCTTTTGGGGAAAGCTTAAAACATTACCCTTTTGCGAAGCTCAAAGAGAAATACAAGCCTTTATTAAGAACCGTCATGGTTTTTATTCTTGTGACGAAGAAACAGCAAAAAATTTGGCAGATAATTGGAACGGTAAGGTTCAAAAACCGCAAAATATACGATTTATAGAAAATGCTGTTCCTGTTGTTTTATGCGCAAATGATAATTGGGCTCCTTACTTGGCGGTAATGTTGCAATCATTGCTGGATAAATCCAATCCGAACAGAAAATATCATTTCATAATTTTCGAACGGGGTTTTTCCTGTGAAACCAAAAATTATTTGGAGTCCCAAATATTGAAATTTCCGCATTGCGCAATTGATTTTATTGATATTTCGTCGGTATTTAATGAAATTCCGCTTGTTTCCCCCAGCAATAATTACAGCGTTGATATGTTTTCTCGACTTTTTATTCCTTATTGGTTAGATAAATATCCTAAAGTTATTTATTGCGACTGCGATATGCTTGCAAAAGCAGATATTGCCGAACTTTATGATTTGGATATTTGTCATTTTAGCGTGGCTGCCGTCATAGACAAAGTATTTCAAACAGCAATTGAGAACAAAGAATACGGTTCGTTTTTATTGCCTGTATTTATGCTTCTTGAAGATTGGTCGCGTTATATCAACAGCGGACTTTTAGTTTTTGACACAAAAAAATTCAAAGAAAATTATCCTTACCAAGATTTGTTCCGTTTTGCAATATACTACGCAAACCGCTATACAAACACATACGGCGACCAAGATATTTTGAATATCCTTATAAAAGATAATTATTTTGTGTTGCCGCCTGAATGGAATTCTATTTGGTATTATAGCGGATTGCACTATCCAACAGAGACGAATGCAAAAATTATTCATTTTATCACGGATATAAAACCTTGGAAGAATCACCCTGCCATCGAAAATAATCCCGATGCTATTGCGTATAGAAATTACGCTAAATCCGTGCCGTTGTATAACGAAAATCTTATTTATCAAGAATTAACAAACTTAGAAAGTTTTCTAAAAGAGCAATCTTTTCATGAAATAATTCGGCAAGCCTATCAAATTATTGAAAAAACAAGATTGAATTGCGAAAAATTTGACCTCACAAAAATTGATGTTTATCAAAATAATCTTTTGTCGAGATACTCCGAAATATTAAGAATTGTGATGAATTATTTGAAAATTTATCTAATATGTCCTTGGGGAGGCGGGGTAACAAGCGCTAGTCATTATACTGCCGCTTGCTTCTATAACCAAGATGAAAATGTCGAAAAAATCAAAAGAATAATAGGTGTACTTGCGGACGAACAAAGCAAAAAAGAATTTTTGGGCTTGATAGAATTTAGAAAAACGCTTAATCAGGAAGATTTTCCTGTGTGTGCAGAACTCGAAATTGATTACTTCATAAAAGAAATGAAATTGAATAAAAACGAAGTGTTTATTGACTGCGGAGCATTTATCGGCGATACCATAGACGATTTCTTAAATTGTAGTCCTGGATATGAACAAATAATTGCTTTCGAGCCGGATACGAGAAACTTCAAAAAACTTAAAGAAAAACACGAAAACAACGATAAAATAACTTTTATAAATGCTGGTGTATATGATAAAGATGGCGAAGTCCTGTTTTCATCATTCGAAAATTCCGGTAGTGCCAGCAAAATATCCGGTGTCAATAGTTTTGGTCCGGATGCCAGCGATATGGTAAGCATACAAGTTAAATCCATAGACAATTTGAATTTGAAAAAAACAACATTTATAAAAATGGATATAGAAGGCGCCGAATTAAATGCGTTGAAAGGTGCGGAAAAAACTATACTAAGAGATAAGCCAAAACTCGCAATTTCTATTTATCACAGCAAACAGGATATGCTTCGCATTGCCGAATATATTAACGATTTGGTGCCGGAATACAAAATTTACATCAGACATCACAGACCTTACCCTTATATGATTGAAACGGTATTGTATGCGCTTATGCCTGATGATGTTGCGTGAAACCCGTTGCGGAAATGTCATTTAACCCGTATTCTCGTCTATCGGCATCATGCTCAACAACAATTTCGGTATTTCGGTCTTGAAATTATTACCTTGAATTGCTCGCCTTCAGTATCGTTAATAAATTGAATAGCGGGATATGCCTGCAAAGCGCGCAAAATTCCGCTTCCCGCTCCTCTGTATTCCAATAAATCGGGCGCAAGAGAGGCGATAATATTATTTCTCGACCGCCTTACGCCTTTTTTAATTTGCTCTTCCGTTAAACTGTTCGGCAATTTTCCCGGACTGATTATTTCAATACGGTCGTCAAACAAAAATAATTTTATTGAATCGTTTATGAAATAATCTCTGTGAATTAAGGCGTTTACAAGCAATTCCGTAATAACTATTTCGGGAACTTCCGATTTTCCCAAACTGTTGAACGGCTGTCCGGCTTGAATTTTGTCTAATTTGGATAAAATAAAATCATATCCTCGTCTATATAATTCAGGCAGTGTTCCGATTATATTTTCGCTGCTTTTGTATTCGGTTTCGGCAATGGTATTTCCCCAAAACGATATTGCCGTGATAAAAAAAGCCGGTGTCAATTTTTGGACATTTTTACCGAACAGCAACGCACCCGCAACATTCAGTTTGTCATTGTTTCCTAATCTTAAATTTTCCAAATATTTCGCAATATTTTCTTTTTCGCAGGGCTCTTTATATTTTTCTTCATAAAACGATTGAAATTTATCCCAGTTAAAATCGCTCAATGAACTATGTTGCAGTAAAATTTCTTCGGCGTAAAGATTTCCGCTGCTCTGCAAAAGCCGTGATAATTCTTCTTTGCTGGTTACTTTTCTTTTATCCGAGCCGTTTTTAACCCACACTACACCGTCTTTATCCGTGTGAGGTTTATCGCTTCCTTCGGGGACAGACACAACTATAACTCTATTTCCGTCAACATTAACCGTTTCCGTGCTAATAAAAACAGGCGATTTAACATGGTCTTGCGCCGCCGTTGAGAGCAGGTTATTTATTCTTTGAATATCTTGAAAGGAAAGCCCGATAATTTCCCCTGTCTTATCATCTACGCCAATAAGAATTGTCCCGCCCTTGGTATTGGAAAAAGCAACCATTTCCTGTGAAATGCTTATTGCGTTATTCACATCTCTCTTAAATTGAACTTTTGTAGTTTCACCGTTAGCGATAAGTTCCGATAATTCTAATGCTTCCATGAACAATCTCCGTTTTTCATTATTTTGTTTGTAAAAATACTATCTGCCCGCAATGCCGACAAAAAAAATAAGAACAATAAATGGTTATTACATTTTTCAAGCATTTGGCAAAGTATAATTGCGGCTCGTTGATGGCATGTTTTGCTCCTTTGAAAAATGTTGGTTTCCGGAGGCTAAATCCACCTTAAAATATTTTTTTTCTGTATGAAAAGGTTAGACCATTATAATTTTGCTTTTCGGAAAATCTCCGCAGCGTTTTTTTATTACATCGGAAGTTCGTTGTGCCCATTTTCACGGACTTGATAAAGTAAAACCAATACCTTCGTATCAGGTTTATAAAGGCGATGTTTTTCAAATGATTGAATCGGCTGTTGATTTTGTTCTTTCCAAAATAAATCTTTATGTCGGCGACCGCAGTAAAAGCGTAACAGTTGATGTAGAATATGAAATTCCGAAACAAGTTGTGACGGAAGCAATTGTAAATGCTGTTGCCCACCGTGATTACACAAGCAATAGCAGCGTGCAAGTTATGTTGTTTGCCGATAGATTTAAAGTGTCAAATCCGGGAAATTTTCCTAAGGAACTTACAATCGAACAACTTTATACAACACATCGTTCCATGCCCGCCAACCCATTGATTGCAGAAGTTATGTATTTGCGAGGCACTATAGAGCGAATGGGGACAGGAACAGAAGAAATGACCAAACAATGCTTGAAAAAAGGATTGGGCAAACCTGAATTTGACCCCAATTTCGGTTTTCAAGCTATAATAAGAAGAGACAAAACAAAGAATGCTGGTATGGGAAGGCAGACATCTGGTTTCTCCGAACAAGTAACCGAACAAGTAACCGAACAAGTAACCGAACAAGTAAAAAAACTGCTGTCATTGCTAAACGACAACCAAAGTGTTTCGACAAATGATATGATGAGCATTCTTTGTCTGAAACACAGACCTACATTTATATACACATATCTTCAACCAGCCATTGAGCAAGGATACATAGAATTACTTTATCCGGAATCCTCCAAACATCCACACCAAAAATATCGTTTAACGGAAAAAGGTAAAGAGGTTAAAGAAAAATTAAGCCGCCGTATTTAAGAAAAGGGCTTATTCGGGCAAAGAAAACTTCTTGAAAATCGTAGCGTATTTTCCTGAATAAATTAGTATTTGCGTTATTGTGGCTGCTTTTGCATGAAAATAGTTTTTCGTGCGGATTGAGAAATGTGCTAAGTGTCGTTGCGGCGAATAGTATTTTAAGGGGAAGAAATCCGCAATTTCTAATTGAAAATAATGGAGACAACAGATAGATAATGGATAAAACCGAACTACTCGCGCGTTTAGCCGATATAGAATGGGACGATTTTGAAGTCAAAGAGGCAAAATCCGAACTTCCTAAAAACATTTGGGAAACAGTTTCCGCATTTGCAAATTCTTCCGGCGGTTGGATAGTATTAGGTATATCGCAAAAAGGTAAGAATTTTGAAGTAAGCGGAGTAGAAAACCCCGAAAAATTGGAGCAAAACTTCACTACTGTGTTGCGTAGCCGCAGTAAATTTAATGTGTTGATAAATCCGATATGCAAAAAATATAAAATTGCCGATAAAATTGTTTTGGCATTTTTCATTTCATCGTCGGAACAAAAACCCGTTTATTTTAATTCACTGCAAAACACCTTTGTCCGCACGGCAAGCGGCGACCAGAAAGCAACTGACTCTGAAATTAACGCCTTATTCCGCGAGCAGTCATTTGGAGTACGCTCCGATTTGCCTGTTGAAGGTTTGAGTTTCAAGGACTTAAATACAGGGTCGTTGCTTACATATCGAAACAGAGTTAGAAATCAAAATCCTCAACTGCCTTACAATGATATTCCCGATGCAGAATTTTGTGAGAAATTAGGCATTACAAAAAATGGAGTATTAACCTACGGCGGTTTATTAACGCTTGGCAAAGAAGATGTAATACGGCGCGTATTCAGTTCTTTTTGGGTCGATTATTTGGAAATTCCGGGCATTTCTTACTCCGATGCGGAAACAAGATATACATTCCGTATCCAAGAACAGGAGAATTTGTGGGAATACTATAATGTGATTATTCAGCGACTTAGAAACTATGCGGACAATCCATTTAGAATGGGAGACAGCGGCTTTGCATACGAGGATAACACTCAATTAAATGCCTTGCGTGAAGGACTTGTAAATATGCTGATGCACGCCGATTACTTTAGCGTAATGCATTCGACGATAAAAGTTTTCAGCAATAGAATCGTTTTCCAAAATCCGGGGAAATTTTATGTGGACATTTCAGAATTGTCGAAAAATGCCATTTCCAAACCTCGAAATCCCGTGATTGCGCGTGTGTTTCGTTGGGCAAAACTTGCTGAAAATGCAGGTTTTGGCTTTGATAAAATGCAGGCATGGAAACACAAGGTAGAATTTGAAACAAAGATTGATTATTCGGAAATTATATTCTTTTTGGATGAAACAGCCGTTTTTACTGAAAATGTTACTGAAAATGTTACTGAAAATGTTACTGAAAATGTTACTGAAAGCAGACATTTTGGAATTTTAAAATTAATTTCTAAAAACAATAAAATCTCATTAGATGAATTATCTGAAAATTTGTCCGTTGCAAGAATGACCATATATAGAGATATTGAGAAGCTCAAAGCCAAAGGACTAATAAAACGAATTGGTGCGGACAAAGGCGGGTATTGGAAAGTGAAGGAGAAAGTCTGAAATGTGTTTTAAGCCGCCGTATTTTTTGTCTTTGAATTCTAAATAAAAATTAGTATTTGCGTTATTGTGGCCGCTTTTGCATGAAAATAGTTTTTCGTGCGGATTGAGAAATGTGCTAAGTGTTGTTGCGGCAAATAGTATTTTACGAAAACAAATTTATAACAAGGAGCAATTAAGTATGCTTCAACTTTTGGAACTTGAAAAAATAATTAAGTGCGGAGAAGATTCAAGCCGTCAGTTCAAAGAAAATTTCACCAATGCTGCTCAACTTGCAGCAGAAGTTGTGGCTTTTAGCAACGGAAACGGCGGACAAATTTTAATCGGAGTTAAAGATAACGGAGAAATAAGCGGCTTAAACCGGAATGACATTTCAAGATTAAATCAATTAATATCTAATGTTTGTTCTCAAAATGTCCGTCCGGCAATCAATCCTATTACGGAAAATATACTTACACCTGACGGCTTAGTTTTAGTAATAAATGTTCCGCAAGGCATCAGCAAACCTTATTCAGACCAAAACGGAGTTTTTTGGGTGAAAACCGGTGCGGACAAGCGACCTGCAAGTTCCAGAGAAGAAATTTTACGGCTTGCTCAAAGTTCCGCGATAATTCACGCTGACGAAACTCTAATAAAAAACACAAGCGAAAAAGACATAGACACTCTTTATTTCAGTAGTTTTTTTATGAAGCAATATGACAATGCTCCCGATGATTTAGATGTGCCTTTTGCAAAACTTTTAGAAAATATTTATTTATTAAAAAACGGAAATTTAAATTTAGCAGGAGTTTTGTTGTTCAGCAAACTGCCGCAAATGATTCTGCCGAGTTTTGTAATAAAGGCTGTTGCTTTTGACGGAACAGACATAAGCGAAACAAACTATTTTGACAGCAGAGATATTGCAGGAAAGTTAGAAGAATTGTTTAACGGCGCAATTTCTTTTTTGGTCAATAATACAAAAACTTTTCAGGGTGAGCAATCGGTAAATTCTATTGGAATTCCTGAAATTCCAAAAATCGTTTTTGAAGAATTAGTCGCAAATGCAATAATTCACAGAGATTATTTTACCAATGCGCCCATAAGAATTTTGATTTTTAACAATAGAATAGAAATCATAAATCCGGGGCATTTGCCGAATAATTTGACTGTTGAAAATATTTTATACGGAAATTCAAATATCCGCAATCCGATAATTGCTTCATTTGCAACGAAAATTTTGCCTTACAGAGGCTTGGGGAGCGGAATATTGCGTTCCGTAAAAACTTACCCTAACATTGAATTTAAAGATGACAGAAACGGAAACCTGTTTGTTGCAACGATTTGGAGATAAGATAAACAGAATGTTTTATGAAAATTGGAAGAAATAATAAGGCGACATTATGCAAAAGAACGAGTTTTATAAGCAGTGTTCAGTCAGAGTTTGCCGAACAAGTAAAAAAACTGCTGTCATTGCTAAACGACGACCAAAGTGTTTCGACAGCGGATTGAGAAATGTGCTAAGTGTCGTTGCGGCAAATAGTATTTTCCCTTGAAACCCAAACAGAAAAAAGGAGTAAAGAATGAATGGACTTTTTGACATTAAAACGATAATGCAGTTTGTTCCGCACCGTTATCCGTTTCTTTTGATAGACAGGATTACGGAATTTGAGCCGAACACGCGCGTCGTTGCAAGAAAAAACGTTTCGATTAACGAAGGGCTGTTTCAGGGACATTTCCCGAATGAGCCGATTTTCCCCGGTGTGTTAATTGCCGAACACATGGCACAGGCGGCATGCTTCCTGCTTTCAAAATCGGCAGGCGAACTCGATAAGAGCAAGGTTTATTATTTAGGAAAAGTAAAAAACATGGCTTTCAGAAAACCCGTCGTTCCCGGCGATACTATTGAAACCGAAGTGAAAATCATCACGGCAGTCGGCGGAATGGCAATGGTTGAAGCGGTATCAAAAGTCGATGGAGTATTGGTAGCAAAGGGGGAATTGGCGTTTTCTGCGGCGTAAAAAAATAAAAATTGTAAAAAAAACAAAAAAAATGTTTTTTTCTCCCCACTTTGTTTTGGCATATATTATTTTATCATTAACTACAAACGACGGATGTCGGTTTTACCCGAGTTTCGTCTATGCTCTTCTTAACGATGGCAGGGAAGTTACTGCAATGTGCTTGCGTTTTTAGGTTGTTCTGTCGCCTCCCCTATTATTAACAGAATCGGGCGTATCGTCGTTTGTAGTGAAATTATGATTATGGACAGAGCAACCTCTCCAGTTTTCACGGATGGCTCTCTCTTATGAATAATTTCCGAATCTTGACTTAACGTCTTTCAAGGAACTATAGATTCGACGGCTGCCTGTAATATATTGCCCTTCATTACAGGTAATCGTCGAAGAGGGAGGCGGGGATATACCTCGCCTCCTTTTTTCTGTTTTATTTCACAATATCTTCATTTTTCCGCATTCTATTGCATATAAAAAGTATTTTCCCTTGCAAAAACACAGAAATTTTTCAAAAAAGGAATGAAAAAAATGAAAAAAGTAGGTTTTGTCGGTTGGCGCGGAATGGTCGGCTCTGTTTTGATGGAGCGAATGATGGCGGAAAAGGATTTTGACGGCTCTTACGAAGTGCAGTTTTTTACAACTTCGCAGGCAGGACTTCCCGCTCCCAAAGTCGGCATTGACACCCCGAATTTGATTTCGGCAAGCGACATCAGCGAGCTCAAAAAAATGGACATTATTTTAACTTGTCAAGGCGGCGACTACACAAGCGAAGTTTTCCCGAAACTCCGTGCGGAAGGCTGGAAAGGCTACTGGATTGACGCAGCATCAACTCTTCGTATGGACGACAACGCAGTAATCGTTTTAGACCCCGTAAACAGAAAAGTTATAGATAGCGCTCTCACAGCGGGCAAAAAGGATTTCATCGGCGGAAACTGCACGGTTTCATTGATGCTTATGGGTATCGGCGGACTTTTTGAACAGGGACTTGTTGAATGGGTAAGTTCGATGACTTATCAGGCGGCAAGCGGTGCGGGCGCAAAAAATATGCGTGAATTGTTAGCGCAAATGCAATATTTGGGCGGCGTTGCAAAACCCTATTTGGACACCCCCTCATCGGCAATTTTGGATTTGGACAGAAGCATAGCCGCCGCAATCCGTGCGGACGAAAATCCGATACAGGAATTCGGTGCGCCTCTTGCGGGTTCGCTTATCCCGTGGATTGACAAGCCCTTTGAAATGGGACAATCCAAAGAAGAATGGAAAGGTTTTGCCGAAACCAACAAAATTTTGGGCAGAACGGACAACAAAATCCCCGTTGACGGAACCTGCGTGCGTATCGGCGCAATGCGTTGCCACAGCCAGGGTTTAACGATTAAACTCAACAAAAATGTCCCGATTGACGAAATTGAAGGAATAATTTCCGGCTATAATGAATGGGCTAAATTAGTGCCGAATGACAGAGCGATAACCGCAAAAGAATTGACTCCCGCGGCGATTACGGGAACGCTTACGATTCCTGTGGGGCGTGTCAGAAAAATGCGTATGGGCGAGACATTTGTGAATGCGTTCACGGTCGGCGACCAACTTTTGTGGGGCGCGGCTGAGCCGTTGAGAAGGATGTTGAAGATTGTGCTTGAATATTTGGGGTGATTTTTTTATTTGTCGTTTCGGCAAATAGTATTTTTCCCTCAACAAATCAATCAAGGAGGAAAATTGTGTTGATTTTAGTGTTTATCGTCGGCTTGGTTTTGGGGATAGTTATTGGGCAAAATTTTACATTCAAATTTAATAGAAAGGAGTCCAACGATGATGGACTTTAACGGAAAACAAATTGGTATTGTGCTTACATTGGCGGCGGTTATCGGGCTTTTTGTGATGTCTTTCACGATTGTTGCGCCGAACGAACGAGGAGTAAGGGTTCATCTTGGGCAGGTTTATGACAATGTCTTGAAGCCGGGACCTTATCTTATGATTCCGTTTGTTCAGGAAATCAGAAAATACTCTATTGCGCCAAGAGAGGTTAATGCCTCTATCAACAATATGGCTGAGGCGGCTATTACGCAGGATAACCAGCCGGTTATGTTCACTGCAAAAGCATATTGGGTTTTTGATGAGTCCAACATTGTCGAGATTACCCGAAACTTTACAATTGCGCAGCTCGAAAGAATTATCGCCGATAACATCAGAGCGGGAATTAAGCAAACGGTTGGGCATTATACGATATTTGACCTGGCGGGAAATCAACTCGAAATATCGGCAAGGGCAGAAGACAGAATCCGCAAAGGACTTGCTCAGTTTCCTGTTGAAATAAGACAGGTAAATATTTTGAACTGGCAATGGGCGCCCGAATTTACGGCACGGATTCAGGAAACAATGCAGCAGGCGCAGAATGTCCGCCGTCTTGAGCAGGAGTTGAGGCAGGTTGAGGTCAATGCGCAGAGGCAAGTCGTTGAGGCGCAAGCAGCAAGAACCGCCGCCGAAGAAGCCGCACTTGCCCGTAAAAATGTAGCCCGTTTAGACGCCGAAGCCGCAATCGAAACAGCACGAGGCATAAACGAAGCAAACCGATTG
>Ga0209737_10003797_pt1 | contig 10556 bp, 9 predicted proteins | sample TergutCu122P3_FD_187284 | JGI IMG/M metagenome (GOLD analysis project Ga0209737, IMG submission 187284) | Cubitermes ugandensis P3 segment gut microbial communities from Kakamega Forest, Kenya - Cu122 P3 (SPAdes) (version 2) | ecosystem: Host-associated > Arthropoda: Insects > Digestive system >...
ATTACCATTCCCCGGAACAGGCGTTCTTCAATCTGGACCAGCGATGCAAATACAATTGCAAATTCTGCACCTCGCCGTTACTGAAAGGTGATGCTACGAAATCATTAACGAATGAGAAGATCATTGAGATGATACGCAGCGCGGCGAAAGAACAGAATGTCGTTTCCGTTGCGCTGACATCCGGTGTGGTCGAAAGCGTTCACGACACCGTTGAAAGAATGGCGTCATGCGTTAACGCAGTGCATAAAGAATTTCCGGACATGCCGATAGGCGTTGAGCCGTACGTCGATTCCGCTGAGCAGATAAGGATGCTGAAGGATGCCGGTGCTACGGAGATGAAGATAAACATCGAAACAACGAGAAAGGATATCTTCGAGAAGATATGCCCGGAGTTGGACCATTCTTCGGTAATGCGCATGATCGCAGAGTCGGTAAAAATATTCGGTCGCGGGAAAGTGACGACGAACATCATATTCGGTATCGGCGAAACCGATGACGATCTTGAGAAAGGAATGAGAGAGTTGGCGTCACTCGGCTGCGCTCCAGGATTGAGGGCGATACGGCTGAACGATATCAACCGCAGGAACATGGATGACATCGGTATAAAATGTGACGTCACCGAAGAACGGATGATACGTCTGGCACATCTGCAAAAGAAGATATTGGAAGAGAACAATTTGACAACGCTCTCATTCAGAACGATGTGCTTCGAATGCGGATGCTGCGATCTTGTTCCATTCAGGGACCTTTGATCATTTGTTCCTCATGATCTTCAGCAGTTCGCACGCTTTGCACTCTTTTCCTAACGTCGGTTCACCGCAGTCGCATTTTTTCAGGTCCGTTGGTTTAGAATCCCTCATCAGCGACGGAAGCATCTGATCATACGATGATATGATGCTGTGCCTCGTTCCCGGGGAACGTGTCTCCAGTTCGTCTATCACGGAACGGAATTGATTCCTCAGTGCTTCATCGGAGTACGGACAGACACCGTTGTGATACGGTATCTCGGCAACGATCGCGTACAGCAGCGACTCCTTCTCGGGTATCATCCTTAACGGCTGTATGCGCGGTATCAGTCCGGGCTGTATCTTTTTATGAGGTCCGAGCCTGACGAGACGTTCAACATCGCCTCTGGTGAAGTTCATCATTATCGACTGTGCGGTGTCGTCCAAGTTCAGGCCCGTTGCCAGATATGTTGCGCCCATCATTCTGGCAACGTCATTCATCGCATTGCGGCGGAGCACTCCGCAGCACGTGCACGGACTGTTGCCGCCGGACAGCGGAGCGGCCTCATCCATTGTCATATCGAATCGTTCCGAGAACGATGCCTGATTATACTTTATCCCGCGGTCGGCACAGAATCTTTTCACGATATCGATGCTTTCCGGCCTGTAGCCGTTTATGCCCTCGTCTATCGTTATGCACTGAATGTCAATGTCACGGCGTTCTCCGAGTATCGAATGCAGAAGGTGCAGCGTCACCATACTGTCCTTTCCGCCGGAGACGGCCACGGCGACGACGTCGCCGGGATATAGGTTCACTTGTTTACGGATCTCCTTCTTCACCCGTTTTTCAACGGATCTCATGAAATGTTCCGGGCACAGGTGCGTACCGTTGTACCGTATGTATGTTATGGCGTCATGACCGCAGATATCACATTTCACAATTCGCAGAACGAATATGTGAATAAAAAGGGATATGTAAGGAGGTTATGGGGCAAAGCCCCCGTATTCAAAGGTTCGCGGAACTTATTCCGATGACGATATCCTTTCCTTGCACTTCCCACGTCTTCACGTCGTCGCCCATCGGCGAATCGGTGAATATCATGGTCTTTGCACGGACCTCGTTAGAAATGTGCTCCTTCCACATCTCAAAGAATCTTGTCATCTCTGCGTCCGCTTTCACGTCGCAGTTTATGTACTGTTCCACGTCCAGTCTCATGTCCTTACGCATCTGCTGTATCCTTCGTATGAGTTCGCGTGCGTATCCCTCCGCCTCAATGTCCTCGGTCATCTCGAAGTCTATGCATAACGTACCGGGACCGAACGATACTTTCGAGACATTCGGGTTCTTCACGCATTCGCATTTTGCCTTCGCATCAAGGTAATCTATTGTTTTGATATTGCCCTGCTGCGCAAGGACGTGGCCGAACATCTTCAGAGAATCGTTCACTTTGTTCGATTCTCCCTGTATGACCACAGATCTCAGCGGCCATCTCAACTTCACATTATTCTTCTGTCTCTCCGCGGCTATTATCTCCACGATGTCCTGTACCAATTTCATACTGTACTCAAGGTCGTCGCGTATCAACTTCTCGCTGAACGAAGGCCAGTCCTCCATGTGAACGCTCTCTTTCTTCCCGCCCATGTGCTGATAGACCTCTTCGGCGATATGAGGACATAACGGCGCGAGTGCAAGCGCAGTGTTCATTATCGCGTAATGCAGAATGAAGTACGACGCATTCTTATCCTTTTCAACGTCCTCGTTCTCCGACCATGTTCTGTCGCGTACCAAACGGACGTACCATCTCGACAGGTCTTCCAATATATAATCTTCAAGCGCACGTCCGACCTTATGTAAACTGCGGGATTCCATGTTCTCCGTGACCTCGCGCTTCATGCGCTCGGTCTTGGAGATCATCCACACGTCCTCGTCCCTGAAGTGTTTCCTCATCGAATCGAATGTATGTTTCTCAGGATCATAATTATCAATGTTCATGTACGTTGACGCAAAGTTGACAACGTTCCAATATGTGTTCAATACTTTTCTGGCATTCTTCGGGCCGTCCTTCTGGAACGCGGTGTCCTCCCACGGTGAATTTACCCGCGTCACGTAAAATCTTAACGAATCCGCTCCCACTTCCTTTATTATGTCCAGCGGTTCGATGACGTTGCCTTTGCTCTTGCTCATCTTCTGTCCTTTCGGATCAAGCACCCATCCGTGCATCAGAACTTCGTCATACGGCGCCCTGTCAAAGGATATCACGCCTGCCGCAAGCTGCGAATAGAACCATCCTCTCGTTTGGTCATGTGCTTCCGTTATGAAATTCGCGGGGAACCATTTTTTAAATTCCTTCTCATTCGACGGGTATCCGAGCGTCGCCCATCCGGCGACGCCCGAGTCGAACCATACGTCCAGGACGTCCTTCACACGTTCCATCGTGCCGCCGCACTTTTTACATTTGAAGGTAACACCGTCTATCCACGGCCTGTGGGTGTCCATCCCCTCTTTGTATCCTTTGCCGTCCTTGAGCTCGCTGTATCTTCCGACGACACGCTTCTCGCCGCATCCGCACGTCCATACCGGAAGCGGTATGCCCCAGTATCTCTGACGTGAGATGCACCAATCCCTCGCTCCTTCGACCCAGTTCTTTTCACGTGAGGAACCTGCCCATTCGGGCACCCATTTCACTCTTTCGATCTCGGACATCATTTTATCTTTGATCTCGGTGATCTTAAGGAACCACTGGTCCGTGTTCCTGTATATTATCGGGGATTTGCATCTCCAGCAGTGCCCGTACCTGTGTTTTATCTTCGAAGAGTTGAACAAGATCCCTTTTTCATCCAGATGTTTCAGCAATTCTGTGTTCGCCGCCCTTACCTTCTGTCCCGCCATCAGCGGGAATGCATCCGTAAATCGTCCCGCTTCGTTCACCGGACAGAACGGTTCGATGCCGTATCTCTTTCCCGTCTCGTAGTCGTCCGGACCGAATCCGGGTGCGGTGTGAACCAATCCGGTATTATCAGCTTCCACGTAATCGGCAAGGACCACCTTATGCGTCCACTTCGACCTTTTCAGATATTTTGCCTCTATTTCGAACGGAGGTGTGTACTCAAGGCCTTCCAGCGCCTTTCCCTTCATCTTCTTTAACACCTTCGCCTTTTCGTAGTTGCCGAGCTTCGTTATCTTCTCAACTTCCGAAGACAACACTATGAGCACTTCTTTCCCCGATGTGCCGGAGAACTCCGTTCTTGCATAATCAAGGTCGGGATGTGCCGCCACCGCCAAGTTAGACGGCAGTGTCCACGGTGTCGTTGTCCATATGAGCAATGCGCAATCCTCCCCCTTCAGAGGGAAGCGCACCATTATCGACGGATCATCCTCGTCCCAATATTCTATTTCCGCCTCTGCTAACGCAGTTTCGCATCTCGGACACCAGGTGAGCACCCGGTTGGATGATTCCAGCAATCCTCTTTCATTTGCCCGCGATATCGTCCACCATGCCGCTTCGATGTAATCCGGTTTTATCGTTCTGTACGGATCGTCCCAGTCCATCCACACGCCCAGTTGTTTGAACTGCTCGGTCATGCTTCCCAATAATTCCAACGAAAATTTTTTGCACGTATCGATGAATCTGTCTATTCCGTATTCCTCGATATCCTTCTTCGACCTTAATCCGACCTTCTTCTCCACCTGCACCTCTATCGGAAGCCCGTGCATATCGAATCCCGGCTGATCGCGGACGTTGAATCCCCTCATCCTCCAGTATCTGATCAGTGTGTCCTTGATGGTCTTGTTCATCGCCGTTCCAAGGTGTATGGAACCGGTGGTATACGGCGGACCGTCGATGAATGAGAATCTTTTTCCGCTCTCTCTCATCTTCTTCGTTCTTTTGTAAGCGTCGGAGGATGTCCAAAATTCCTGGACCTCCCTTTCAATAGTTGGTGCATCATAATTCGCACGGACCTGCTTTATCATCGCTCATCCTTCCCGGCCGGGTCTGTCTTGCCCTTTGCCTTGACGCCATAACATAAAATTAGTATAAAACACCCTACCACGAATCGAAAAGCGAACGCTGTTTCTTCCTTGCGTCCTCCGCTTTCCTTGCATTCTCGATCCTGTCTATGACCGATTGTACCCTCTCTTTGGAGAAATCGTGTTCTTCGCACATGAGTTCATGAATTTTCTCGACCTCCATCCTCTTCACGGTGAGATCGTAATCGTCGGAGTAGGTGCTTCTCAGGAAGATGTTACGGATCTCCTCATAGCTTTCGATCTCTTCGTCAAGGTATTTCATGACGTTTTCCAAATTTCCGTGCGTCCTTATCAGTTTCAATCCCTTTTTGGGACCTATGCCGCTTATTCCGCGATTGAAATCTGTTCCCATGAGAATGCAGACGTCGACCAGTTGTTCTCTGGTCACCTCCAATTCCGAGAGGAACGCATCACAGTCTATCTGCTCTATCCTGACATCCTTGTATTGGTCCCTTCCCGGTATCTTCCGTCTTCCGGTTATCGTCATATTCCTGATCAGCGTGGGTGTCCCGAAGAGGATGGAATCGAAATCCTGTGACGCCGCAGCCCAAACATCTCCTTTGCGGCACATGTATGCCGCCTGCGCCTCACCGTCACTGGGCGCATCTATAACGGGTATGCCGAGATAAGCGAGCAGTGACCTTGAGGTCTCTTTAATCTCAGGCGTCATTCGCGATGTCTGCTGCGCCTTGGAGAACATTTTTTTAACGTCCCCTTCCTCTTTCGCATCCTCGTATTCCCTTTCCGCCTTTTCGCGTCTTGCGCGGCGTTCCGTTATCGTGTCCGTTTTCAGATCGTGCGGAACGCCGTCAAAGACGAATGACGGTGCGATACCGGACTCAATAAGATTCGCCGTCCTGTACAATATGCCGGAAAGGTGTGACGTCACACGTCCCTTCGTATCGGTCAGAGGGGAACCGTCCGGCTGTCTGATTATCGACAGGAATTGATAGATGGTGTTGTATGCGTCGATCGCGACGCTTTTTCCCTTGAGGTCTGCCATCTCAAGGTTCTTCGGTTCCGTCAGACCGGTGAGGTTGACACCCATATCATCACCGGGTCATTTCTCGTCATCGTAACCGTACAGCGCGATCAGCAGGATCACGACGAACGTGAACACTCCCGCCGCTATCGTTATCCAGACGTTGACCTTTGCCAGGATCGTTATTGCAAATACCACAACAGAGATCAACAGGATGAATATCAGAAGTTTGATCTTGTCATTGCCGAATACCATGTCATTCCCTATCTCAGCGAAGTAATTAAACTTTCTCAGTGTCCGCCGGCGGCGGACAGTACGCCGCACACACATGCAAAGCGGTCACAGATCATTGACAACAGTCATCTTACAATGCAGACTGATTTTAATTATTTAGGTTAAAAACAGTATAATCATATAGGTATGATCATTAAAAATCATATAATCATCGACCATATTCGTCGCGATATGTTTTTAAAAAATAAATATGCTGGAACATCTTAACAATGCGTATTGTTAATATTGCGGTCAATAAGGCGAAAAGATATTAAACGAGTATACATATAGATTGTTGTTAAGGTAAAAAATAGTCTACTCATCGTTAAGAAATAAGATACGGGGCGGACAAAGATGAAAGAAAGGACAAGAACGGTCTCCAAAGAAGAACTGGCAGAGAGATTGCTTAAGAAATTCGGGTACGACGAACCCATATTCACATCGGAGATACTGGACAGTTGGAAAGAATATTCGCGGCCGAGAGTATTCCAGATATTGAAAGAACTGATGGGTGAGAACAAGATCGTGAAGGATGAAGCAGGCATATACTATTTTCCCACAAAAATAATGACAGGTGAACAAATGGTGCTGGGACGCCAACAGATCATTGATAAGAAATTCATAACGTATGGAAAAGAGATATTCGGTTATTATTCGGGTATGAAACTCCTGAACGGTTTGCACCTGACGACACAGATGCCTTTTCAGATCGAACTGGTAAGTTCAAAAGCATCAGCAAAGGTCAGGAAGGTCAAGGTGAAGAATTTCGCAATAACCGTACGCAGATCCAGGGTGCCGATCAATAAGAACAATGTTCACGCACTTATGTTACTGGAAGCCTTCGCGGAACTGCGTCGACCGCTTGAAAGAGAAGAGGTCGGGTGGATCAAAGAATTTGTAAAACTGAAGAATATCAAAGAAGAGGACGTTCTCTTCTATTCAAGATACTTCCCAAGACACACAATGAAAAATCTGTGCAAAACAGGGATGGGAATCATGTTCGAGAAAGAAAGAACCATTCGATGAATCAATGGTAACGAGGCGTGCGATCAAAAGGACCGCCAAAGCGTGATCTCTTCCTTCATATCCTTCAGCGAGAACAGCGAGCTTCCGGCTGCCAGTACCGTCGCGCCGGCATTCACGCATTTTCTTCCCGTTTCTCTATTGATGCCGCCGTCTATCACGATCTCGACGTTCAAATTATTCATATCAATGAATTTTCTCGCTTCCGCTATCTTCGGGAGGCAGTCCTCCCTGAACGCCTGACCTCCGAAGCCGGGTTGTACGGTCATTATGAGAATGAGGTCAACCTTATCCATGAATTTCTTTACCTTAGAGAACGGGGTACCCGGATTCAGTGATATCCCCGGCGATCTTCCGAGCTCTCTTATTTTTTCAATTGCTTTTACCGTTCTGCCTTTCGATTCGACATGAACGGTTATCATGTCCGCTCCCGCCTTGGAGAAATCCTCCACATATCTTATCGGGTCCTCGATCATCAGGTGAACATCGAACGGAATTTTTGATAAGGGCCTCAGCGCTTTGACGACGGACGGGCCGATCGTGATGTTAGGCACGAACATCCCGTCCATGACGTCAATGTGCACCCAGTCAGCACCGGCATCCTCCACTCTCTTAAGTTCCTCTCCCAGGCGCGAGAAGTCTGCGGACAGCATTGACGGAGATACTTTCGCCATACTGTTCCGTATCACGTCATTGAATTTAATCTTTAGACAATAACGCAATTAATATATCGTATCGTTCTAATCCGGAGGTATGGCAGATGCTACGAAGACATGCGATGTCTCCGGATGTTCCAAGGAAGCGGAAAGGTCGATCAGCGTGAAACAGGTGAGGGCATCGAAACTTTCACTCAAACCGGAATGCACAAGGTCCGCACACCTTTGCAAGGACCATTACCGCGAGTACAAGAAAGAGACGAAGAAGGACAGAAAACTTGGTCAGTTAGGGTACTGAACATGGTCGACATCCTTTTCGCCGGCACCGGTTCCAGTGTCCCTTCGCGTGATCGTTCGTTACCTTGCGTGGCGTTAAGGATAGGAAGGGACGTCATATTATTCGATTGCGGCGAGGGCACACAAAGACAGTTGATGGTATCCCCATTTTCATTCATGAAGGTCAAAGCGGTATTCATATCGCATCTGCACGGCGACCATCTTCTCGGCCTTCCCGGCCTTTTGCAGACCATGGGCATGTCCGGCCGCAAGGAACGCATACTCGTCGCGGGCCCGAAGGGCCTCGAAGAGGCGATGACATGCCTCATGAAGGCGTGCGGCGGCGAGACAGGATATGACATCGACGTCGTTGAGGCAGCCGACGGTGACAGATTCTTTTTCAAAGGATACACGGTAAGGACATTCGGTGTTGATCACAATGTCCCCGCTCTGGGTTTTGCGTTGGAGGAGGACGAACGCCCGGGGAGATTCGACAGGTCGAAGGCAATGTCCATGGGATTGGAACCGGGTCCTGATTTTTCGAGACTGCAGAGAGGGGAGACCGTAAGGAACGTCAGACCGAGCGATGTCATAGGCCCCGTCCGCAAAGGCAGGAAAGTGGTCTATTCAGGCGACACAATAAGATGTGCCAGCATATCGGAGGCCGCGAAGGACGCGGACGTCCTGATACACGAAGCAACGTATTCCTCAGCGGACACGGGATTGGCCAGGGAACACATGCATTCGACGGCCGCGGATGCCGCCCTCACCGCAAAGGAGGCGGACGTATCGTTACTGGTGATAACTCACGTCAGCAACAGGTACGAGGATCCGTCCGTACTTGAGCAGGAATGCCGCGAGATATTTCCGGATACGATACTTGCAAAGGACATGATGACGCTGACCGTGAAATGATCGTTCGTGCATCAGAACATCTTCAGCATGTCCGCATTCGTTATGACGCCGACGATCTTTCCTTTTCTTGCGACCAAAACAGCATTGCAATTGCTCATCATTGATGTTATAGAGGTCATCGGCGTATTCTCAGTGACGACCGGGAACGATTCGTCCATCACTCTTGCGATGCTCATTTCCACGAGTTCGTCCATAGTCTTCCCCTGACGGACCAATTCCAGTATGCTTCGCTCCGAGATGCTTCCGACGGGAGTATCTCCGCGGAACACCGGCAGTTGCGAATAACCGGTCGTTTTCATAAGGTCCGACGCAACCCTCACCTTATCGGTGCACTGCACCGTGACCACGCCTTTCGACGCAACATCCGCCGCAGTGAGATTCTTTTCATTCCTGTTGCGCAGTTCTTCCAGCGTCTCGAATAATTTCACAATGGTCGCATAACTTGCGGATATGCTGTTCCTCTCTATTTTTGCGATCGTGCTCTGACTTATACCCGACGCGACGGCAAGCTGCGCCTGCGTCACGTCCAATCCCTTTCTGACCTTACGAATGTCGGAGGCAGGCGGAAATTTCATGACATCGCATTATTTTATTCATATAAGAATATATACATCAGTTCAGTTTATGTATAACTATTCATTCACATCATTAATAACGCACTATACGGAGAAATGCTACAATGGCTAAGAACATCTATGTCGAAGGTATCAGAGAGACGCCCGTCCCGATGAGGAAGGTCGAACTTGTTGAAAGAAAAGGTATCGGTCATCCGGACAGCGTGGCCGACGCGCTGGCAGAAGAGGTCAGCAAGGCGCTGTGCAGGATGTACAAGAAAGAGATAGGGACGGTGCTTCACCACAACACCGATGAGACGCAGATCGCTGCCGGTCAGTCAAGCCCGAAGTTCGGCGGCGGCTCGATCATCGACCCTGTATACATATTACTGGTGGGACGTGCCACGACGCACGTCAAGGACAAGAACCTCCCGTCAAAGCCGACGGCGCTGAAGGCGGCGAGAGACTACCTGAAAAAGACATTCCCGAACATTAATGTCGAGTCGGATGTGATACTTGACGCAAGGATAGGTCAGGGCTCGGACGACCTCAGAGGTGTATACCAAACGTCAAAGTTCCTTGCCAACGACACGTCATTCGGCGTAGGATACGCACCGTACAGCCTCACCGACCGCGTTGTCCTCGAGACGGAGGAGTTCATTAACGGGAAGCTGAAAGAAACGCTCAAAGAAACGGGACAGGACGTCAAGGTCATGGCATCCAGAGTGGGCGACACTCTGACGATGACCGTCGCCTGTGCGATGGTGGACAGATACATTGACGACGTTGATCATTATGTCTCTGCTGTTCAGGAGCTTAAGAACAGGGTGTACGACAATGCGCTGAAGATCGTCAAGGACGAATTGAAGATAAAACTGGACGTGAACACGGGCGACAACATCAAGAAAGGGGTGTTGTACCTTACGTGCACCGGACTGTCACAAGAACAGGGTGACGACGGCTCCGTCGGCCGCGGCAACAGGGCGAACGGTCTCATAACGCCGTACAGACCGATGAGCATGGAAGCGACGTCGGGAAAGAACCCGATCACGCACATCGGGAAGATATACAACGTAATGTCGATACTCATCGCAGAGGATGTTGCCAAGAAGGTATCGACAT
>Ga0209737_10003798_pt1 | contig 10555 bp, 6 predicted proteins | sample TergutCu122P3_FD_187284 | JGI IMG/M metagenome (GOLD analysis project Ga0209737, IMG submission 187284) | Cubitermes ugandensis P3 segment gut microbial communities from Kakamega Forest, Kenya - Cu122 P3 (SPAdes) (version 2) | ecosystem: Host-associated > Arthropoda: Insects > Digestive system >...
GGCATCCGCCACATAGAGGTTGCCTTTCGCGTCGATGGCAATGCCCACAGGCGCATTAAACCGGGCAAGGCTTCCTGGGCCGTCGGCATAGCCTCCCGCTTTTTCGCCTGCTTCCCCGCTCCCGGCGAAGGTGCTGACTTCGCCTTTGGGCGTTATTTTGCGGATGCGGTGGTTCAAGGCATCCGCCACATAGAGGTTGCCTTTCGCGTCGATGGCAATGCCCACAGGCGCATTAAACCGGGCAAGGCTTCCTGGGCCGTCGGCATAGCCTCCCGCTTCTTCGCCTGCTTCCCCGCTCCCGGCGAAGGTGCTGACTTCCCCTTGGGGCGTTATCTTGCGGATGCGGTGGTTAAAGATTTCCGCCACATAGAGGTTGCCTGCTGTGTCCATGACAATGTCGCTAGGCTTGTTAAACTGCGCCTCACCTCCCGGGCCGTCGGCATAGCCTTTCTCGTCGCTTCCGGCGAAGGTGGTGACCCAAACCGTCGGGGGCGAGGCTGTCTTCTCACATGTTTGCGGGAGGGGGCCTGTCGTCTTGCAGCCCAGAAGGAGGCCAAGGGAGGGCAGAAGAAAAAGCGGAAACAGCAAAGGAAGTCGTATTCTTTTGGGCATAGGTTCTGTCCGTTGGTGGAGGCTTGGGCAGAATGCATTAGCAGACATACAAGGGAATGCAGGCCCTTGTTGTGTACGTAGGGGGCGGTGTTGACTCGAATGCACTGCCGCCCGTGCCCACTCAGGGGCCTAGCACAGCCCCAACATCCCGAAGAATGGGCAGCTTGTCTGCACCCCAGGCCCATTCTCCGTCTTCGGCGAAATTCCAACCCATGGTTTCTGTCCAGAAGAGCGGGTTGTTGTATTGCCCCGCGCCCGTGCCGGCCTGCACCGTCTGTCCATCCGCGCTGGAGCTGCCGCTGACAAGGGGGGATTTTTCCGTGCCGCCACTGCCGTCCTCTTGGACGCCATGGCGTACCTCCATGAGGCGCGCGTGGTTGTTTGTCAGGGCGGTGCTGTAGGCGATACGCGTAACAGAGAGACCGTCGTTCATTCTTTGCTTGACGCTGGGGACCAGTGCGACGCTGTTTTGCACCCCAGCAAGTCCCGCTATTCCGCCGACATACCAGCCGCCGCTGACGCTGCCCGTGGCATAGCAGTTTTGAACTGTACCGCCGCTTCCCACCACGCCGCCGATGCTGTTGTCGCGGCCACTGACATTGCCTGTGGCATAACAGTTTCGCACTGTGCCTCTGGCGTTCCGCCCCACCACGCCACCAATATCGCTGCCGCTACCGCTGACGTTGCCTGTGGCATAGCTGTTTTGCACTGTGCCGCCCTCGTTCCACCCTACCACGCCGCCGACACTGCTGTGAGTGTAGACACCGCCTGTGGCATAGCTGTTTTGCACCATGCCGCTGTTCCATCCCACCACACCGCCGGCATAGAGGCCGCCGGCACGGCCAACGCCGCCTGTGGCGTGGCAGTTTTGCACCGTTCCCTCGTTTTTCCCCACCACGCCGCCGACACTGCTGTGCGTGTAGACGCTGCCCGTGGCATAGCTGTTTTGCACCATGCCGCTGTTCCATCCCACCACGCCGCCGGCATAGGCATCGGCGCCGCCGCTGACATTGCCCGTGAAAGAGCAGTTTTGCACCGTGCCTTCCTCGTTTCTTCCTGCCACGCCGCCGACATAGTTGCGGCCCTGGACGCTGCCACCTTTCAGTCCAAGGTTTTTTATCTTTGCGCCCTTGCCGCGGATTCGGCCGAAAAAACCTTGGTCATCTGAATATGTATCTATCTGAAGGTTGGAGATGGTATGGTTTTGCCCATCAAAGCTGCCGGTGAAGGGGGCAGCAGGGGTACCAATGGCCGTCCAGTTGTTCGGGGTTGAGGGCAGCGTCACATTTTCAGTGAGTTGATAGTGGCGCTCCAGGCCCTCCGGCGTATTGGCATAGACTCTGAAGTGCTCCAAGTTATCCGCATCCAGCGGGATGGGGGTGTTGGGTGTCCGCCCGTCCCGAATGGCAACGAGGGCGATGAGGGGCTCTTCCAAGGCATAGTCCTGGGGCACATTCAGCAGATAGAGGCGAAGGGCCGCAAAGCCCTCAGGAAAAGCGGTGCTGCCGTCATAACTTATGGAGACGACAGCGGTTTGCGTGCGCTCTGCCGCCGTATACCCAATGCTTTGAATAAACACCCCTGGCAGGGGGGCGACGCCCAACCAGGTAGCTTGTGCGTGGGCTTCGCTTTGAAACCCGGAAACCCTCACGGAGAAGGAGGAGGAAAACTCGTTATAGGCACCCTGTTTCAGCGGGGTGAGCGCTTTTGTGTTGGGAACAATGTCAACCTCCAGGGCGGGTTTCCAGCGGGCATATACAATAAGGACGCTCTCCCGCGGGGAAGTCTGCTCCGTGAAAGTCTCTCCACTCCCGTCATGCGCCGTATTCCATTCGACAAATCGATAGCCGGCGCGCCTGGGAGGCACAGGCAGGCTGTCCAGGGTGGTTGCAGGAGGCACAATGGTTTTTATCTGCGGACTTGCCTCTGTACTGCCAAAGTCTTCATTGTTTTTGTCAAAAGCAACGACGATAACTCCGCGGGCTTTTTCCCAGCGGCTGTCCGGCGCAGCAGAGCAAGCACCCAAGGCCGCACCCAGCACAAGAGCGCACACGGCCTCCAAGGCAAAGCGTTTTACGAAAACGGCTTTGAAAAGGGTTTTGGGTTTTCTGTCGACTGCGTGTTGCCGGGAACTTGCTGTCTGTTCCATCCCGACACCTCCCTTGAGCCAATACTCAACCAACCTAACACAGCAGCCATGTCTTGTGTGGAAAAGCAGGCTTTTTTGTACAGGGAGAGGCCTTGTACGCATTCCTTCCTGGGGCCCAACCCACTCCAGGAGGTGGCGGGCCCCAAAAACCCAAAAACTGTCAGGGAGCGTAGGCCTTATAAATGTCTGCCACGGCCTGGGCCCACAGCGCATTCATCTGTGTATAGCCCTCCGCACCGGGGTGCAACCCGTCCATAGGCTCCGCTGCACTTCCCAACTGCTTGCAGTTCGCCTCGAAATAGGCATAGAGGTCCGGGCCCCGCAGTGCCCCCGTCTCTTCAATTACCCTTTCAACGACTTGGTTAAACGCGGGAGTGGCCGGCCTGGCGAGGGTGCATGTTTCGTTGTGGAAGTCCTCCGGAGCCTGCCGCACGTCATTAAACGGTATGTTGGCAACAACGGGAATGCGGCCAGCCTGTTGGATTCTTCTGACAATTTCCAACATCTCCACATAGAAGTTGTCCTGCTCCTGTTGGCTGCCAGTCTGTATGTTGTTGGTGCCCAAACCTATGGCCCAAAAGCGGATGTTGGGGTGCTCTGCAAGCGCGCTGTCCAGCCGAGCCAGGACAAGCCGCGTGGTGTCATGCGCAATGCCGCCATTGACGACGACTGGAAAAAATTGCTCTTGCGTCTGGGCTTTCACATTGTTTGCAAAGGAGCCATGGGCTGTTGTCTGGTTAAAAGCCGCCGCCGTAATCGAGTCTCCCAGGAAAAACCAGCTGTCATAAAGGAAAGCGCGGCCCTCCGTCTCAAGCAGGTGGGTGGCGTCATAGACGTCTATCTCCGTTAGCTGCGCTCCCCATGTCAAATGGGTCTGCCCACTGAGGGGAATGTGCATGCGCACCCAGGCAATGCCTTGTGCAAACTCCAACAAATGCGTGCGGGTGCGAACTTGGTTGTTGCTTACATCCACCATGGACGTCCAGGAGCCATCGCTGCCGTTGGTTGAATTGGAAGACACCTCGATGCTGTATTCTGTCGGCGCGCCAAATTGTATGTTGTTGTAGTTAGGGTTGCCTGATGCGTGCCAATTCAACAAAACACGGCTTGGCAGTTGCTCCATGCCATCTCCCACATGAATGGCCACCCAGCCTTCCTGGTTGCTCCCATTTGCGTACGTTGTCCAAGCAGCATTTCCGCCCTCTCCCTCGTTGAGGCGATAGATGCCATTGTTTACCAAAGAAGCCAAAAATGCATTCACAGAGCTGGCTGTTGGCTTGTGACGTGAAATCAACAGATTGGGGGCCATTTTCAACCCTGGGGTTTCGCAGCCATCCGGGTCATCGCATTCCGGGGGCTCGCAGCCATCCGGGTCATCGCATTCCGGGGGCTCACAGCCATCCGGGTCGTCGCATTCCGGGGGCTCGCAGCCATCCGGGTCGTCACATTCCGGGGGCTCGCAGCCTTCCGGCTTGTCACATTCTGGGGGCTTACAGTCCTCCGGGTTGTCGCACACCCCCGGGCCGTCGCAGTCCCTGCAGGGGCAGGCCATGCTCAAACACAACAGCACACAGAGGGGGAAATACATATGTCGCCATAAGCCTTGTTTCAATGTCCTCATACCTTCTCTCCTAGCCCGTTTGAAATCAGGCTTGTTGTAAGTTTGCCCCCTACTTATACCACGGGGGAGGGCCCCCTGGGAGAAAAATGTGGGCCCCCCTGGCGCCCTCCTGGGGGTGGAGGGGGCCGCCCCCTTCGCTAAGTCTTGGTGCCCACGGGGGAATTCCCCCACCGTTTAGCCGGGGCCTTCCAGTGTGAAGGGTTGTTTGCATTCGGTCTGCTTTGCCTGCACAAAAAAGGCCTGGGCCATGCGGCGTACAGCGGACTCCTCCGAAAGGCTGAACATGGCCGCCCTGAAGGCGCTGGCCCCCTCAAGGCCGTGGGAATAATAGCCCCACTGCTTTCTGAAGCTTTTGAGTGCCACCTCCCGGTTCCCCACCCAGGCGGCGTAGGCTTCAAAATGCTCCCACGCCACCTGCCAGCGCTCCTTGGGGCTTGGCGCGGCCCCCCCCAAAAGCTCTCTAAATATCCACGGGTTTCCAAGCGCAGCTCGGCCTACCATGACAAAGTCGCAGCCGGTTTGGGCTTGCATGCGCGCTGCGTCCGCAAGGCTGCGCACATCGCCGTTGCCAAGCACCGCAAAAGCGCTGCCAAAGCGCTGCTTTATGCGTGCGATGACTTGCCAGTCCGCCTGGCCGCTGTAGCCCTGGGCGCGGGTGCGGGGGTGCACCGCGAGGGCGGCCACGCCGGCCTTGGCGAGGGCCTGGGCCACTTCCAGGTAATTCTGGTGCTGAGCGTCCCACCCGGAGCGGATTTTGGCTGTCACCGGCAAGCCCGTCGCATCCGCCATGGCCTTGCATATGTCGGCGGCGCGCTCAGGCTCTGTCATGAGGGCGGCCCCCGCCCCGGTTTGGGTTACCTTCTTTACGGGGCAGCCCATGTTTAAGTCCAGCATGTGTGCCCCCAGGGCCTTCGCGCGTTGGGCGGCCCTGGCCATCAGCTTTGCCTCCCCGCCAAAGAGTTGTACGCAAAAGGGCGTCTCTCGCTCGGGGCGGTGTTGCATATAGCGCAGGCTGGCTTTGGCGTTATGGAGGAGGCCCTGTGCGCTTATCAGCTCGGTGGGGCAGTGGCTGGCGCCCATACGGCGGGCAATGAGGCGGAAGGGCTCGGAGCTGGTACCGGCCATAGGCGCCAGGGCGTAGGGGGTGGCAAAGGAAAAGGAGGCAATGTACGGCATTCCTGTGCCGGGCCCTTATGCCAAATTCCCCCCGGGGGCACTAAATTTCTTCCATCCCCCGGTGGGAAAGGGGATAAGTTGCAGGCAAATATGTTTAGGTTTTCCATCGGCAAAATCCCCGTCGAGGTGCGTACCTCCCACCTCATCTTCAGCTTTCTGTTGGCCTTCCTCCTCTCCCAGGGGGCGCAGCTTCCTTCCCATATCGCCATCGCCCTCTGGGTTGTCATTATCAGCCTCTCCGTCCTCGTCCACGAGTTGGGACATGCCTGGGTCAGCGCCTCCTTCGGCTACCAGCCCACCATTGTCCTTGTCGCTATGGGCGGCTACACCCTCACCCCGGCCGACAAACCCATCCCCTGGCGCAGGGACATTGCGCTTACCCTCGCTGGGCCCCTTGCCGGTTATGCCCTCGCCCTCTTTTTTGGCCTCCTCTCCTCTTTGGTTCCGCCGGACAACTCCCCCATCCTCTATGTGGCTTGCAGGAGTTTCCTGGTGGCCAACCTGGTCTGGTCTACCTTTAACCTGGTCCCCATGGGGCCTTTGGATGGGGCGCGCATTGCTGCTTTGCTTTTGCTTAGGCTAAGCCCCAGGCATGGACTTCTCCTCGCCCAACTCCTGGGGCTGGCGTGTGGAATTCCCCTTCTCGTGTGGGCGCTGTCCTGGGGAAGCATCCTCATGACGGTCTTCATCGCCATGTTTATGGTGCGCTCCTTGGGAATAATAATAGAGCTTTGGCGAGGGCAAACGCCCCCAGAGGGGGCTTTGGGGGGCCCTTTGGCTGCTTCTTCCGCCTCCGCCTCTGCCCCCGCCGAGGATTCGGACGCCTTCTCCGAGGCCGCCGCCGATGACTTGCTGCGCATCCAACAACTGCTGGAAGAGGGCGCCTATACCGAGGGCCTTCGGCAGGTGGATACGCTGCTGGCCTCCCCCTTGTCGCCCGAAGAGCGCGCGCACGCGCATTATTTGGCCGGCTGGCTTTCCATTAAAAGCAACCAAGGGCACAGGGCCCTGGAACACTTCTCCCAGGCGGGTGACATTCGGGTGCCTCCCCAGGCCATGGCCGCCGCCTTCTCGCTGATAGGGGAGGATGAGCGCGCTTTGCCCTTGTGGCAGATGGCGGCCCTGGGCTCCGACAGCCCCACCTTGCGGCATGAGTGGGCGGGGGCTTTGCTGCGCCTGGGAAGGGAGGCCGAGGTGCGTACGCTTCCCCAGGTGCGCCTCTCCAAGGCCTGGCTGTGCGCCGAAAGCGTCTTCCGCCTGCGCGGCGAGTACGCCCAAGCCGCCCAGGCGGGGGAGGCCTCCTTCAACGCGGAGCCCCAGGGGGAGGTGGCCTATGAGGCCGCCTGCAACTACGCCCTGGCCGAAGACGACAAAAATGCCTTGAGGATGCTGATTCTCGCAGCGCAAAACGGCTTTAGGGAGCCGCAGAAGGCTTTGGCGGACTTAAGCTTGTCGCGGCTGCATGGCTTGCCGGAGTTTCAAGAGTGGATAAGGGCACTCAAGGGGGAGGTTTAGGCCGGTTCTAAGTTGAGTTGAGTTGAGTTGAGCTGCCCTTCCCGTCGCCCCTGCGTCTCTTCCCGTCGCCCCTGCGAAAGCAGGGGTCCAGGAGTGCAGTCGAACCCCTGTTGACTTTATTGAACTTAACCACGCAGCTCTGGACCCCCGCTTTCGCGGGGGCGACGGGAAGAGCGGCTCACTTCAACCCTAAACCGGTCTAGCGCCCAAACAACGCTCCCGCTTTCAGGCGCTGCCCTTGCAAAAACGCTCGCCCCTCCAGGGGGCTACGGCTGTCGGGCTTTAGGCGACATAGCACCAAGGAGCCCTCCGCGCAGGCAATTTCTAGGCCCTCGGAAGAGGCCAACAGCTCCCCCGGCCTCCCCTGGCCTTGGCCTGTTTTGGCCTCAAGGACAATGAGGCGCTGCCCCCCCAACCAGGTATAGCAGCCTGGCCAGGGCCAAAAGGCGCGAATGCGGCGCTCCAAAACCGGGGCGGGCTGTCCAAAATCCAACTCGCCCTCTTCCTTCTTCAGGCGGGGGGCCAGTACCACCCCCTCCGGGGGCTGGGGGTGGGCCGACAGACGCCCCTCTACAATGGCCGGCAAATGCTCAAACAAAAGCTTCGCCCCCTCCTGGGAGAGGCGGGCATGCAAACTCTCTGAAGTCTCCCGCGGGGAAATGGGCACCACACTGCGCGCGAAGAGGGGGCCGGTGTCCAGCCCCTGCTCCATCTGCATCAGGCATACCCCGGTTTGGGTGTCCCCCGCCTCAATGGCCCGGGCGATGGGGGCCGCCCCCCTCCAGCGGGGAAGCAAGGAGGCGTGCACGTTTATGCAGCCCTTGCGCGGTATTTCCAGGACATTTTTGGGCAAAAGCTGCCCATAGGCCGCAACAACCGCTACATCCGCCTGAAAAACTTGCAAAGCCTTCAGGGCTTCGGCTTCTTTAAGCCGGCTTGGCTGGACAACCTCCAGCTGGTGGCGGAGGGCCCATTGCTTCGCGGGTGAAGGACGAATTGCCCTTCCTCTGCCGAAAGGCTTGTCTGGTTGCGTTACCACGGCTAAAACTTTCCCTAGAGAGAAACAGGCTTCAAGTGGAGCAAGGGAAAATTCTGGGGTGCCAAAAAATAAAATCTTCATAATGCCCCCTGCAGTGACAGAAGAGAATGCGCGTCTTTCAAAGGAGAATCTGCTTATGCATCGTTTTTGGCTTTTGTTCACAACAATCTTCCTTTGTTTTTTGAGCGCGTGTCCCAGCCTTCCGCCGGACAAGCCCGGCTATTGGAAAAAAGCGCTTGGCAAGGCCAAAAGCCATACAGAAAAAACCGCCATCCTTGGCAACCTTCGCCAACAAAAACCCCAGGACGCAGCCTTCTTGTCCATGCTGCATGAAGTCCTCGCCGAAGAAAAATCCCCCGACGTCAAAGCCGCCGTTGTCCGCATCCTCGCGGATATGAAACACCCCTCCTCGCTGGAGCCTTTGAAAAATGCTTTGAGCTTCGGCGTCAGCGGCGCTCATACCCGAGAGCTCAACAGAGCCATTGCTGAGGCGCTGGTCGCTTTGAAAATACCTGAAACGGAGCCTGTCTTTCTGGAAATGCTCCGACACAAGGACGCCTTCACCCTCACCCCCGCCGTAGAGGGTTTGGGACAGCTTCGGAGCACACAAGCTGTGCCCATCTTGCTGGAAATGCTTGACCACCCCACAACGCCTCTCAATGAGCAGCTCAGGTTTGTCACCGCGCTTGGACAAATTGCGGACCCACGCGCCGTTCCTGTGCTCGAAAAAAAGCTCTATTCACCTCTGGGGAATGAGTCAGCCCTGGCTTTGTTTCGCATTGGCAAGCCTGCTGCGGATGCCTTGTTGCGCATTCTCCAGGAGAAAAACGTCACCCTGACACAATGGGCTGCCAGCAACAAAATTCCGCCTGAAACCTTGGTGGCCTATGCCGCCAGCGTCCTTGGGCACATGCAGGAGCTTCGCGCAGAAACCACGCTCATTGCACGCTTGGGTGCCGTGCCCAGAAGCAATGACGCCAACAGGGCAATGGCTGCCAGGGTTTTGCGCGAAGCAGCCATTAGTTCCCTGGGGCGCATGCGCTCGTCAAAAGCAACAGCCGCTTTGGGCCGTGTGGTTTCAGAGCCAGATGCCGGGCTGCGAAGGCTGGGCGTGCTCGCGCTGGCGCAAATCGGCGACAAAAGCGCCATTCCCATTTTGCAAAGAGCGACTGCGGCTTCGGGGGATTTTGATGAGCGGCTTCTGTCTCTGATGGGGGTAGCACTCCTGGGCGGCGAGGCCGAGCTGGCTTATTTTAACAGGCAAATTGACAATGAGCGCTTCACCCTGGGCAAGGACCAGGCCCGCATCAAAGAAGAACACAAAGCAGAATGCGCCAACAATGCCTGTGACGCACAAATCAAACGCATGGGCGAGCAGCGCATGGAAGCGCTCCACCAACTGAAGGACATGCTCGAAACCGGCAGCCGGTGTGCCGAAGCAGAAGACTGCTGGGCAAAAGTCCTGGCAGATACCAACGCCAATGGCTTAAAACGCCAACGCGCGGCCTTTTTCCTGGGAAAGAGCAAAAACCCCGAGCACCTGGCAACCCTGGGAAACCAACTCAAGGACGAGGACTTGAATGTGAGGGGGAGCGCTCTTTTGGGCATCTCCTGGCTTGTGGCCGACCTGCCTTCTGCAACCGCTCAGGCCCAGGCCCTCATTCAACCCATGCAACAGCAACTGGAAGACGAGCGCGGCCGTACGCAATACCTGGGCGTACGGGACGAAATGTTGCGTGTGCTTTGGGTTTTGCAAAATTGAAAGCGGCCTGCAAAACTACTGGAAAAAAGTCTAGGGGGTATCCCTAAATGAGGATTTTTGTTCTCTGGTGGCCTTCGGCGAGGATTTCGCGATGGGAGCGCACTCCAGGTGCGTGACCTGAGCGGAACCGCAGGCTTCAGCCGCCAGAGGACAAAAAGACCATTTAGGGGGCAAAAATTGAGCCCCCTTCGGCTTTGGTTTAGTTTGCTCTCATGCGCGTTGCCTTTCGTCTTCTGTTGTTGTTTTTGAGTTTGGGTGCCTTTGCGGCGGAGGCAGAAGAGACAGTACGCATAGCGGTGAAGGAGCAGATGCAAACCCTCACCCTCCAGGGAGGGGGAGGAAGCCGCCTGTGGCACTCTCCCCCCCTGGAGGAGCCGGCCTGGCAGGAGGTAGCCGGCGGGCTAGCCCGCCTCTCCTGGAAAAGCGGCAAGCTGTGGCTCAACGACAAACCCGTAGAGGCGCGCAGCCTGCTGTTTGGCGCCGGGGGGCAAAGGGAGCAGGCGGGGCAGGCGCCCCTGAGTGCGGGCGACAAAGCCCTGCGGGGGCAGGTAGAGGTTTTTGCCGACAACCAGGGCCTTTTGGCCGTCAACATTCTCCCGCTGGAGGACTATTTAAAAGGCGTACTGGGCAAGGAAATGCCCCAAAGCTTCCCCATGGAAGCCCTGAAGCCCCAGGCTGTGG
>Ga0209737_10003799_pt1 | contig 10554 bp, 15 predicted proteins | sample TergutCu122P3_FD_187284 | JGI IMG/M metagenome (GOLD analysis project Ga0209737, IMG submission 187284) | Cubitermes ugandensis P3 segment gut microbial communities from Kakamega Forest, Kenya - Cu122 P3 (SPAdes) (version 2) | ecosystem: Host-associated > Arthropoda: Insects > Digestive system...
ATTACAGCCGAACAACTGTTTGAACAAGAGCGAAACAGAATACGAAAAATAAGTTATCGAAAACCGTACAAAACGAAACAAATTATTGAATTTCTAAAAAATGGCAAATAAAACCAAAATCCAAACCCTCGACGAAATATTTTCTAAATTCATTCGTCTGCAAGGTGCTGACAATGGATTCAACACCTGCTTTACCTGCGGAAAACGGATGCATTGGAAACAATTACAGTGTGGACACTACCACTCGCGTCGGCACAACTCTTTGCGCTTCGACCCGAAAAACTGCAAACCGCAATGTGAAACTTGCAACTGCTACAAAAACGGAAATCTCGAAGCCTACAAACAAAACCTTATCCGGCATTTCGGAATTGCGCACATTTGGTATCTCGAAGAAAAAAAGAACGACGAAAAGAGTTGGAGCGATGCCGAATTAGATATTCTGATTGGGTATTATCGCGTTGCGGTTAAGAAAATGGAAATGTAAAAAAAGTGCCGTTACACAAAATAACGGCACTTTTTGTTCCGAAAAAAAAATTAACTCAAACTGTCTGCATACTTTTTAAATTCGCTGACGGAGTTCAAACGCACCATTTCACCTTTGTTGCTGACAAAAGCCGTGAAGTCGTCCGAACAGGCAGGTGTGAAGAAATCGGCAACCGAAATTCCTAAAACAGCAGCGATTTTCTCTAATGTATCAATGCTGTTTTTATTTCCTTGATTGATGTAGTAATGCACCGTTTGCCGAGAAACATTTAGTTTATCTGCAAGTTCGGTAATTCCAACACCTGAATTTTTTATACTTTGTTTAATGTCTATCATAATGTAAAATACTTGTATGATTAAATTTTCTGCAAAGATACGCAATGTAATATATTTATTTTACGATTTAACAAAGTTTAAGAATTAAAACAGCAAAATATTTTGGTATGTAAAATAAATATATTACTTTTGCAAAGTGAAAGTAAAATAAATGATTTACAAAATCAACTGATAATAACAATTTAAAAATTTATGAATATGAAAACGAACAAGCTATTAAACATTAGCCCTTATGTAAGACCTTTACAGGCTGAAAAATTTTTCGCAATGTACCCAAAAATGAAAACAATGATGCTTTCATTTACGCCCAAAAAAGACAAATTAGGCTTCAAAAAAATAGGCGCGGCTTATTGCAAATTTATAGATTATAAAAACAGTGTCAATCTTGTTGATTTTGGCGCAACGGCAAATGAAATGAAATCAGAGTTTTTTGGCGAAAAAACTTTTTATGATTTTGATTTTTGCGGTTGTGGTGGTTGGGCTGAGTTATTTCAATATGTACACAACCCAAATGTAAAGCAATTAAAAGATGATTATAGATGGTACAAACCCTTACAAGTAAAATAACTCTAACAGTTGCGCACGGCACGAATAAGTGTATTTAATATGAAAGCAGTTATCAAAGAATTATGGCAAACCACCAGAGAGAAGAAGTTATTAAGTACCTCAACTCAGCCAAACGGTTAGAGCCTATCAAAAACGAAATTCACAGAGTTTTCGATGTTTTTCTCAAAGAAAATGCAGGTTTCAATTACTTCAAACAGTTCGCCAATCTGAAAAATCAAGAATTGAAACTTATAAATCAATTTTAAAGCAAATATTATGACTTTTCAAGACTTCAACCAACAAACACCAACGCTTTACGGTTTTGTGAATTTTGCAGAAACAAGACACGACAAAGGCGGGCAAAAAATAGGTGCTTTTATCTGCGAGCAAAACAGATATACAGGCGTTTACGATTACAGATATTATACGCTGTACGAAAAAAACGGCAAAACTTGCAAGCGGCGCGGCAATTACTCTATTTTCAGGCAAAGAGCCTTTGAATTGCTTTTAACAGGTCAATTAGGTTTTGATATAGAAATGGGCAAAAAAGAAAATTATGTATAACAAAAAAAATAATTGATATGAAAACAACTGATTTAAAACAAATTATGTCCCTTGCGTGGCAGTTTGTAAAACTCAACGGTTTCAGCCTGTCAGAGGCTTTAAAAAAGGCTTGGGCGAACTTCAAACTGAAAAGCCAAATGGCTGTAAAAATAGTCAAGTTCTATTTTCAAAAAGTAGATGGCAGTATCCGCGAGGCGTATGGCACATTATCCCAAAAACTTGTGCCGAGCACCGGCGAAAGTAACCGAAAACAAAATGATACCGTGCAGGTGTATTTTGATACAGAAGTGCAAGAATGGCGGTGTTACAAAAAAGCAAATTTATTATCAATCAATTAAAAAGTTACAACAATGAAAGATTTACAATTTATCAATGAAGTTTCAGACTATCATTTCAGCGAGGTAAACGGCTGTATCGTTTGCAATGTTAGAACAATGAATGGCGAGTGGCTGCGCTTTTACGGCTCAAATCGAAGTGAAGCATACGAAAAAGCGCAAAGACATTTTAGTTAAACACACAAAAATCAAAACAATGACAGTATTCATTTTATTTCAAACCGACCCGCAAAAAAGCAGGCGTTCACGCACTTTTCACGGCGTTTTTTCGACAAAAAACAACGCAATAGACACAGCAAAAGCGAATGATTTGTACACTTCCGACAGCGAAGTAGAAATCATTGAAATAGAGTTTGATAAGTTTATTGAATTTGTGTGAAAAGTTTTTGTACAAAAATTTCGTACATTGCAAAATTATCTGTAATTTTGCAATGTACTTAAAACATTTAAGTTATGACAAAAAAATCAAACATCGCAAAAAGCGAAAAACTGCAAGCGGTTTACAACGAACTAAATATCAAAGACGATGAAGTCTTGTACCTTACTATCAAAGGCGTTTTCTTTGACAGAATTTTGAACGGTACAAAAAAAATCGAGTTCCGCGATAATGCAGACCATTATTGGAAAAAAATAGCCAATTTCGACAGAGATAATCAGTATCTTGGCGACAAGCCTTTGAAATACATTTTGCTGCAAGCCGGTTACAATCCCGATAGTCCGCGTTTGTTGGTTGAGTTTGATTATTATGCGTGGGTTAATAATGTTGATAACCCCAAAGAACTTGGCAAAATAAGCGTTTCAAAAGTAAATGCAGACAAAACGCTGATTGAAAAAGAGGCAAAAATTGAAGGTTTTGAAAAAGAAGATGAATACATTGCACTTGTTTTGGGCAAAATTCTTTATCACGAAACTTTCAAATAAATAAAAACAAATAATTAACCCAAAGGGTTGCACACTCAAAAGCGAGTGCGTAACCCTTTTTTGTTTAACTTTTTAATAATTTATCATTATGGCAAAGGGCAATATTGCAGCAAGAAGTTCAGCGGCAACAGGTGTAAGACGAGAAAACCGCGCAATCGCAAACCGTCCCGGCGGATGGAGTTCCGGTGAAGCGAAAAGGTCGCATCGTAAAAGCAATGCAAGGTCGTTAGGTAGAGCATAACAGATATGTTTTATTCGCTCGACTGCATTAAAAAAGTGGCGGCACAAACCAACAATGTGATACTGTTTCATTCGGCAAACGGAAAAGATAGTATCGCTTTGTTGGATATGTGCTATCCGTATTTCAAGAAAATTGTATGCGTTTATATGTATATGGTTAAAGACCTCGACCACATAAACGCTTACATTTCTTGGGCAAAGGCAAAATATCCGACTATCGAATTTATGCAAGTACCGCATTATGTTTTGTCGCAGTACATTCGCGACGGTTATATGGGAATTACACCCGACCGCACACAGCGAGTGTATCAACTTAAAAACATTGTCGAAATGACAAAAAAGAACACCGGCATAGCGTGGGCGATTTTCGGATTCAAGCAGTCGGACAGTATGAACAGGCGGCTAATGCTTCGCAGTTATGCAGACGAGCATATTTGCGAGCCGACAAAAAATGCTTATCCGCTATCGAAATACAAAAACAAAGATGTGTTGGCGTATATCAAGCACCGAAAACTAATACAGCCAACAAAATACGGAAACGGACAATCGCAGGGAAACGATGTTACAAATTTGCCTTTCTTGATGTACTGCCGTTGGAATTATCCAAACGATTACAAAAAAATAATTGCGGTATTTCCCGATGCAGAGCGAATTGTTTTTGAGTATGAAAATTCTTTGAAAAACGAATAAATATGAGCAAAAAAGAACTTTACCGACAAAGTGAAACGGTTGTAATTCGGCGAAGTCAGATAAACAAAAATCCGTACAATCCGAAAACGCGCACAAAAGAAGATATTGCGCAACGAAAAGCCAACATTAAGCGTGTGGGACTTATCGGTGGTATTCATTGGAACAAAACCACAGGCAATTTGATAGACGGACACGGAAATATCGAGGCGTTGGATTTAATCCACAAATACAACGGCACAAAAGAAACCGACTATCAAGTGAAAGTAGAAATGTGTGAGTTGGACGAAAAAACAGAACTCGAACAACTGACCTATTTCACAAAAAACACTGAGATAGACCGCGAAAAAATGATTGAGTTAATCCCACTGATTGACTACGAAAAAGCCGGACTTGCGCTCGAAGATTTGAATTATTATTTGCCGAATATCGCGGTAATGGAAATGCCGGAATACAATACGGAAATCAAAAAAGACTTCGACAATCTCGAAAAATTATCTGACGAAGAAAAAGAAGTCCGCAAGCAAGCCGTAAAAGAGGCAAAGCAAGCCGTAAAGGAAAAAATGAAAGAAGAAGTTTCGGGCGAGCCGTTTGTAACGCTTTCATTTTCAGACTTTGAAACAAAAGTCTATTTTATGGAACTGCTCGGCAAAAACATAAACGACCGCTACATCAAGGGCGAAGAAATTTTGCGACTGATTGATAGATAAAGAAACAATGAAACAGTCTATATGAATAACGTAGGACAACCGAGTAAAAAACCAACGCTATCCGAATTTCAAGAGATAGCGAGCAAGACAGGCGGGACAATTTCCGCTATGGCTTCGCATTTTGGGGTTATACGAAAAACGATTTACGTTTGGTGTAAAGAAGATGCAGACTTTCAAGCAGTAATCGACGATGAGCGCGGAAAAATCCTCGACGAATGTATTTATACCTCGCGAGTGCTTTCGAGAGGCATTCCGATAAAAGAAAAAGACGAAAACGGCAAAGAAACAAGTCGAATTGTCGGTTGGATTGAACGCCCCGACAGCGGAATGATAAAATACCTAATGTCCACGCTTGGGCGCAACGAGGGTTTCGGTGAAAGTTTGGATGTTAAAGCCGAAGTTACCACCAAAGGAAGCATTGATATAAATTCGTGGCTTACAATGAACAACACTAAGAAAGCCGAATAACAAAATGCCGATAGAAGTTCAAGACATATTCAAGCCAATGTACGAGAATAAAGAAAAATTTATCATTTTGCTAACAGGCGGTCGAGGCGGTGCAAAATCTTTCAACGCCTCTACTTTTATTGAACGGCTATCATTCCAAGAGGGGCATAAAATCCTGTATTCGCGCTACACGCTCACATCGGCTCACATATCAATTATTCCCGAATTTACCGAAAAAATAGAACTCGAAGGTACAGAAAAGCATTTCAACGTAACAAAAACGGATATTGAAAACTTATATTCCGGCAGCGTGATAATGTTTCGAGGCATTAAAACAAGTTCGGGCAATCAGACGGCAAATTTAAAGTCAATTCAAGGACTGACTACTTTCGTGGGCGACGAAATGGAAGAATGGGTAAGCGAAAAAGATTTTGATAAATTGGCTTTATCTATCCGGCAAAAAGGGATTCAAAACCGCGTAATTCTCATAATGAATCCGAGCGACGTAAATCATTGGGTTTACAAAAAATACATTGAAAAAACGCACGAAATCAGAGTGATTGACGGCGTGGAAGTGCAGATAAGCACGCACCCAAACGTACTGCATATTCATTCTACTTATTTGGATAATTTGGAGCATTTGAGCGAGCAGTTTCTGAAAGATGTAGCGGAAATGAAAGCGGAAAATCCAAAAAAATACGCTCACATTATCATTGGGCGTTGGGCAGACGTAGCAGAAGGCGTTATTTTCAAATCCTTTGAGTTGGTGGACGAAATACCGAATTTCATAAAAAAACGAGGTCGCGGTATCGACTTCGGATATTCAAACGATGTAACTGCCATTGTCGATTGTGCTGTACACGAAAAGGATTTATACCTCGACGAACTTTGCTACAAAACACGAATGCTCACGGGCGAAATTATTACGGAGTTGAAAAAATCCGACACAAAAGTAATTGCCGACAGTGCCGACCCGCGATTGATACAGGAAATTGCCAACGCAGGAATTTTGATTTATCCGGCAGACAAGTACGCAGGCTCAATCGTGGCAGGTATCGACAAAATGTTGGAATATAATTTGAAAATCACAAAACGCTCGTACAACCTGCTCGAAGAAAGGCGCAATTATACTTGGGATAGAGATAAAGACGGCAATTTCATAAACAAGCCGATTGACAAGTATAATCATTGCTTTGTTGGGAAAACTCTCGTCAAAACAAGTGATGGAAATACAAGAATAGATGAGATTAAAGTAGGAGACTATGTGCTTACATCAAAGGGATTTAGACCTGTTAGAAAAGTTTTTAATAATGGACGTAAAAAGATATTGCATTTTAGGATTATTTTTTGCAACTTTGTGGTTGAAATTCAGGGTACACCTGACCATAAAATTAAAACAAAAGAAAAATGGAAGCAATTACAAGAACTGACAAAAGGGGACGTGTTGTACGTGTGCAAATCTTTAACAAAAAAGAATATAAATTGTATTCAGGCGAAAGATATTTCTCGCGTGGCACAAAAAGACTACACAGGGTTGTTTGGGAGCACTACAATGAGAAAATTCCGAAAGGTCATCACGTGCATCACAAGGACGGCGATACATCTAACAATGCGATTGAAAATCTTGAATTGGTGCAAGGTTTCAAGCATTTATCCGAGCATATTCAAGACCGAAACAAAGACGAATTGCGAGGGCGAATGGCGTATGCTTCACAATTTGCCAAAGAATGGCACGGAAGCGATGAGGGGCGAGCGTGGCACAGTGAACACGCAAAAAAGGTTGCTGAAAAACAGATGCCTCAAAAATTCAAGTGTGAGCAGTGCAGATGTGAGTTTATGGCAAAGAAAAACGGACAAAACAAATTTTGCTCAAACAAATGCAAATCCGCATACAGGTTACACAATAAAATCGACAATGAAAACAGATTGTGCAAGTGGTGCGGACAATCTTTTTCCGTCAATAAATACTATCCAAACGAATTTTGCGGAAGAGGTTGCAGTGGAAAACACTCTGCAAGCGTTAGAAGTGAAAGGAATAGAGATAGTAGGGGGAGATATTTGTGAGGTTTTTGATTTAGAAGTAAAAGATGTTCACGAATATGTAGCGAACGGAATTTTAGTACATAATTGCTTTGACGGCGCACGATATTGGGTACTTGGCGAAATTCTCGGCAAAATCTTAATCCAACAAGATTACGACAAGGAAGATTTGGGTATCTGGTAGATATGACTTCAAACACTTACATAATTCAATAAAAATCAGTATCTTTACACTAAAATTAAATTGTTTAGTTATGAGAAAAGTAATTGATATAACAGGGCAAAAGTTCGGGCGGCTGACTGCGATTGAACGAACAGGAAGCAACAAAAGCAATCACGCTGTTTGGCTTTTTGAGTGCGAGTGCGGAAACTTCAAAAATATTGTTGGAAAAAGTGTTACAAAAGGCAAAACACAAAGTTGCGGTTGTTACAATATCGAAAAAATTAAACAGAGAACAACCACGCACGGAATGACGAAAAACCATCCTCTTTATGGCGTGTGGCGTTCAATGATTGATAGGTGTTATTTGGAAAAGGCGACAGGATTTGAGAATTGGGGCGGTCGTGGTATAACAGTTTGCGAAGAATGGCGCAATGACTTCCGAGTGTTCTATGATTGGGCGATGGCGAATGGTTGGCAAAAAGATTTGAGTATTGATAGAATAGACAATAATGGAAATTACACTCCCGAAAATTGCCGTTTTGCAACAAGAAAAACACAAAACAATAATCAAAGGCAAAGAATAGATGTGATAGCAATAGAATATAATGGACATAAGAGAACATTAAAAGATTGGTGCAGAATATTTGAATTAAAATATACTACTATTCGACAAAGATTAAATTTAGGTTGGTCTGTCGAAAAAGCATTAGAAACTCCTGTAATAAAAAAATAAATTCAACGATATGGTAAATTTAGTTGATTACTTCAAAAACATAGTTATTCGTGGATTTGGCATAGATAGAACGCTATTAGAGTTAATCCGCGACAAAGACATTAGCAAGGCAAAGGATTTGTTTGAGGACAGGCGAAAAGAGGTTGAGCAGGCGATTGCCGAATACAATCCCGAAACACACGCCATTATGCAACGACCGAACAAGAAACGGAAAGGTCGCGAAGACTATAAAACCGAAAAACTGCCTCGCTCGTGGCAGGAACATATTAACGAAGTCGAACTGTTTTTTTTGTTGAACAATCCTATCAAATGGACTTGCGAAGAACAGGATGACAAAGGATATATCGCTTTTAAGGATTTCTTGACCGAACACCGTTTTAATTCCACCACAAGAGAATGCAAGCGATTAGCCGGAGCCGAAACTCACTCGGCGAAACTTTATCACATTTTCCAAGAAAACGGCAAGCCGAAAGTTCGCGCACAGGTTTTGAGCAAGTCAAATGGATTTGACCTGTATCCGCTTTTCAATCAGTACGAACAAATGATTGCCTTTGGCGTAGGATATTTTTTAAAAAATAGCAATAATAAGACAGAAGAATATTTTGATATTCACACGCCCGAAATGATTTATCGTTGCCGGCGTGCTTCGGTTGGTTGGAATATCGAGGCTGTAAATAATCCGACAGGAAAAATCAATATCATTTACTACCGGCAAGAAAAGGCTTGGCGCAGCGCACAGCCTCGAATTGAACGCGACGAAATGCAGGATAGCAAAATAGCCGATACGAATAATTACTTTGCCGACCCGATAGCCGCTGCAACCGCCGACGTAATAAAAAACCTTGCCGACCCCGAACAAATCGGTAAACTCATTAATTTACAAGGGAAAGACAGTGATTTCCGATACATCGAACCGCCTACTTCGTGCGAACTCCGCGACAGCGAAAAACAAACCAACAAAGAGGCAATTTTGGCAGATACTTTCACGCCGAATTTCGATTTCAAAGAAATGTTAGGACTTGGCACATTGAGCGGCAAAGCCATTGAGCGCATTATGACAGTCGGAATGATAAAGCGTAACCGAAACATTGAAATTTACGATGAACTGATAGACAGAGAAAAGAATCTGATTATCACAATCATTAAAAAAGTTTTCAATCAAGCCTTGAATTTCGATAACCTTGATATTAAGTTTGAATTTACATCGCCTTTTGAGGAGCAACAAAACAACGACAGCATTATCAGAGCGCACGGAGCCGGTTTGTTATCCACCGAAACGGCAGTAAAACTTCTCGGACTTGTGAACGACAGCAAAGCCGAAGTTGGACGGATTGCCAATGAAAAAGCCGAAGAAACGAGAAACCGCGCACGATTGAACGTGTTTGAAAATACGGCACAATAAAAGTGAACGCAAAAATTGCATATAATAACCTGAATAAGCGCGTGGAACAATACATTCACGCGCTTAGTGGTATTTATCAAATTTACAACCGCGAGGCAGCAAAAGCCGTTTTATTGACAAACTATGACGGCTCAAAACCTTTTTCGTTTGCCGATTATCCCGAAACAAAACGCGCAATACAGAAAATTCAATCCAACTTCGCGCAAGACATTGGCGCGGTTGTAATGAACGGAATCAATGCCGAATGGGAAAATTCAAACCTGTTTAACGACAATCTCACAAAGCAACTGCTGAAAAAATACGGTGCAATCCCGACAGACGAAGCCTACCGCCGCTATTTTCGCCACAACGACCAAGCAAAAGCCGCTTTTCTGAAAAGAAAGACAAACGGCTTGACACTTTCAGACCGCATTTGGGATATTTCAGATAACTACAAGCAAGGACTTGAAACGGCAATTTCAACTTCGATTGAAAAAGGATATTCGGCAATTACTTTGAGCAAAAAGATTTCGCAATACTTGCAAGATTTCGACAAACTCCGCGCCGATTATTCGGAAAAATTCGGAAGCGCAGCGCACATTCTCGACTGTGAATATCGCAGCGCACGTTTGGCACGTACCGAAATCAATATGGCGTATCGCGCAGCCGAAAACGAAAGATGGGCGCAACTCGATTTTGTTGTCGGTTTTGAGGTAAAACGGTCGGGTGTTGGTTTCGATTGTCCGCTCTGCGAAAGTTTGGCAGGCAAATATCCGAAAGATTTTTTGTTTACCGGCTGGCATCCGAATTGCAGGTGTTATCAAATTTCGATACTCAACACCGAAGAAGAATTTTGGAACGAATCGGAAACAAGCGTAAACGAGGTTACCGACGTGCCGGACGGATTCAAACAATGGGTTGCTGACAACCAAGAACGAATTGCCGAAGCCGAACAGCGCGGAACTTTG
>Ga0209737_10003800_pt1 | contig 10552 bp, 11 predicted proteins | sample TergutCu122P3_FD_187284 | JGI IMG/M metagenome (GOLD analysis project Ga0209737, IMG submission 187284) | Cubitermes ugandensis P3 segment gut microbial communities from Kakamega Forest, Kenya - Cu122 P3 (SPAdes) (version 2) | ecosystem: Host-associated > Arthropoda: Insects > Digestive system...
TCACCAAACATTGAAATCAAATACCCAACTTTTTAGCCATTTTTATACACTACATTTCTTATGTTCTCCTGAACCTTTTTCAGCTCCACTGTTACCTCCCACTCAAAACCACTAACCCGATCCTTCAACTCCACCCGATAACCCGGCCGCAACACCTCCAAAGCATCAACCGCTGAAACACCCAACTTTGAAACCTTAAACTGCAAAAAAGACAAAACCGCATAAGCAACATAACAAACCTTCACATGAGCCTCAACATGCGACCCCAACCAAACACGCACAGGACGCAAACCCAAAACACCCTTCAAACACCTAAACGACCGCTCAACCACATCCTTCTCAAAATACGCACACACAACCTCACCCACCCCTAAAACCGTATTATGAAAAATCAAAGAAAAACCAAAAAACTCAGCCTCACAATCCAACCCGCCCCTATCATAAAGACTCTCACGCCTCGCAACATCCACATACGGATTATAAACAACAAGCAACTTTCCACCCAAATAATCCCTCGACACCACATAAACCACAGTATTCTTCAAACCCACACGATTTACCTTCTGATACACCACACCCTTATCCACCCCCCTAAGAATCTCCTTAAAAGACTTATCCTTAACAACTCCACATATCAACCTCAAATCTAAATTCAGAGCTTCTTGAATATTTGCAGAAGACCAAAACCCACGGTCCAAAATCATCCCACTATACCCACGCTCAACAAGACAAGCAAGCATCTCTGTGAATATGCGTTTACCACTAATATTACCTTCAAAGGTTCTGTGAAAAATTGGAAACCCCCATTTCTCCGTAACAGCTAACACTATTTGGACTAGTTTTTTGACTTTTCCATCTTTTCCACGACGGGGTTTTTCTTTACGGGTTTCGCCTTCAAAATAGGTGTCTGTTATGTCAATAATTAAGGAGCGTTTTTCTTGTCCTTTTTCTTTTGGCAGGTGTGTTACTATGGTTTCTTCTATTTTGGAGAAGTCAAGGTCTTGTATTTGTTCTAGGGTATTGTAGAGTTGGGTGGTGGTTATGTTTTCTATGCCTAGGGTTTTGAGGATGTTGGTTTGGTTTAGCCATTGTTCCATTTTGTTTATGGATGGTCGGTCTAAAAGTTGTCCGTATGTTAGTATGAGGGCGTTTGGTGGTAGGAGTTGTTTTAGTCCTAGTTGGGTTGTTAGGTGGTCTATGATTTCTATGTCGAGGTGTTGTTTGACGCTGGTTATTTGGATGTTGTTTGTGAGGACTTTTCGGGTTGTTTTGCCTTCAACTTCTTTGCCTATGTATTTTATTACTTTTTGTCTTGGTTTTCCGTTTATTCGTTTGGATTCTACTAGTGCTAGGTAGGTGCCTGATTTTGTTTTTATTTTTCTGATGAAGGTCATGTAGTGTAAATATTATACACTACATATTTAAGATTTTTGTGTGTCTTGGCGTATGCATGGAAAATTGCCATCAAAAGTGTTGTCATCTGTAGTGTATAAAATCGAGTTAAAACTCAGGTATTTAGTCGTTAATTCAATCATATTACTTTAACTAATCTCAATTCGATTGAATTTAAATCAAAGCGAACAAAAATTCGTAAACTTCGCGGGCTTTACTATAAAAATAGTAGGAATTATCGTAGATATGTTTTTTCGCCAGTGACTATATATAGAATTGATTCGCAAACATATACTGCGTGGTCAGCTATTCGTTCAAGATAGCGTACCATTAGGGTCGTGGAAATTACGCATTTGTTGCTAGTTTGCTCTTCTGCGATTAAATTTTTCAGATGTGACTGATACATTTGATCTATTTTATGTTCGATCTCAGGTATAGTTCTAGCTAGAGTAATGTCATGTTTACGTAGAGCATCAATACTAATTTTCACCATCTGTAGAACTTTTTCACTCATTTCTTTAATGTGCGTTATAATGTGGGGATTGCATTCACTTAGCCCATTTATTTGGTCGTTGATGTATGAGATGTCTAGAGCATATCTACCATATCGTGTAAAGTCATAGCCGATTTTCATGTAGGATTTAATCGTACGCAGATCTGAGGCGACTGGTTGGAATCTGGCGATGAGTTCAAATGTTCGGTCTTCAACTTTGTTGGACATGAGCATCAGTCTGTCAGACAGTTCTTGGACTTGTCCTTGGGCTGTTGATCCGTCGATGTATGCTTTGATTGCTATGGAGAGGGTTTGGTAGGTTAATTCACCCATACGGGTTAGTAACACGGATTGTTCTTCTAATCCAATATCGATAAGTCTGGTCAATTTTTTGTTCCTCTTTTTAGCCGAATTCTCCTGTGATATATTTCTCGGTTAATTTATTTTTGGGGTTTTCAAATATTTGGCCTGTTTCGCCAAATTCGATCAGTTCGCCCAGATACATAAATGCGGTGTAGTCAGAGATACGTGATGCTTGTTGCATGTTGTGTGTGACTATAACAACTGCATAGTTCTGTTTGAGTTCTATTATCAGTTTTTCGATTTTTGCGGTGGCTATAGGGTCAAGAGCTGAGCAGGGTTCATCCATAAGTATTACTTCAGGTTGTAGTGCTATGGCACGTGCAATACAGAGGCGTTGTTGTTGTCCTCCTGAAATACTAGTACCAGGTTTTTTAAGGTCGTCTTTGACTTCATTCCAAAGAGTAGCTTGTTCTAGACTGTTTTTTACGATTTCGTCGAGGTTTTTGTCTTTTTTTGCACCGGTTAATCTTAGGCCTGCGGCAACATTATCATAGATGCTCATTGTTGGGAAGGGATTGGGTTTTTGGAAGACCATACCGACGCGTCTTCTTATTTGTACTGGGTCAATTTGGCGATCATAAATGTCTTTGCCATCTAACATTATTTTGCCAGCCATTTTAGCATTGGGTGCTAATTCGTGCATACGGTTGAAGCAACGAAGAAATGTGGATTTACCACATCCTGAGGGGCCGATTATGGCGGTGACAGTATGGGATTTTACAGTTAGGTTTACTGTTTTTAGGATTTGTTTTTGGCCAAACCAAGCATCAATGTGTATAGCTTGCATTTTTGCTGTGGTGTCTATTTCTGGCGTGTTTAGATTAGATGGTAGTTGTTCTTGTTGGGTTATCATTATGTTTTCATCCTACTCCTGCTGGCTAATCTTACAGCGATGTTAAGGGTTAATACTATTAATATTAGAATTAATGCAGCGCCCCAACCTTGGGCTTGCATTTCGGGGGATGGCTGGAGGGAATTTTTCCAGATCTCTAAGGGGAGGGCTGCCATGGGTTGGTTTAAACCTTGGAAGAAGAATCGGCTTCCAAGGATTGTCATTATTAGGGGAGCTGTTTCACCGGCGATTCTGGCTACGGCTAAGAGTGCTCCTGTTATAAGGCCGTTTTTAGCTGCGGGAAGTACTACGTTTAATGTGGTACGCCATTTATGGGCACCCAGTGCTAGTGAGGCTTCACGTATGCTGTTAGGCACTAACTTTAAGGATTCTTCAGTTGTTCTGGTAACTATAGGTATCATAATGAAGGCTAAGGCTGTAGCACCTGCGACTGCGGAGAAAGCTCCGAAAGTGAGCACTATTATACCGTAGGCGGTGATGCCTATTACGATTGAGGGAAATTGTGTGAGAATGTTGTTAATTGTTCGTAAACTTTGAGCATATTTATTGTTTCCAAATTCGGAAAGATATACGCCAGCTAAGATACCTGTGGGAATACCTATGATGCTGGTTAGGCTTATTATTAGTAGGGTGCCTTGTATTGCTGGGCCTATGCCGCCTTTGGATGCGGGTGCTGTAAGGAAGATTAGGCTTAACTGTGGCGCTCCTCGCAAGATAACTTCAAGCAGTATACTAGCTAAAGGTATTAGAGCAATTATGACACAGAGAGAGCATATAATGAAGAAAAGGGTGTTTTTGAATTTTCGAAAACCATAACTGCTCATCATTCAACTGTGCCTCCTTTAACTTTGAATAGTCGGGTCATAACCAGATGAGCACCAACATTAATCAGCAAACTCATAAATAGTAAAGTTAAACCGGCACCAATGTAGGCAGAGCTTGCAAGAGAACCTCGGGAAGCATCTAGAAAGCCGTTAGCAATTAAAGATGCCAAAGTTTGTCCAGGTTGAAATAGCGAGGAGGGCATTGCTACTGAACCAGTGGCGTTACCAATGAGCATTGTAACAGCCATTGTTTCACCAACGGCTCGACCTAAACCAAGAATTATAGCGCCAAAAATGCCTGAACGTCCATAACTTAAAACCCATCGACTGATTACTTCCCATTTTGTAGCTCCAATACTGTAAGCGCCTTCGCGTATAGAGTTAGGTACTGCAGCTAGTACTTCTTTTGAAAGTGAAGCAACTGTAGGGATAATCATTATAGCTAAAATGGCGCCGGCAGTAAAAATGTTCAATCCTATTTGTTGACTATTAAAAAAGGGAATCCATCCAAGATAGTTTGATACAGGAATTTCAATAAAGTTTAGCATCCAGAAACGGAAAACAAACAGACCCCAAAGACCATAAATTACGCTGGGAACTGCTGCGAGTAACTCTACAAGATAACTTATAGGTACACGTATTGATCGGGGAGCCATTTCTACTAGAAAAATAGCTATACCAAGGCTGAGAGGTACACCAATTAGTAAAGCAATTCCTGCAGTTGTAAGGGTGCCTAAAACATATGGCAATATGCCAAAGATTTCTCGACCGTCAACGGGGATCCATTGCTGTCCTAAAAAAAAGTTTAAACCAAATTTTTGTAAGACTGGTAGAGATCCTTCGGTTAAAATATAGCTGGTTATAAGTAAAATTATTAATGCTGATGTCGCAATTACAGCAACAAGTATTTTAAAAGCATTATCGCCTGTAAACTTCATTGTGGACACCATGCATTTTGTAGTTCTTTAGTGATGAGTGTTTTAAAAACATTATCACCTGCAAATCTAAAGTTTTTGCTTTTAAAAAAAGAGTTGACGATGGTTTCGCTTTTTTAACCTTTATTATAGAACTGTTACCCCGTTGAAAGTTATGGATTTAATAGTTGTTGCATTAATCTCCACAACATTAGAGGGCAGAGGGGCATAGTCTAAACCGCTAGCTATGCTTTGGCCGTCATGTACAATGTGCCAGAGGAATTCAACTAATTCTGTTGCACTTTCTTGCGTCATTCCAGGGATGACATTTAGTTCTTTGTAAACTAATAGATAACTAAAGCCAACAATTGGGTATGCGTTTGGAGCATTGGCATTAAGTAGGTTAACGTTTGACCAGTTTTCATGTCCAGCAGGTAGGCCTGAAGTAGCTACAGCTTGTGCTGCTGCAGTTGTAGAGGTAAGTGATGGCAGAATATAGTTGCCTGATGGATTTTGGATTGCTGCAAAGGTCATATCATTTTGTAGAGCATATGCAAGTTCAACATAACCAATTGCGTTTGGAGTGCTTATAACGATTGAGGCAACGCCTGTGTTACCACTTTGACCGCTACCAACAGGCCAATCTACGGATTTAGCTTGACCAATGTTGCTCTTCCAGGATGGGCTTATGGCACTTAGATATCCAGTGAATATGAATGTTGTGCCTGAACTGTCGCTACGTCGGATAACGTTTATGTTTGCGGCAGGTAATGTAACATCTGGATTTAGGTTTGTGATAGCAGAGTCATTCCATTTGGTTATTTTTCCTTGAAAAATGTCAGCTACAACTTGGCTGGTTAATTTGAGTCCTGTAGGAATGCCGTTAATATTGTAAGCTATGGCTATTGAGCCGATGGTTTCTGGAATGTGAAGCGCATTTGGCGCTTTTTCTGCTTCAGATGCTGATAGGGGTGCGTCGGAGCATGCGAAGTCAACTATTTTATCTGTTAGAGCTGAGATTCCTGCGCCACTACCGGTTGCTTGATAGTTTATTTGCACATTAGGTCTAATGTAGCTATATTGAGTTATCATACCGTCAAGCAATGGATAGGGGAAGCCTGCTCCCGAACCGTTTAGTAGAACTATTTGATTATCAGAATATGTCAGCAATACAACTGTACCTATGAATAGTGTTACTACAATTATTACAAATATCATAGTATACTTAGTGCTCATATTTTAACTCCTTTAGGCGTTTTATTAGAACATCAAAGGTTATATAGCAAACTTCCATAAAATCTATAAGCTATATAGATAGCACTAATACAATAAAGAAATATAAAGAAAACAGGCGACAGACAAAGTGACAGACAAAGCAATCGAAAAGCTAAATGAAGAACAAAGAAAACTTCAAGTTACAGGTGGTTCCACATTCATTCTATCACTTCCAAAAGAGTGGGCAACCAGAAATGGCCTAAAACGGGGTAGTCCCATGATTTTGCGAGAAGAAGAAGACGGCACACTGTCCATTTCTTCAACAAAATTTGGAAAGAAAGAAAAAAAAGACGAAGTATGCATAAAAACAGAAACCAATGAAAACCCTGACGCTATAATGCGAACCGCAATTTCCGCATATTTAAACGGTTATAACATTATACACATTCGGGCTCAAGACCAAAAAATTTTGAACATAAAAACGCGTAATCATTTAAAAAAGTTTGCCAGAAACTATCTTGTTGGAACAGAAATTGTAACTGACACACAAAATGAGTTAACCCTTCAAGTGTTACTTAACTATCCAGAGTTAACCATACATAACGCACTCAGCCGTATGTCAATTATTGCATCGTCTATGCAAAAAGAAGCCCTAACAGCCTTAAACAATTTAGATTATCAAAATGCCAATGCCGTTATAGAAACAGATCGTGAAGTAAACAGATTTGGGCTCTACATTGTAAGACTTATAAAACTAGCCGTTTCAAATCCAAGAATCGTAAAAGACATCGGTCTAAACACTCAAAAAGAATGCATAGGCTATCGACTTATTGCAAAAGCCGTTGAACGCACCGCAGATCACGCCGCAAAAATGGCCGAAAACATCTTACGATTAAAAGAACAGATAAACATCGAGCTTTTAGAAAAAATAAACCAATTAAGTATTTTAGCCAACATAATGTTTGAGAACTCTATAGAATCCTTGTTTAAACAAGACTTTAACTTAGCAGAAAGCGTAATTGAAAAACTAGAACAAGCCCACAAATTTGAAGAAGAAACAATCAGACTAACACACGACATCAAACTTGAAGAATTAGTCAACATAAGATTACTCATTGAAAGCATACGCCGTATAGCAGAATATGCCAGCGACATATCAGAGGTAGTTTTGAACATGACCGTTGAATCGGTTCTCAGTTAAAAAAAAGCATGTATTCAGTTCGTAACAAAAATGGGTCTTTAGCTTTTTAGTATTTTTCGTTAAAATTTAAATTTTCATGACGTTTTCATTCGATAAAATGATGATTGTTTACCATATTCATGCACCTGCGCTCGATAAAAAACCCATAAAAATACACGAACTGAATACATACAAATCTCATGAAGCAGTCTTCCATTGAAGTGCCATGAAAAAACACGTACCAAACACGTTTTTCATAGAAAACCACACCATCGGCTGCGGCCGATGCTGAAAGAACCACAAAAACAGTAAATGCTTTCATGAGAGACCGCACCATCGACAGCGGTCGATGCTAGAAGAACAACGAAATCAGTAAATGCTTTCATGGGAGACTTCACCATCGACGAGCCGATGCTAGAAGAATTATGAAAGCAATCAAACGCTTTCATGGAAGACTTCACCATCAGCGGTGCTGATGCTGGAAGAAACATGAAACCACAAAATGCTTTCATGGGAAATGGTTATTTTAGTTTCTTAACGGATTCGTTGGCTCGTTCCAATTCTTGTTTTTTGCTATCCTGATACGTTTTAATATTATCAAGTAAATCTGTGTCGTTAAGCGCGAAAATTTTTGCCACTGCAATTGCGGCCCCTTCAGGTTCGATAGTGACAACTGAACCGATGCCGCTAGGCACGCGTAGTGAAGAGTATATATCTGTGCCGCCGAATTTTTCGCTATATGGAGGAACTGCGATTACAGGTTTTGTGGTGCTGCCGTCGATAAAGGCGCTTAGTGCATTTGAACGTCCTGCAACAGTGATGTAAACGACTTTTTCGTTTTCAAATTCTTTAAGAATATTCAACACTACCAAGGGAGTTTTGTGGGCAGATGCAACACGAAACTCGTAAGTTACACCGAATATTTTGAGATATTTGGCGATTTCGCGAGAGAAATCCAAATCACGCTCAGAACCCATAATGATTACTGCTTTACTAACCATGCTTACTCACTGTGGAAACCATTTGTAAAGTAATTAATTAACGTACCCCATTGTAGAAACCCATAAACATGATAAACAAATCAAATTAAATTAAACTAATCTCGTTTTAGTGATAGCATAGACTATGGAAAGAAAGTAAAAGGAGTTTTTAGTCCAGAAACATTTTTAAAACTAATGACAGAGAAACATGCAAATAAGAGACAACTGCCTTATGCGTGGATATAAATTCAACCCAAAATGTATTTTTTTAGACTTAGATGGAACAATAGTTGATCCACATCAAGCATATTTTGAAGCAGCACAAATTGGCTTTAAAGCAATAGGACAAGAACTGCCAGAAATTGAGGCTATATTTGAAATTCCAAAACGTATGGAACAAGGGTTAGACCTTAAGGGGATAGTTTATGGCGATTTAAACAAGTTTAAAATAGCTTATCTTCAATCGTATCATGCGTTCACTGAGGGCAAAACAAAGCTTTTACCTAAGGTTACAGAAGCACTTGAAGCGCTTTCGTTGAAGGCTAAACTATCATTAATAACGATGCGACATGTTTCAAATCAAGTGGTTATAAAAGAGTTGAACTATTTTGGCATAGGTAAATACTTCTCAAGTGTTATGACCGCTCTTGATACAACAAAACCTAAACCGTCGCCAGAAGCTATATTCAAAGGGATTCAAAAATTTAATGTTAATAGCTGTGATTGCTTAATTGTAGGAGACTCAGTAAATGACATAAGAGCAGGCAAAGCTGCAGGTATAAAAACCGTGGGTTTACTTTCAGGGTTATATCATCATGGAGAACTTGCCAAAGAAGAACCAGACATGATTCTATCAGACCTTACAAAACTTCCTGATGCGATATACTAATTTGACGCATTAACTTTTTAACATATTACGTAAACTTACCTAAACCCAATTATACATCGAATTTTTAATTAACCCTTCGTTACATCATCAGAGAGGTCTTAGCTGGGGCAAGTATGAATTTCATAGAAATATTATTAGTAGAGAAATTAGAGAATACCGAACCAGCTTTAGATGTTATGGGTTCTGACAACCAAATTTTACAAGCAGCGTATCAAGATTTTATGAACTATCTAAAGTTTCACTGGAATTTCATTGGAAAAGAAGTCAGTCAAGTGTGGTTTATTGAAAAACTTGAAAAACAGCTCTATGAAGATCCAGCAGAGTTGGAAGCGTTTTTAACCATTTGGACTTTTAGATGGTTTAAAAAGTGGAGAGAACGGGTTAAATTATTAATCGGGGACCAAAGGCAAAATGAATGGAAATTTTCTAAAATATCAAACAGTGGGAAATTACGTTGGAAGAGATTTAAACATAAACAAGAATTAATCGAAGCTGTTGTAAGTGTATTGCTTAAAAATGGAGAAATCTGCGGTACTGAAATACTAGCAGAAACCCTGCTAAAAGAAGCGTTTGAACATAAACGTTCACAGAAATTTAGTGATAAAGAGCACATGCTAAATTTTGTATACAGCGTGTTACGCAAAGCTCGTGAGATATCACAAATCAAGGACCCCTTACTCTTTGTAAAGATAAACAAAAACCACTATAGGCCAAAATAATAAATCAAAGATGCAACAAATAAAAACAAAGCGCCTTCGGCGCGAATTAACTAGACACTACCAATCTGCATAATCATAATCATCATCCCATTCAGCATAAACCAAACCCCCATCTTCATCAGGCCTAGTCACACCCACAAGATCCATAACATAACCACAATTAGAACACAAAACAACCTCCCTCTTTGGTTTAACAGGCACCTTTTCACAACTAAGCACAGTAAGCACTTTCTGAAGCCTAGCCGACGTACGCCTAGAATACAAACCATAATAACGAATAAGCTTCAAATTCTTATCCAGAATAAGCCGAACCAAACGCTCAATAAACTCAAACGCATGCAAAGTCACAAACCGCTTAACCTTATTCTCATCCACATACCAATAAGTCACCATATTAGTCTCCACATTAAAATCAGAAATACGCGACTCCAAAATAGCAGGATACCGAAGATAACGACCAACATAACCCGCAATCTGCCTAGGCCTAGACACCCTACGCTTAGCATAAACATAAAACCCCTCCCTATGCTCCCTAAACAACCGATCAATCAAACACTTATTCTCCAAGGAACGCGGTAACACACGCTTAACCAACGTCAGTAACTGATACTGCCAAATACGCCTCAAAGCACTTAACTTGACCCATAGAAAAACGCGAAATTTGACATACATTTTAAACAGACAAAAACCCACTAAACACTCAATTTTTAACCAAAAACTGCGACAAAAA
>Ga0209737_10003801_pt1 | contig 10552 bp, 12 predicted proteins | sample TergutCu122P3_FD_187284 | JGI IMG/M metagenome (GOLD analysis project Ga0209737, IMG submission 187284) | Cubitermes ugandensis P3 segment gut microbial communities from Kakamega Forest, Kenya - Cu122 P3 (SPAdes) (version 2) | ecosystem: Host-associated > Arthropoda: Insects > Digestive system...
GGGGAAACCGAGCGTGTACTCGTTCAGCTCGCGGTCATACCCCTTGATGGTCAGGTAGCCGCTCTGGTACAGCAGGGGGATGTAGTCGCCGCTCTCGGCACGGTAGTCCATGAGCGAGTTTGCGTCGATGGCGACGTCATTTTCGAGTATCGGTATTTCGAACCCCGTGTCTGCGAGGTGTTTCGCCAGGAAAGTGGGTGTGCCCGTGGCGAACCAGTAATAGGCGAAGTCCAGATTGTCAAAGGTGTTCAGCAGGCTGAAAGGGTTGTAGATATTTGCGCCTTCCTTGGCAAAACGGTAGCCGTCATAGCGTTTTTTGAGCTCGGCGAATACCTCGTCATATGATATTCCCCTGCGCCCTGCCAGCGCCTGTATTTCGGGCCGGAAGTTTCGCAGCAGCTCCGTTTCGGTGATGCCGCAGATTTCGGCAAATTTCTCATTCAGGCTGATGTCGACGAGGTGGTTCAAGTCGCTGAATATGCTTACCTGCGAAAATTTTGTCACGCCCGTCAGGAAAACAAATTTCAGATGTGCATCCTCGGCTTTGAGGACGCCGTAAAAACCTTTCAGTATTGTGCGTATGTTGTTGTTCAAATCGGGATTTTCCATTGTGCCAATCAGCGGTTTGTCGTATTCGTCGATAAGAACGACCACGTTTTGCCCTGTTTTTTCATAGGCTCTGTTGATCAAACCTATCAAACGGGAAGCGGGTGTTGTCTCGTTTTCTGCCGTTCCCCATTTTTTTTCGTGGATGGACAGATTGGTATCCAGTGCCTGGTTGAAAAAATCAATGTTCGGATAACTTTCTTTATTGAAATCCAAGTAAAACACAGGGTATTGTGTCCACTCCTTTTCGAGCCCGGCAATCTCCAAGCCCTCGAAAAGCTCCTTTTTGCCCTCGAAATAGGCCTTGAGCGTGGATAAAAACAGACTCTTTCCAAATCTGCGCGGACGGCTCAAAAAATATGGTTTACCGTAATGCGCCAAATGATAGATATACTGCGTTTTGTCCACGTAAAGATAGTTGTTTTTGCGCAGATCCTCAAAATCCTGTATGCCGGTAGGAAGTTTTCTCGATGTGTTCATTATGCACTCACCATTTTGTTTTTTCACCTTTCTAAATTATATCCTGTGCGGAAAAATGATTTTCGAGTGTCCGTTGCCGAGCGGCGCGTTCGTCAGGCTTTTTTGTTTCACTAATACCATGCTTGCGTGAATTCGAGGGGGAAATTTTTTTCCTTGACACACTGTTTCACGGCTTTCGATGCCTTATACCCGTAATGTTTTGCGGAATTGTCTTTGCTCGCACATGAAACAACATTTGCTTCCTCTGCGCCAATGTCCATGCGTATCTCCCCGGGTGTCCCCTCCCCCTCGGGTATATAAAAATAAATCACATATTCCTGTGTCGCGATTTTTAATTTGAGTTTGTTCAAAATATTCCCTCCTTTTCGTTCAATGCTTTCACGAATTTTGCGTAGTTGTAAACCGCCTCCGCCTTTTTGTGGGCAACATCGTATTGTTCGCCTTGTGCCATTAATTCAAGCTCGCATAATTCGTGCCGCAAAAGAACAATAGCCCCGCTCGCCCCTGTTGTATTTTCGTCCAATCTATCACCCGCCTACATCCATTATGTTGTTTTCACCAAAACTCCGCACTACCATTCCTTGGGCTCGCCGACCGGGGGGACGATGGCAAAACTGTCCCCCGCCGGCTCTATCAGGTATAACCCTTGGTTCAGCGCATAGTCCCTCGTCTCTGCCGTTACCACTATGCCCGCCACGGCCCCAAAAAATATTTGCCTGTATCCCCATATGTTCGCATGCCTTCGCATTTTGCCGAGGCGCTCGATGTGCTTGGCCACACGGTCGGAGGTGAGTTTGGTCTTCACCTCGACCAGCATCGCTTTGTCCATGTTTTCCAACATTATGTCGATCTCGAGGGAGATGTTGTTCGTTTTGTCGTCGATGGTCACATTCGGGTTCGCGCGGGGGAAATCGAACTCGAAATCCCTGAATTTGTCGCATAAGTCGGGTGCGAGCATGCGTTCGTCGATTTCGCCGAAAAGGTTGGTCAGCGCACCGATCTTTTTGTTCAGTTCCGTTGATTTTTCGCTCAATATACGGTCCGTCTCTTTTTGGCTCTCGGCTATTTCCTGCAATATTGCCCAAACTGTGTCAAAGTTTGGGGTATGTGTTTTTTGTCTTGTGTCCATAAGTATAATATCCTCCTAAAAAATCTGTTATCTCATTTTGAATTTGTTCAAAATATTCAAGATATTCTTCCTAATACCATGCCTGGATGCATTGCATAGGCAGAATTTTTCTTTTGACGCAGTCCTTCACCTTCAATTCCGCTTTGCGGGCATAATAACCCGTGTCGTCGTCCGGTGCATTTGAAGTTTTTGTAATTTCATCCGTTTTCAAATCGTATACAATCTCGCCCGAACCGCCCCTGCCATTTGGTTTGTATTGGTAAATGACATAATCCCAATTCATTTCCTTCAATACCAATTCGTTCATTTCACTCCCTCTTTACTGTTCAAGTCAAATTGCTTTTCGAACCATTATTCTTCCATAGCTTCCAATTCTTCCATAGTTTTGATTGCCACTTCTCCATTATTCGCCTGAGCGATGGATTTTTTCAATGCTCGCATATTGCTTTGGTTATAAAATGGATCTGTTTCGTCTGTGATTTCAAACGGGATTTTTCTTTCGCGCAAAACCGCCCGCGCAAACATATTTACCGCAACGGACGTATTCAAACCCACTCTGGAACAAAAAATATCAAATTCTTTTTTGATATTTTCGTCCATACGGACATTTAATGTTGTCTGTGCCATTTTATTACACCTCCAAATAATTTAACCATACATACATTGTACTATATTTTTTATACAAAGTCAAGGAGTATTTTCATTTTTTTGAATATTTTTCCGCCCACCAAAACAAAAGGCAGCCCGGTTTCGGGCCGCCTTTCGTTTTAAAACGCTCTGTGCGTTATGGGTTCTGTGTTTTGCAAGGCTTGGATTATCACCCCGTCGCTACCATTCTTTTGTCAGGATAGCCTTCTTTTGGAATCCGATAGCTCACGTGCCCCTTTATCCAGTTGAAAATATCATCGGCGTAATCTTTGTCTTTTTCGATCAAAACAACATCGGCATTTTCTTTGGACAGGAGAAACTTGCCGGTCAATTCGTGGGTTCCAAAACCATACGCATAGATGACCGTTTTTTCATTTTCTTCGATTTTTTTTGTGTCAAACCACATTAATCAACAACTCCTTTTTTCTTTATAATATTTTCCCAGTCGTATTTTTCATTATAGTACAAGTACAAATCGGCATGTTCCTGCGCTTCCCGGCTATTCGGATTTAACGCCCCGCTCGCCCCTGATATATTTTCGTCCATTCTACCACCTGCCCACATTCATTATATTACATTCCGAATTGTTTGTCAAGAGAATTTTTTCAGGCCTTGCAAAAAGATAAATTTGCCAGCCCGCCGCCCCAAAACAAAAGGCAGCCCGGTTTCGGGCCGCCTTTCGTTTTTACAACGCTTTATGCGTCATGGGTTCTTTGTGCAATTTACGGATCTCTCCAACCCCACGGTTTGTCTAAGTATTTAGATGCCTCGGCTGTTTTCACCCTTGTGAGGTCTATCAGCATGGTCGCAAAGACCACCGTTTCATCGTCTCCACTTCCGGCCGTGTAAGCGACTACATATATCCTACCGCCCGCATCTAAGATTCTCTGGAATTCAGTCTGGCTGATGGAAATGAACTGATCTTTGATGTTGGGATCGGCCTGAGGTCTTCCCTCTGTCACCAACTTCTTATCCAACACAGCGGGTTTAAAGTCCACCGGAGGAACCTTAGTTTTATCCTCTTTCACTTCCGCCTCTTTGGTGTATTGATAAGCCACTACAACCTTGAATGCATTCTTGTCGAATTTGAGGAATTTCGACCCGATGTCAACCCCGTAGTCTTGATAATAATTAACATCTTTGAGTTCAACGGCTCTCCAGTTCAATGTTCCCGCAGTGCCTGTTGTGGAGAGATATGTGGGAGTTGCCGGGAGATACGACATGAAGTCTTTATAACCGGCAGAGTCAGTGAGAAGCGGCTCCACGCCAAAATTGACTTTGCTGTTGACGAGTTTGGCAACAGTGTATTCAACGTCGTAAGCGGTCACTTTGTCGCCAGTCAGTTCCACGAGGTTGCCCCTTGAAATGACACCCGGAGTAGTGGAAGCGACATTGACAGTTTTTCCGTCGGCCAACCTAGCTACGCCGTAGTCATACCCGCCGAGCTTGATATTGCCATCGACATTCAACACCATAGCGAAATTTTCGACCGACGCGGGAGGCCCGGCAACCACGGTTGTTGTCTTAAGGAACACGTTGCTCGCGGTACCGGTCGCAGGATTACCCACACCAACCGCTATTAGCTCGCTAACAGCAGTAGGATTGTCTTTGATGAAATCTGTCAGGTACTTGAGACCGGCTGCATTGCCCACGTAACGCACCGCACCCCATTTGGGGGTACCTACCGTGCCAATGTTACCGTATATCACTATGTTTGTATTGGCGTTGATGTATGCAGAAATGTTACCAGTTCCAAGAGTCGGCAAACTCAGTGCAGTAACACGGTTTGCGCTGAAGTTACTCAGAGCAGGAACAGCGTTGAACCCAGCATATTCTTTCTCCGCCACGTGGGTGATGAAGAGTTTGTTCGTGTCAGCTCTGGTGGCTACGTCATAGTAGTCGCCGTTGAAGCCTCTGTTCACGAGCCTCACAGGCGTACCCGCTAAAGTGCTACCAGTCGGAATCGGGAAGTCATCGGCCGATTCACCGTTTACCAAGTTTATGACCATCTCTTCGACTTTGCCTGTTGAAGCGTTAAGCACGGTCGCCCTGAAACCTTGGCCTATTCTCACGTTGGTTTCGGGGTTTCTCAAAGTGACTTCTCTTGTGATCGACAGAGTGAGAATGACCACATACTGAGACCTCTGGTATTCATCCGGTCCGTCAAGGGTTCTGCGTGCGAGGAGGGCCTTGTCGCCATCGTAATAGATTGTGTATTCGCCCTTGCTGTTGGGGGTTATGTATGGCTGCGGGGTGTCCCATGCGCCCAAGGCTTTCAGGTTGTTGTTGAAGGCAACGTTCTTGTTCCCTGCCGGCAACTTGAAGGTGACCACTTTGGCGTTGAAGTTGGCCGCAGTAGGCACAGCCTTAACCTCTTCGGTGAGTTCGGCGTAGATGTGGAGGTTCACACCGTAGTAGGTGTAGAGGTACGCTTTGTTTTCGACGAGTGCATCGATGTCTTCGTCCATGAATTTCGCTGCGTGCCTTATAATCCTGTCTTTTATTTCTTTGCGTTCGGTTGTGGCGACCTTGGTGACTGCCGTCGTAAAGACCATCGGCTTGTCGTCAGCGGTTTTGGCCTCGGCGTCCTTCACGTAAACACCCACTTCGAAGGGCCTGAATATATAGAAGTATTCGGGTGTCCCGTCGGAAAGTGTGCCGTTGTAGACGAGTTCGAGCCTGTAGTTCGATTTGTTCGCGGCTTTCTGGGCGAGATATATGGTGTTGGCTTCTCTCTCTGCCCCTTTGACGCCCTTGAGACGAGCATCGGTGTCGAACCTATAGAGGTTTGCCACGCGTGCGGCGAAGAAGTCGGCTTTGTCCAAAGTGATATCTTCCAATGCCGGGAACGGTACGCTCAGGCTGGTTACGACATTCCCGTCGTTGGGATTGTTCGCGCCGTCGACTTCATCTATGTCGAGTTCTATTTTGCTGCCGTTGACTATCGCGGGTATGTTGATGTTGAAGTCGGGGTTTGCCCTCTTGTCTTCATAAACCGTGACTTTCAGTCCGAGCAGCGCGAGCGGGTCGTCTTTGTACTCGCTGAGACCGATTTTGTCCATGGTCGTGAGTATGTTGGCCGAGTCGATATCCCAGTAGTAGACGTATTCGGATTTGTCTTTGTCATAGTCGCCCCTCTTCAAGTTGACCACGGGGGAAGATATGCATATATCCCTGTAAACCTGGAACTGGGTGTTTGCGAGCGCTATGCCGGCACCTTTTATGGTTCCTGCAACGCCTTCAGATATGACATTGAGGTCAGCCGCCCAACCCGGGACAGCGGTCACATAGCCGACTGTTTTCTTTATGCCGAAGGATTCGAGGATCGGGCGCGGTACACGTTTCGCGTCCCATTCGTTTTTGGCGCCGTTGTAGACCATTTCGAGCTCGTATCTCTGGCTGAGCAGGAAGTTCCAGAGGAGCATGGCCATCTGTGCCCTGGTTATAGGTGTGTTCTGCGCCACGTCAGCCAACGGGAAGTCGGCATATTCGCCGATCAGTGCCACTTCGGGGTCAGCTGCTTTGGTCATGAAGCCCGTCGGGTAGACGAGACCCGTGTAGCCGAGCGCCCTGGTGAGCATTGTGACCGCGTCGGCAAACTTGATGTTGCCTTTGGGGCTGAAGAGTGTGCCTTCTTCGTTTGTCCCGACGATGATGCCTTCGCCGAAGCAGTGGTCAATCGCCAAGGTGTAGGTGTTGTCCACGAGGTCCGTGAACTTGGTATTGGTCTTTGCGTCCGAGTTGGGGTCAACTACAAAGAAGCCGGGGCGAGCTGTCGCGATTCTTGCGGTGAAGAGAGCAAACTGCTGACGGGTTACCAATGAATCCCCGCCAAACGTGTACTCCACGACTTTGCCGTCGTCGTCTTTGACGTTAGAAACGCCCGCGACGACTCCGAGCTGGTTGAGAATATCGATCGCGTAAGCGAGCGTGACGCCGGTCAAAGCGCCCTTTTCGCCATACTCGTCGGCATCCGTCAGCTTCGCGGCCGAGACGGCACTCAATGCTGAGCCGCTCAGTGCCATCACGACGACGAGCACGAGAGCGATGAGTCTCTTGTGAGTTCTCATTTAGGGTTTTCCTCCTTTTAAAGTGTAAAAAATTGTTTGTGTCCGGATGATACTTTCTCATCCTGCTGTCAATGATACCACGCCGCAAAAATTTTTTCAACAATTTTTTTTTTTTGTAACCGAGCTGTAACATTTTGAGGCAAATATGTTGAAAATTCCCGGTTGTTTTGTGGCAATTTCCAAAAAGCGGCGTAAATGCGGATTTTGCCGCCTTGGCTGCCTCATATATCTTTTGAAAGTTTTTTCGCGAGCTGCCGTATCTTTTCTTCCGTCAATTTCGAGTATCTTATGATTATTTCCATCGGCTCATCGTTCGAAATCATCTCTTCTGCTATTGCGATTCTTTCTTTTTCGACACCTTTTTCGATGCCTTTTTCAATGCCTTTTTCAATGCCTTTTTCAATGCCTTTTTCGATGCCTTCTTCGATGCCTTCTTCGACCCCTTCTTCGAAGCCTTCTCGTTTGGCAAAATCTATATCCATTCTGCTGTTATGGTCTAGTTCCCATATCAGCTCGCTCTCATAGTATGCCCTTGCCTCTTCTTCTTTGCTCACTTGAATTAAAATATCTTTCGCCATTCTAATCCCTTCACTTTGATTTAATATTTCATCCAATATAGAGTGGATTTTGTTTGATTTTTCCGTATCCATTTTTTCACGCCCCTATCTTTTCGATTTCGGAAATATGCGGTAATCCCATTATAGCACACCCGGCAAAAAAAATCAATAGTATTGCAATAAAAATTATTTCAAAATCAATTTTTTTCCAGTATCTTGTGGCAATTTCCAAAAAGCGGCGTAAATGCGAATTTTGCTGTTGACAAATTTTTGAAATAGTGGTATAATGTATGACATCGGGCAAAGCGATCCCGATATACCAAAAAACGAAAATACCAATCGAAAGGATGATTTCATAGGCATGGACAGAATGAAAAATGTGATTTTGGACACGGACATGGGGCCGGACTGCGACGACGCGGGGGCGGTCGCGGTGCTCAACAAATTCGCCGATTTCGGCGAGGCGAAGCTGCTCGCCATGGGCAACTGCACCGTCCACCCCGAGGGCGCGCACTGCATCGACGCGATAAACTGGTACTACGGCAGGCACACCATACCGGTGGGCACCCTGAAATCGGCGGAGGGGCCGGGAATGGGAGATGCAGGCTACCTCAAATACAACAAGTACATCTCCGAGCACTTCGACCACGCCTTCAAGCACACCCTGCTGCCCGACGCGGTCGCCGTCTACAGGGAGGCGCTCGAAAAGGCCGAGGACAACTCCGTGGTGTTCATAACCATCGGGATGTTCACGAACGTAAAAAACCTGCTGCGCTCCGAGCCCGACGGCTACAGCCCCCTCCCGGGGCCCGAGCTCGTGGCAAAGAAAGTCAGGAAACTCGTCTGCATGGCGGGGAACTTCCGGGCGGGCCACGACGACTTTTTCTCCGAGTTCAATATAAAGACGGACATAGGGGCGGCGAGGTACGTGCTGGCGAATTTCAAGGGCGAAATCGTCTTCTGCCCATACGAGATGGGCTACCCGATCGTCACCGGCACAAGGTTGATCGCGATGGGCGACATGAAAAAGAACCCCGTGGCCAAGGCGTACCAGCTCTACTGCGGCGAGGCGGGGGGCAGGAACAGTTGGGACCTGGTGACGGTGTACTACGCGGTCCGCGGCACCCACGGGATGTTCAAGGAATCCCGCAAGGGAAACCTGACCATAGACGAGAACGGGTTCACCTACTTCAAGGAGGATTCCTCCGGCAAGCACATGATCACGGCAAACAAGGCGCCCACCGCAGAAATATCGCAGGTCATCGAGGATATAATCAACCTCACCCCGGAGCTGGTGAGATAAAGTATGAACCTTTCGGCGGGCGACAGGATCGAGACCAAAAAAAGCCACCCCTGCGGCAAAAAGGCGAACACATTCACGGTGCTGCGCACCGGGGCGGACATAAAGATAAAATGCGACAACTGCGGCAGGGAAATGATGCTCCCCCGGCCCAAAGTCGAGAAGATGGCCAAACACATAATGAACGTTTAAGGAAGAGAATACAAACAATATGCTTGAAAAACTGGCGGAAGCCGAAAAAAAATACGAGGACATAGACGAAAAGCTCATGCAGCCCGAGGTCGCGGCAAACCAGGAGCTGATAAAAAAGCTCATGAAGGAGCGCAAGCTGCTCGAGCCCGCGATCACGAAATTCCGCGAATACAAGGCGGCCGAAAAGGGGGCCGCCGAATCCGAGGAGATGCTCTCCGAGCCCCTCGAGGCGGACCTGAAGGAGCTGGTGCTCGAGGAGCTGGAAAAATGCAGGGCGGACATGGAGCGGCTCTTCGAGGAGCTAAAAATCCTGCTTTTGCCCAGGGACCCAAACGACGACAAGAGCGTGATCATAGAGATACGCGGCGGGGCGGGCGGCGAGGAAGCCGCCCTGTTCGCCCATTCGCTGTACAGGATGTACACGATGCACGCCGAGAGCGTGGGGTACAAACACGCCCTGCTGTCGGAGAACCCGACGGAGCTGGGCGGGTACAAGGAAGTGGTGTTCGAGATCGAGGGCGACGGGGCCTACTCGCGCTACAAGTTCGAGAGCGGGGTGCACCGCGTGCAGAGGGTGCCGGACACCGAATCGTCGGGCAGGATACACACCTCCACCGTGACCGTGGCGGTGCTGCCCGAGGCCGAGGACGTGGAAGTCGAGATAAACCCGGCGGACATAGAGATAGAGACCCACCGCTCGGGCGGCGCGGGCGGGCAGCACGTCAACAAGACCGACTCGGCGGTGCGGCTCATACACAAGCCCTCGGGGATAGTCATAGAGTGCCAGGACGAGCGCAGTCAGATGAAAAACAAGGACAAAGCCATGAGGCTGCTCCGCACAAAGCTGTTCGAGGCGGAGATGGCAAGGCAAGTGGACGCAATAGCCTCGGAGAGAAAAAGCCAGGTGGGCACCGGCGACCGAAGCGAGCGCATCAGGACCTACAACTACCCCCAGGGCAGATTAACCGACCACAGGATAAACCTCACGCTCTACAACCTGCCAAATGTGCTCGACGGCGCCTTGGACAACATAATCGACGCGCTCATCACCGCCGACACCGCGGAAAAGCTCAAAGCGGGCGTATAAGCCTCGGCTTTTGCCTCATTTCGTTTATCTCGCCCCCTCTGTCGTGCAGTGCCAGCTTGCAGGTGTTGTCGATAAAGCAGTTTTTGTCGAATGCGGGGCTTTCTTTCATGTGGGCCGGCTTTGTGGCTATCTTTATTGCGGCCTTTTTGCGGATGGAGGAAATAAAGCCCGCGCCCTTTTGGTTTATGGCCAGCACCGCCGTGAAACCCGGCGGCGCACCCTGAGTCTCTTTTGTTATGCCGAAGAAGGCACTCAGTACCCCGCGCCGGACGGCGGAGGGGCTGGTGTGCTTCGCGCAAAGCCGCCTAAACAGGGTGGCCAAATCAAAGCAGCCGTCTATGGATTTTTTTATCCTGTGCTCCAGCCCGCCCGTGATTTCGGCGGCGGCAGCGATTTCGTCCGCACCGAGCCTCGATAGGTGCGTTATGACGGCAGGGGCCAGGTTTTCGATGTCGGTGAACTTTTTTTCCCCGATGAGTTCGG
>Ga0209737_10003802_pt1 | contig 10551 bp, 9 predicted proteins | sample TergutCu122P3_FD_187284 | JGI IMG/M metagenome (GOLD analysis project Ga0209737, IMG submission 187284) | Cubitermes ugandensis P3 segment gut microbial communities from Kakamega Forest, Kenya - Cu122 P3 (SPAdes) (version 2) | ecosystem: Host-associated > Arthropoda: Insects > Digestive system >...
CCATCGGGAAGCGCAGACCATCAGGGGTGAGGGCGACGCCCGCGCTGCCGCGATTTACGCCCAGGCATACGGCAAGAACCCCGAGTTCTACGCCTTCTACCGCAGTCTGGAAGCCTATCGCAACAGCTTTGCCAACAAGCAGGATCTCTTGGTGGTCGAGCCGAGTTCGGATTTCTTCCGTTATCTGAAAAACGCGAAATGAGCGCCTCCACCCTGCTTCTTGCCTTTGCCCTGATGCTCATTCTTGAAGGAGCGTTGCCGCTCTTGGCGCCCCGCGCCTGGCGGGAAACCTTCCAGCGGCTGCTCCTGCTCTCGAATGGTCAGATTCGCTTCATCGGCCTCCTCTCCTTCCTGTTCGGGGTCGTACTCCTGTTGGTTTTGGCTGCCTGAGTTACGGAATGCAACGCATGAACTGGTTACTGCCCGAGCATATCGCCGATGTCCTCCCTGCCGAGGCCAGGCGGATGGAGCTCTTGCGCCGCCGCCTGCTCGACCTGTTTCATACTCGCGGCTATGAGCTCGTGCTGCCGCCGCTGCTGGAGTATCTCGAATCGCTCCTCACCGGCTCGGCGCATGACCTCAATCTCCTTACCTGCAAGCTCGCCGATCAGCTTTCCGGGCGTACTCTGGGAGTGCGCGCCGATATGACTCCGCAGGTTGCCCGGATCGACGCCCATCTCCTCAACCGGGAAGGCGTGACCCGTCTTTGCTATTGCGGCAGCACTCTCCATGCCCGTCCCGCGAGTCTGGTTTCCAGCCGCGAGCCGATCCAGCTTGGCGCGGAGCTTTACGGATACGCCGACAAGGCCGCCGACCGGGAAATTCTCCGTCTTCTCGCCGAAGTTCTCGCTGCCGCCGACTTGCCGGGTTTTCGTCTCGATCTCGGACATGTCGGCATTTTCCGCGCCCTGATCGAAGCGGCAAAGGTGGATACGGAAACCAGCGAAGCTATTTTGTCCTGCCTGCAAAGCAAGGATAAACCGGGTCTTGCCGCCATCGTAAGCGAGCTGCCCGCTCCCTATGGGGATGCGATTCTCGCCCTCTCCAGGCTTTATGGCGGCATCGAGATCCTTACTGAAGCGCGGCGGATTCTCCCTGATTTGCCGGAAATCACCGCTTCGCTCGACACTCTCTTGTTCCTTGCGGAAAGTGTGCCGGAATGGTCAGTCATGATCGATCTTGCTGATCTCAGGGGTTATCATTATCACAACGGGGTGGTTTTTGCCGCCTATGTCCCCGGCTACCCTGCGGCCATCGCTCTTGGCGGGCGCTATGACGGGGTTGGCAGGAGTTTTGGCCGGGCGCGCCCCGCCACCGGTTTCTCCCTCGATCTGCGCGAACTCACCCGTCTTGCGGGTACAATCGCAGAACAAAACGCCATTCTCTCTCCCTCCAGTTTGAATGATCCGGCGCTGGCAGAAAAAATCGCCGCCTTGCGTAAAGCAGGTGAAATCGTGGTCGAATGTCTGCCGAATGAAGCCGGTTCGACCGACCCTCGCTGCAAGCGGCAATTGCTACAAAAAGGCAAGGACTGGATAGTCGAATCCATGGCGCCATGATGCCATGGCAGTAATTTTCACAAAGGAAATATCATGACCAGGAACGTAGTAGTCGTCGGCACCCAGTGGGGCGATGAAGGCAAAGGCAAGATCGTCGATTGGCTGACCAGTCACGCCCAGGGCGTCGTCCGTTTTCAGGGCGGGCATAACGCCGGACATACTCTGGTCGTGGGCAATACCACCTATAAGTTGAGCCTCGTTCCTTCCGGGATCGTGCATCCGGGAGTACGCTGCTACATCGGCAACGGGGTGGTGCTGGACATGAAACACCTGCTCGAAGAAATCGAAAAACTGGAAGCGGGCGGCATCGAAGTGCGGCAACGCCTCTTCATCAGTTCGGGCTGTCCTCTCATTCTCCCCTATCACGCCGCCCTCGATCAGGCGCGAGAAACAAGGAAACAGGACGCCAAGATCGGCACTACCGGCAGAGGCATAGGTCCTGCCTATGAAGACAAGGTTGCGCGCCGCGCCCTGCGCGTCTATGACCTCTTCGATAGCAAGCGTTTTGCCGAAAAGCTCGCCGAGGTCATGGAATACCACAATTTTGTCCTCACCAACTTCCTGAACGCAAAACCAGTAGAGCAAAAACAGGTTCTGGAACAGGCGTTGCTCCAGGCCGAGCGCATTCTGCCCATGGTAGGCGATGTTTCCGCCATGCTGCACGCTGCCGGACAGAAAGGGGAAAACCTGCTCTTCGAAGGAGCGCAAGGCTCACTCCTGGACATCGACCACGGCACCTACCCCTTCGTCACCTCCAGCAACTGCGTTTCTGGGCAGGCTGCCGCCGGTTCCGGCGTCGGTCCCGGCAGTCTGCATCATGTACTTGGCATTACCAAGGCCTACTGCACCCGCGTCGGCAGCGGCCCCTTTCCTTCCGAACTGGATATTACCCAGGAAGGAACTCCGGGCTGGCAAATGTCGCACAAGGGACATGAACGCGGCACGGTCACCGGGCGTGTTCGCCGTTGCGGCTGGTTCGACGCGGCGCTTCTTCGCCGCTCCGCGCTCATCAACGGCCTCTCGGGAATCTGCATCACCAAGCTGGATGTTCTCGACGGCCTTCCCGAACTCAAAATTTGTACCCACTACCAACTGGGTGGCAAAAAAGTAGACCTCTTTCCTCTGGGCGCGGACGACGCCGCTCGCTGCGAGCCGGTTTTCGAGACGCTTCCCGGCTGGCAGGAAAGCACCTTCGGAGTTCAGCGTTGGGAAGACCTGCCGAAAAACGCGCAACGCTACCTCGACCGCCTGGAAGAGCTTTGCCAGACCCCAATCGACATCGTCTCGACCGGCCCCGAACGCGAAGAAACCATCCTCCGCCGCCATCCCTTTAATCCTGCGGATGGCGATTGAAGCATTGTAGGTTGGGGTGAGCCGAAGGCGAACCCCAACGATCCTGCGCACGGCGATTGAAGAACCATCTCGGATGTAGGGGCGGGTTTGAAACCCGCCCCTACAGTGAAGGATGAGCCAAATGAAAAATCTGGGTTTATCTGATACCTGTACTCTGGCATCTGACATCTGATCTGTACGGATCATCGGTCAGGAGGAAACCTCTTTACCACAACGTCATGCCCTGATCCCTGATCCCTGATCCCTGATCCCTGATCCCTGATCCCTGATCCCTGATCCCTGATCCCTGATTCCCGAGATTCACGAGCGGTTCCGGGGCGTGGCAGGCGTAGCCTTGGGCGTAATCCACGCCCAGGTCCTTGATGATGTCGTAGATGATTTCGTTGCAGACAAACTCCGCCACCACTTTCAGGTTGTATGCCTTGGCAAGCTGTACCATCGACTGCACCACGGCGCTATCCGCCGCTTCCGTATGCAGGTTCTTGACGAACATGCCGTCGATTTTCAGAAAATCGACCTTGAACTGCTTCAGATAGGCAAAGGAAGACATCCCCGAGCCAAAGTCATCGAGAAGCAGGGAAACATGGAGATGGCGCATCCTGTCGATGAAGCCCAGTGCCTGATTCAACTGACTGACGGCGCAGCTTTCCGTAATTTCAAAGCCCAGGCGTTTGGGATCGATGCCGTATTTCTCGATCTGCTTCTGCACGAAGTCAGGAAACTCGCGGTCGGAAATGGTAGCGCCGGAAACATTGATCGAGAAACGGGAAACGTCCGGCCTGATCCCTGTCTTGTCCCATTCGGAAACCTGACGACAGACGTTTTCCACCACCCAGCGATCGATGTAGGGCATCATGTTGAAACGCTCGGCAGCGGCGATGAAGCGCGCCGGCGCCTGAACATTGCCGAGGAAATCCCTGAGGCGCAGCAAAACTTCGACATGGCGCGGCATCCCTGAATGCATCGGTTCGACGCTCTGGAAATAGAGAAGGAAGCGCCCTTCGGTGAGCGCGGTCGTGATATGCCCAACCGAGCGGAATTCCTCGTTGCGCAAGCGGAAGTATTCACTGTCTTCGGCATAGACCTCGACCCGGTTACGGCCATGCTCCTTGGCGGCATAACAGGCAGTATCCGCCGCCACCAGGAGGGAAGTGAAATTGTCCAGCCCCTGCATGGCGCGGACGACGCCAACCGATGCCCCCAGACGAAAAGCCTGACCGCCATAACTGAAAGGATAGCTACGCACGTCCTCGATCAGATTGTTCGCCCAGCGTACCGCTTCCTCTTCATCGCAACCGCGCAAGAGAATGCCAAACTCATCGCCTCCCAGACGCGCAATGAAACAGTCGGGATGTTTGCTCTGCAAATATTTTGCGAGGCTGGTGAGAAGCTGATCACCGGCGATGTGGCCACAGGTATCGTTGATGATCTTGAATTGATCGAGGTCGAGGTACAGCACTACCACCGAGCGATGATCCATTCTGGCGGAATCAAGATCCTGCTGTAACTGCCGTTCAAAAGCGCGCCGGTTTTTGAGGCCGGTCAGGGGATCATGCACCGCCTGATAGGCCAATTCCTCGTTGGCGTAGTGTTGCAGGGTAATGTCCCGGATACTGACCCTGAAACCCAGCGAGCGCCCGCCGTCGTCATAAACCGGCTGCCAGGAAATGGCAACCCAAATGCTGCGATTGTTCCGGCATTGCACCCTGAATTCGAGATCCTGGCCGCGGAATCCGTCCCTGGCCTGCTGCATCATGTGGGTAACGAGGTCGCGATCGCTGACATGTACCATCGGCAGCGGGTAATCCTCCATCTCCATGCATTCTTCCGGGGTATAGCCGGTAATTCTGAGGACGGCGGGATTCACCCACTTCAATTCGCCCTTTATGCCAAACCAGCTTTCCCAGGAGTAGGTATAGTCCGCAATGGTGCGAAAACGCCGTTCGCTTTCTTCCAACTCCTGCATTCGCGCTTCTATCGTGTCGATCATGGTGTTGAAGCTTTCCGCCAGCACGGAAATTTCATCATGTCCATAGACATCGACCCGCTGGCGCAAATCGCCATGCGAGATCTTGGCGCTGGCCTCGGAAAGAGAGGTCAAGCCGCGCATCAGATAGTAGACGATGAATGACTGCAACAGAATCAAAAAGAGGAGGCCGACAGTGGCAATCAATCCCCCTTGCAGAAGGAGGCTATTCCGCATCTCAGCAATGAAAGCGGTATTTTTGCCAAGATAGAGATGCCCATAGAGTTGGTTGCCAATTTTGATCGGCACGACATCATGCACCGTGCCATCATAAACCCCGGCGGTTGGAATGGGCTTTTCTTTCGGCCAGCCGACCGAAAGCACCTTCCCGTCCTCTTCACTGCTGACGATCATGTAGGAGACATGTTCGGAAGCAGTCCATTCCTCAAGAACATCCTGCAAGACAGCGTAATCACGCATCAGGAGATAAGGGGATATCGCAGTAGCGTAGCTTTCGCCCATGTGGGCAAGATGCTGCTTATTCTGGATTTCGAGGTGAGACCCTGCTGAATAAATACTGTTGGCGATCAGGGCGCAGAAGAGGAGAAAGCTGACCAGAAAACTGGCGGAGAGGATACGAGCGCGCAAGGAATTGAAAAGTTGGTGAATCATGGCGCTTTTTCCGCTCTTTCGATCTCTTCCATCACATCCATGGTCTGTTTGACATATGGTTGGATGGTCTCCAAATCCTCAGGGGTAATCTCGGCATATCCCATATATCTGGTTTCCCGAAAGAATTGTCTTCCTCCCGGAGTATCCGGGAAACGCTCAAATGCCCTCTTCAACTGCCTGATCTCATCTTCGCCCAAACGCTTCATTGCCAAAATCATCAGGTGCGGCAGACTTTTACCCCAGGGTATGGCTTTCAATTTTGCGCGAACCTCCGGCTGCATCTGCTCCAGCAGCGGATAAGTCGCCACCGCCGCGTCCGCTTTGCCCAGACTAACAGCGATCATGGCTGCGGCATTGCTCGGGTAGTCCACCCCGCGGTAATCCACTTCCCGGCGCATTCCCATTTCTTCCAGAATCTTGGTTCCCACGATATTCAAAATTCCCGTCCGGTCAGGAAAGGCGATTTTTTTTCCTTGCAGGGCTGAAATGCTTGCAAACTCATCCTCAGGTTCGCTACGCACCGCAAAAACAATATTCATCTCGCCCCGATAACGCAGTAGCGGCGCAAAATCATGGTGCAGACAAACCGCGCCAAAATGCGCGGGGGTAATCACGATATCGAAACGCCCATCCAAAGAATCGCGCAAAAACTGGGCGTGGCTTGGCGAAGTAAGGAGCATGACCGGACGATTGAGCGCTGTTTCGAGATAGCTCTGCAAGGGCTGATGCGTCCTGAACAAACTGACCGGGGCATTGAAAGGCACTATCCCCAAGCGCAAGACATTAGTTTTCGGGGCAGCAACAGCCGTCATCACGCTTATCAGGAGCATGAACAGGAGTAATACTCGCGCCGGAGAGAAAAACGTGTCTAACATATGCGGTTTGAGAAAAAGGTGAGAATGCCATGCTTCCAACATTGCCGCGCAGGGAATGATGCTATTACAATTATAGGCAACATACAAACTTTATTTATGTCTTTAGCCATAGGTGCTGCGCACGGCGAATGAAGAACCGACTCAGAGATAAGCGTTTGTAGGGGCGATCCTGCGGATGGGTGCTGCGCACGGCAATAAAAAACCAGTTCAACGATAGGCGCACGTAGCTATAGGTCGCGGTGAGCGGAGCGAACCGCGACGTTAGCGTGTTGACACTGTTGCGGTTCGCAATCGCCGTCTGCAAGACCTCACCGCAACTATATGATCCGTACACGACTAAACCGAAACCGCTCTAATGGAAACCATTGCCGTAATGTATTGATTTGCAAATATTTTAGAGAGCTTTGGCTCGTAGGGGCGGGTTTGAAACCCGCCCCTACAACCGTGAAGAATGAGCCAAATGGAAAATCTGGGTTGAAGAACCAACTCTACGGTAGGCGCACATAGATCATAGGTCGCTGGTGAGCGTAGTGTCGTACCAAATCAGAGGACAGAATACAGATGTCAGGAAGACCGCCTTCAAACTGGAGTTGGTTTTATCTGATACCTGTCCTCTGACATCTGGCATCTGATTTGGGGTTCGCGCGATGCGCTCACCCTACTCCTATAAGCTCACTGGCGGCAGAATGCCGCCATTACAGGCGCATATCGCCGAGTCGGTTCTTCAATTGCCGTCTGCAAGACCCGTCCGCAGGATTAATGTAGCGTTCGCTTTTCCGTTTTCTGCTGCATCACGAGATCACTGCCCGCCGAGGAGCTATGGCGGCAGGTCAGCCGCCATCCGTATGCGCTACGCATAAAGACGTGCGTAACCCGGAAAACGCCCTTGGAGTCATTGTCGGCATACATTTCTTCCTGCAAATGATGCACGGCGATCATGGAGCCGCGCCAGGAGGAAACGCGGCGAAATTGGAGCTGGATTTTCGTCTCCCCGCCCAAAATCTCCCGCCAGCTTTCCCGGATACCATCCATGTTGACGAACAAGACGCCGTTGGGATGCAGGCACAAAACCTCTTCTTCTTCCGTCCACACCGCAAGTAAATCGCTCAAGTTGCCACGATTGACCGCCTGATAGAAAGCCGATTCAGCATCTTCCGGGGTCGCAAAAATTGGAGTTTTCATGGTTTTTCCTCAGAAAGAATGCTCTGGCAGGCTGCCAGCACCTGTTCCGGGGAGAGCTTGGTGAGGCAGTCCAAATGACCAAGAGGACATTCTCGCTTGAAACATGGGCTGCACTCAAGCTTAAGGCGCATGATTGTCGCCTCATTGGTCAGCGGCGGGGTAAACGCGGGAGAGGAAGAACCGAACAGGGCAACCAGCGGACGCTTGAGCGCCGCGGCAACATGCATCAGACCGGAATCATTGCAAACGACGAGACGGGAGCGCGCAATCAGGTCGATTGCCTGCTCTAGCCTCGTCGCGCCACAGAGATTGCGACATTGCGCTCGCGCCTCATCCGGCAGTTGCGCGAGAATGGCCTCGGCCAAAGGCTTGTCCTTCCCGGAACCGAGAAGCCAGATCCGCGCCCCATCTTCTTTGCAGAGAGCTGTAGCAAGAGCGGCAAAATGCCCACCAGGCCAGCGCTTGGCAGGGCCGTATTCCGCGCCGGGACAAAAAATGATCGGCGCCTTGCCTTCTTCTGGCAGCGAGAGTTCAGTAAAGCTGATGCTTTGCTGCTCAGGAGTCGAGACAAGACGCGGGAAAGCAACGGGGCGCGGAATGGGCGCTCCCGGTTCTTCTGCCAGTTGGGCAAAACGCTCGACCATGAGCGGCAGGGATTTTTTATCCAATACATGCCGCACATTGAGGAGACCATAGCGCGCTTCCCCGGTAAACCCGACCCGGCAAGGAATACCGGCAAAAAATGGAATCAGCGCCGATTTGAAAGAGTTGGGAAGAACATAGGCGTTGCTATAGCCTTTAAGACTTCGCCCCAGCGAAAAACGACGGCGGAGCGAAAGCTCGCCATGCCCAAAAGGCGAGAGATGAACGCGCTCTACCTCTCGCATCCGGGTAAACACCGGCGCAACCCAGGCGGGAGACAACACGTCGATTGCCATCTCTGGATTCGCTTCCTGCAAACGAGCAAGAAGCGGTTCCGCCATGATGGCATCTCCCACCCAGGCCGGGGCGACAATCAGCGCCCGCTTCATCTGGCACAGACTCAAACCAGAGCCAACCAGTCGCTGTGGTTTTGGGTGCGTCCGTGCACTACGTCGAAATAGCGCTCCTGCAACAGTTGGGTAACAGGGCCACGTCCGCCCGCGCCTATCTTGCGATCATCGACTTCCCTGATGGGCGTGACCTCGGCTGCGGTGCCGGTGAAAAACACCTCGTCCGCGCAATAGACTTCATCACGGGTTATCCGTTTTTCTATCACCTCGATCCCAAGCTCGCGCGCCAGCTTCATGATGGTATCGCGGGTAATCCCTTCCAGACAGGCGGTAAGTTCAGGCGTATACAGCTTGCCCTCTTTGACGAGGAAAATGTTTTCTCCGGAACCTTCGGCGACATAACCCTCGGTATCCAAGAGCAGCGCCTCGTCGTACCCAGCGTTCGTTGCCTCGTTGTTGGCGAGAATGGAATTGACATAGGGGCCGGAAGCCTTGGCGCGCACCATGGTGATATTGACATGATGACGGGTAAAGCTGGAAATCTTGACTCGTATCCCTCCTGCCATCGCCTCTTCGCCGAGATAGGCGCCCCAGGGCCAAGCGGCGATTGCGACATGCACCTTGGCGCCCTTGGTCGACAGCCCCATCTTTTCCGAGCCGTAAAAAGCAAGGGGACGAATATAGGCCGACTCCAGGGAGTTGGCGCGCACCACTTCCTTGTGCGCTTCATTGATGACATCCTGCCCGAAAGGCAGAACCATCTGGCAAATATGCGCGGAATTGAAAAGCCGCTTGGTATGCTCCCGCAGCCGGAAAATGGCCGTCCCCATATCTCCCTTATAAGCGCGCACTCCTTCAAAAACCCCCATCCCATAATGCAGGGAATGAGTCAAAAAATGAAGCTTCGCTTCCCGCCAGGGAACCAGCTCGCCATCGAGCCAAATGAAGCCATCACGATCCGCCATAGTCATATTTTTCTCCTGTATCCGCCACCGAGCATGAAACCCTCATTTTAACATGTCTTGCGGACGTGTCTTGGGGACGGCAATTTAAAAACCGACTCAACCCAGATTTTCCATTAGAACTTCCTTCTAATGGAAACCATTGCCGTAATGTATCGATTTGCAAATCTTTTAGAGAGGTTTGGCTCGTAGGGGCGGGTTTGAAACCCGCCCCTACAACCGTGAAGAATGAGCCAAATGGAAAATCTGGGTTCAATGAATGAATGTGTGTAGGGGCGTAGCGTGCCCCTGCATCGCAGCAGCTCTGGCCGGCGGCAGAATGCCGCCCATACATACGCCTATCGCCGAATCGGTTTTTAAATTGCCATCCGCAGGATCGCAGGATCGTTTCACGTGAAACAGGGATGATATTCTTCTCTGTACACGCGACACGGCGTTTACAATGCGGCCATGCCCAAGCATTCTTTTTCTACCGTTTTGACTCCGCATCCTGACTCCCCTGCTCCTGAAGTACGGCAGCTCAGGGTCAGTGGTGAACGTCATCCTCTGACTCTAAGTCTCTGCTACACCCTTGTCGGCGAGTGGGCGGATTTTGTTTTTCCCGATAAAAATCATCCCGCGCCTGCGAATAAACTGTGGCAGAGAAGTTGCTGCGAACTCTTCTGGCGGGAGGCAGACAGCATTGCCTATCGGGAATATAACTTTTCCCCTTCCGGGCAATGGGCAGCCTATGCTTTTTCCGCTTACCGGAAGCTGGAAAATATACTCCCGCCGCCGCCGCAAGAAATGGAGTGGACGGTTAATGAAAGCGGGCTGATATTGCAGGTCGAAGTTCCAGTCTGCGAAAAACCCCTGCAACTTGGCCTCGCCGTTATCCTACAACGCAGAAGCGGCGAAATCGTCTACCATGCCCTGCGTCATCCCTCGGGCGCTCCCGATTTTCACCATCCGGATAATTTTGCTCTCTATTTGCCATGACTCTATTTGGTC
>Ga0209737_10003803_pt1 | contig 10550 bp, 4 predicted proteins | sample TergutCu122P3_FD_187284 | JGI IMG/M metagenome (GOLD analysis project Ga0209737, IMG submission 187284) | Cubitermes ugandensis P3 segment gut microbial communities from Kakamega Forest, Kenya - Cu122 P3 (SPAdes) (version 2) | ecosystem: Host-associated > Arthropoda: Insects > Digestive system >...
GACGCAGCTGACCGCAGATACGGAAGATGACGAGCTTAAAAACATCATCTTTGAGACAACACAGGATGTGTTCGTAACGCCGGCCGAACTCGAACGAATATTTTGCGTCAGCGGACGACATGACATTATCTCAAAAATTTATGACATACGCAACGAAGACGATGAAAACAAGGCGCCTTATTATCTCTTTGATTTAAACGGTTCAAACAGTCAGGAGCATATCCTCTGTTTCGGAGAGACCTTCGCCTTACAAATAAACGGCGGCGCTTGGGTCGAAGTGGAACTGTTGTCCCACCATGAGAGCCGCCTCGACGAAGAATTGCTACAGAGGATCTTAGACGAGAAAAACGCCCTTTGGGAATACGGTTCTCATGAAGGTTTTTTACCTTTTGACGGCGCTGCGGTTCAAAACGGCAAGCTGCTCTTCTTCAAAAGCGAGAGACAGCCCGGGTTTGCTCTTACCCCAGACAGGGAGATGGAAAGCCGCTGGATCAGATGCACCGTGAAAAACATAGAGGTTTTTGAGGAGCTTTATCTGAACGGGATCCGCATCTCTTCCCAGAGCCAAGGCATCCTGCCCGATGCGATCAACAGCGCGGGCGCCGACGAAAACAAATACGCCTGCTTTCCTTTCGGGGAAAAAATGTCTTTATTCAGCGATGTTTATTTTGCTTCGGAGGAAGCAATGAGCAAAAAAGGCGCAAAAGTTAAACTGAGTTTCAATATGAACTTTGTCCGTATCCCCATTGATCTGGAGATCGGCGATCCGAATATCAACTGGAAACTGATTATGAAGCGCTCGGATTTTAAGCCTGATGTGGAATATGATATTACCATTGAAGATGTGGTTTGGGAATACTATAATGGCTGGGGATGGGCCCGGTTGTTCCCGGAAAATGAATACCGGGATGTTTTCACGACAAAGATGGGCACTATGGGACAGTACCGGAGCATAGATTTCATCTGCCCTCATGATATAGAAAAAATAGTGATTCAATCCTGCGAATCATATTTTATCCGCTGCAGGATTTTAAAATTAAACAATTTGTACAAAATTAAAGGGAATTATGTCAGCCCGTATATCGAAGGGCCAAATTTCAGCTATAAATATGAACATGGCGGCGTGCTGCCGGACGCATTATACACGATTAATAATCTGCAGGAAGAAATATTCCATAAGGCAGATCTGAATATAACAGGCGGCTTTCTCCAGCCTTTCAAATGCATACCGGAGAAGCAAACCGCATTATATCTCGGCATCTCACGTCCTTTGAAGGACGGTCCGCTTAAACTGCTGTTTGCTTTGGAAGACAGCGTCGTAGACAGCGCGCCACGGCTCATCTGGGAATACTACGGCAGTCAGGGATGGACTCCGTTAAATGTCGCAGACGAGACCGGACAGCTGCGCAAATCAGGTATCGTCACATTTATGGGCTGCCCTGATTTTCGCCTGCTTAAGCTCTGGAATGAAGAGTGTTATTGGATACGCATTGTGGATACGAGCGAAGCGTATAATGATCGCAGGAATCCCCTTCAGTTGTCACGAGTCAGATCGATTGCCTTTAACGCTACTCAGGCTATTCAAACGGAAAGCCGAGCAGAAGAGTTATTCTTTGTGGAGCATTTTACGGATAATCTCGTTTGCCAGTTGCTGCACCCATCGGTGCAAGATCTGGAGGTCTGGGTTGACGAATCGGAACAGGGAGCGCAGGAAGAGTGGGAAGCGTTGCAAAACCAAGGGAAGCTGCAGGTACAGCTGGACGCCTTGGGCGAACAAAAAAAAGTCTGGGTCAAATGGACGGAAGTTGAAGATTTGGCTCTTTCCGGCCCGGAAGACCGCCATTATGTAATAGATCGCAACATCGGCGCCATAGAATTCGGTAACGGAAAAAACGGACAGATCCCTCCCGCTTATGAATGGGAGAGTATTCGGGTTGTTTATCGTACCGGAGGCGGAGAAGCCGGCAATCTACCGGTTAACGCCATAAACAAAATCAATGTCAGTATCGGATTCATCAACGGCGTCCAAAATCCGGAGGTTACATCAGGCGGATGCGATCGGGAGACGATTCGGGAAGCGATGATGAGGACCGCAGCTTCGTTGAAGCACGGTTACCGCGGAGTCACGGCTTCAGATTATGAGGCTTTGGCTATGGAAGCCAGCAGGAATATTTGGAAAACGAAATGCTTCTCTAACTATAATGATAAAGGCGAACGGGAACCTGGAACTGTGACCTTGGTGGTGCTGCAGAAAGATTTTCAGCAAGGCCGCAATTATTTCGGCAGATTGCAGGAACAGGTTTATAGATATATTTCTGCCCGGATCAGCGGAAATATGGCTGATCTGCGCCGTTTCCATGTAATTGAGCCCCAGTTTTTAGAGCTTTCCGTTAAGGTCGAGCTCACAGTGGCGGATTTTAACCTGATTTTTCAGGTCAAAGAAGCTGTGGAAGAACGGCTGGCCGGTTTTATTCATCCCATGACCGGTAATTTTGACGGCAGAGGATGGGGTATCGGGACTATTCCCAACCAGACACAGATCATGAACGGTTTAAAAGGCATTGAAGGCGTTTCTTTCCTGAAAAGTGTTTTTGTCACCGCTTTTCGTGAAGGGCGACAGGGCAAGACAGAGGCTGATCCGGAGCAGAGCGGCGAGCTGGTTTTCTGCCTTCCTCTGTCCGGCAAGCATGAAATACTTATTTCCGTAGATGAAAGAAGGTAGGGTTGGCTATGCTGCCGCAAAAGATACTGGATGATGAATTGTTTGAACAGATAATTGTAAAAGCCCGAAAGGGTATCAATAAGTATTACCCGGAGTGGACAGATTACAATCTGCATGATCCCGGGATCACCTTGATTGAGCTGTTTGCCTGGCTGAAAGAGATTCAGCAGTATCATTTGGATCAAATCAGCAATCAAAGCAGGAAAAAATTCTTGCAGCTTCTTGGGATTGTCCCGCTGACAAAGAAAGCGGCTCTGTCTTATGTCAAGGTTAATGATCTGGAAGACAATCTCATCCTCCCTCAGGGAACGCGCCTTATGGCGGAACATGTTCCCTTTGAGACGCTTCAGCGGGAATTTCTCACCAAGGAGCAGATTGAGGGGGTTTATACTCTAAAGAAGAGCGGAGAGTCCGTTGCTTTTGACAAGCATCTGACTGAAGGGGGCAACACGTATTTTCACCTATTCGGAGAAAAGCCCGAAGCCGGAGACGCCTTTTATATTCTTTTAAGCGGCGCCCTGCCTCACAAAGAAACCCACCATCTTTATATTGAAATATTCGACGGCTATGGCGCCGTACGCAATAAACCGAACAAAGATTTTGTTCCTTTGGCTCAGATAAAGTGGGAATATTATGGGCAGGACGGCTGGCAAAGACTGAATATCAAACAAGATAATACATTTCAGTTTCTCCAAGACGGGAGGATCATTTTTTCCTTTGAGAAAGAGATGAAGCGCTTTTTCGGGGAAGATATGGATAAAGATAAAAAAGAAACTGAAGGAACATATCTCCTGCGCGCAGCTTTGGCGGAATGCAATTACGATGTGGCGCCCATCTTGACCGGAATACACTTATCCATGATACCGGTTGTCCAAAAAAATACCCTCTCTCAATTTCGTGATTTTCGCCTGGAAGAAGGGCTTACGTCAGATGACGGAGAGACGGTCTTTACTTGGGGTTCGGATTTGGCTGTATACGGATTAAGCGAAATCTATGTGGGAAAGAAACACGGTGACGGCCCTGTTTTTTGGGAGAGAATAGATAATTTCAGGAAAGAAACGGATCCGTGGGAAGCCCGTTACTATTTGCGGCTGCCGAGCTCAGGAGGCAGTAGCGAAAATGGCGGACATGACGACAGCAGATACGACCATGAGTTATCGGTGCGCCTGGTTTGCTTTGAAGATTCTTTTCTTTTAGCCAGAGTAGTCGGCGAAGGAGACGGTTTCCCTTATCAGCGCTTCTCCCTGCAAAGGTTTGATTTACTGGAAACTGATTTCCAGATCATGATCAAGGAAGCCGGGGGCTTTGTACAATGGGAAAATGTCGAAGATTTTGACAGATCCGGCCCGGAAAGCAGGCATTATATCCTAGAAGAGAGCACAGGCGAGATCATTTTCGGGGATTGCGAACAAGGGCTGGCGCCGGAAGGAGAGATACTTATCATCGGTTGTTCAGCTTGTCAGGGTCAAAACGGAAACGTCAAAGAGGAGCGCATCAACGCCTTTGCCCGAGCCCATCTCCCGGTCCGTGTCTATAACCCCATGGTAGCTTCCGGGGGCGCCGGCCAGGAGACCATTGATGAAGCCTTCATACGCTTGCGTCGTGAACTTAGCAAGGTAGAGCGTGCGGTCACCTATAATGATTACGAAAAACTGGTCCGAGCCACGCCGGGATTGATGATCAGGAGTTGCAAGGCTATCCCTGTGAGCAAGAATCCCCGCAGGGACGGCAGTATGGATGAAAACGAGGTTTCTATCGTCGTCCAGCCTTTTACTGACTTGGAGATGCGCAAGTTGAATCCGGCATATCTTGAAAACATACATCGTCAATTAGAGAACAAGCACCTTCTCGGCACCCGGGTCAGCGTTCTTTCTCCGGAATATGCGGGTATCCGCATCTACGGCGAAATACTTGCCAAACCCTATTATCATGACGCAAGAGAAAGGATCAGGCTAGCGGTGGAGACTCTCTTCAGCGGCTTGACTTGGGATTTTGGCCAGGCGGTATTATACAGCACGATCTACGGAACCATTGATACCCTGGAATGCGTAGCGGGGATACAAACATTGACCGTTGACGCTTATGGCAAAGGAATCACACGCAATATCAACGGCGATGTACTTCTGCCCCAGAACGGCATTGCCTATTTGTTGGAAGCGGAGTATGTGATAACCGCAGGAGAATAACAGCAGCAGCGGAGGATCAATATGAGGGAAACACAGAAATATTTTGTTTTTAATAAAAGAGAAGATTACAGCCGCGGCTTTACCTATAATTTAACCTATCTGCAGGACGGGCTTCAGATTGCTGCGGATTCCCTTTCCCAAGGAGGCGTGTTTTTTTCCAGGCTCCTGGACAGCAGGGAAAAAGAAGCGGTTTGGCATAGATTAATTATGCAAAGCGAGAGCCAGGGAGATGCTTCCATTCGCTTTACCTTCTATGTAAGCGAAGAGCGCCTCGTCCAAATTGGCGGCAGTGAGCGGGATTTAGAGGATCTGATAAGAGATCCCGATCTGACCGCTGAGGAGAAGGAAAAGCTCTTTATGCCTTATAAAGTCAAGACTTTGCTTAATCCGGCGGATGCGCTGCTACACGAGGCAATAGGACGGTATTTATGGTTTTCCGTTGAACTGTACGCTCATGGCAGCCGGTCGCCGAAAATTTCCCGGATGAAGATTTATCTGTATAGGGAATCCTGGCTCTATTACCTGCCGGAAGTCTATCAGATGGATCCGGAAAGTAAATCCTTTCTGGAGCGATATTTATCTATTTTTCAATCCATTTACGAAGATTTGGAACAGGAAATCAACCGCATCGCACGTTATTTTGACCCCGACGTAGTGGAAGGGGAATTTCTCAAATGGCTGGCGGAGTGGGTTGCTGTCGACGATGTCTATATCTGGGATGAAGACAGATTGCGTTTTCTTATCAAAAACGGTGTCAGCATCTATAAAATGCGCGGAACTCGCCGGGCTTTATCGGATATGGTAGAGCTCTATCTGGGCGAAAAACCATATATTGTGGAGCATTACCAGCTAGACGGTTATGAAGGGGATGCTTGGGATAGCGGGCTTATCGCGAGGCTTTACGGAACGAATTCCTATTATTTTACGGTTATTGTTTCGGAGAAGGCTGTCCCCTCCCCCAAAGAACACAGAATCTTGCTGAAAATAATCGAAAGCGCCAAACCAGCCCATGTAGAGGCCAATGTGGTGGTCTTGAAGCCGTATATCTTTCTGGATAAATATTCCTATTTGGGAATGAATAGTATCCTGGGGCAGTTCAGATCCGCTAATCTGGACGGTTTCTCGGCTCTGCCCTTTACCGGATTGGATTAAGCCAGAGGCACAAATTTCAAGTCAGTATAAGTTTTCTTGTCTAAATTGAGCCGCTAAAAGAAAGGGTGAGTGGAATTTGAAAAATTTAAAGTATTTTCCTTTTGAAAGGAACCGTTATTTTTACGGAAAACTATTAACCGTCAGCGATTTTGAGGTAGAGCAAAAATATGTGAATGACAAACGGAGAATGCTCAACCGGTTCCTTTACGGCAGCGGCGTAGTATGCGGTCTAAACGTAGTCCGGGTTGACGACGCCACGATCTCGGTGGAAATGGGCCTGGCTCTTGACTTTTCCGGCAGAGAGATCGTCATTGACGCGCCGATAATCAAAAAGCTGTCTATGATCGAAGGGTTTGACTCAGAACTGGAAACAGAAGGCGACGCAGGTTATCTTTATTTATGCTTAGATTACGCAGAGAAGGAAAAGGAAACCGTACACAGCATCACCAGCTCAGGCGCAAGAGGCGCGGCTGAGATGGAGTTCAATAAATTTGCTGAGACTTATCGCCTTTATCTGACCGGTTCGGAGCCGGAAAACGAAGGCTCTACTACGGAACATTTTTATCTTGACACCAAGACCGTCTATTGGGGGAACGGTTTGCGGGTCAAGCAAGTTTTACCGAAATATACCCATTCAGGGGGAGAGACTGAGCTGAAGATCATTGTGGAGAACATGGGCCAGCAGCAACCCTTTGGCTTCTCCTATGATCTGGATCTGGTTTGTTTTGAGTCGGAAGGCAAAAATAAAATAACGATTTCCTTCCACGAAAAAGACTTTAGCAAAGCCCGCTTCTATGAACTCGTCTATCCGCTGAGGGCTTTAAAGGTAAGAGATACCTGGGGAACGGTTTCTGTCGCCCGGGAAAACATTAAGCTGGTCATCGGAGAGAAAGAACTCAGCGAGACCGCCCGCGGCACGAACAGCTCAGCTATAGGTGAGCAAAACCCAAAACGGGAGCTCATGGCAAATTATTACCGCACAGCCATGGAAGAGATCGTTAAAAATACCTATCAACAGAGTATATATCTAGCGAAAATCGGCATTATCAAAGCCGGTCCGACTTATGTTATTGAGAGCATTGAAAACATGCCTTTCAGGCAATATGTATTCAATAATGCCCTCGCATCGGCTATTAACAATATCCAAATCCGGGAAATCGACGGATTGCAGACGGGTAGCGGAGCAGCCTTCCGGGAAGCGGCCCAGCCGCTCTCCGGCGGGTGGGGCGGCAGGAATTATACTCTCGCTACCGGCACAGTGACCATAGATCTTGGGATCGGCGGCCAGGAAGGACAGAAATTTTATTCTCCGGAGCTTACTCATGGTCTAGGCCTCGGTCCGACGTTTTTCCTCTTGGGCGAAGCTTATTCCACCAACGATGATAGCGACCTGCTCTTCGGCGATGCGGAGGTTTTTGAAGATTTGCGCGCCATGCCTGTCGCTCATGTGCAACTGGGCGCCAAAGTCAATGTGACAAAAGGAACCTTCATCATCGGGGCACGGGTGTTGACCCCCACCAGCGCCAGAAAACTGAAAGTGAACTGGATGGCTTTCCGGGACAACAAAGAAAACATTCATGATCTGGAAACAAAACGCATCTTCATTAAGCCGGATATGGCCAATGTGGAAGTGCGTGAAACATGCTATTTTGAGGCGATATTCGCCAATATTCCGGACAAACGCATTAGCTGGAAAGTGAAAGAGGCTGCAGGGGGAACCATTGACAGCAACGGTATGTACACCGCCCCCAATATGCCCGGCGTCTATGAAATCATCGTAGAAAGCCTTGCGGATCCCGGACTAAAGGCTACAACCTACGTGGTCGTCCGGGAAAGTAAGGTTCAGGAGAATTAGCATTGCATTAATTAAATAAGGGAACCGCTATAAACTGAAGAGGTTCCACAAGCAATCATGTGAAGGGGGTGACTATATGCTGATTCAAACGCTGAACAGGAGATTTGAAGTGATCCGGGCGCTAGGTTCCGACAATGACACGGAAATTCTTGTCTCCCGGGATGTTTGGGAGAAGAAGGAACGGGAATATCTGATGGTTGCCGTCAAAAATCCAGATTTGATTTACAAATGTATCCCTTTTTTTACCGAGCAACAGGAGAATCCGGCATTCAAAGATTTTGTGGGATGCTTCTCAGCAGACAGCCGGTTTTATGCTGTCTTTGCCTATTATAAAAAAGCTTTGCTAAAAGAAAAATTCAACGAAGAACTCTTTTCTCTGAATGAACGACTGGAAATAGGTAAAAACCTGCTTTCCCGGATCGTGCTGCTGAATATGCCCCCGTCTATTCTTTATGAAGTATTGCAGGAACGGAACCTGCTTTTGGATGATGCACTACATGTTTATTTTAATTATGCCCTGAAAGAAATCCCTATTCATGGATTATTCTCCATGGATAGAGTGCAGATAGAATTAGGACGTATTTTCAGATCGCTGTTGCGCCGGGAGCTGGCGACGCAGGTGGTGGATGAAGTCAGGCTTTTCGTCGAAGATCTGGAGCAGTGCAAATTCGCGGGATATATGGAAATATACGAGGCTTATGACCGCCTGTATGATACATTAAAAGATTTGCAGGAGATCGGGGAGCTCAATCCCCAAAGCTTTCTTTTCCGCTGTTGGGAACGGATCAAGAGTTTATCCCGCTATGTGAAGCCGGTGCTGGCAGGCGCTGTCTTGATCCTCGCTTTGGGTTATTTAATTTATTCCATTAATAACCCCGTCATAAAGCCGAAAGCCCCTTCGCCGACGATAGAGACTATTGGGACGGTGCAAGCCGAATAAAATGTTTTTGGGAGCTATGAAGGCGCCCACAAGGAAGGAGGTACGAGCATGCGTTTGACCAGTCAGGGGTTTAATTTCCTAAGATTCTTGCGTATTAATTCTCAGAGAATCATTCGTATGGTAACCATGCCTATGCTGGATGTTTACCGCAGGATGAGAAGATATCTCAATCCCAACGGATTCTCAACAAAAGTCCTCGGCGATGTGCGCAAAAGTTTCCGAAAATCTATCAGCGCCAAGCCGGAGTCCCTTGCTGACTATGTAGCCTTCCCGCGCTATTATGTAGCGAAAAAACTCTTATTTATCATCGCCATCCTCTTAATCGTCTTGCCGATCCTCTATCTTCAATTTCTGCATCCCATTGTCAAAGCCAGATTCTTCACAGCGACAATGTATGTTAATGCAATTGAAGCAGCCGGGTACAGCGGACGGGTAAAGCTGCTCTCGCCCTCCACAGATAATGTTTTGTATGAAGGACCCATGATCAACGGGAGGGTTACCGGGGAAGGTCTTCTGTGGGATCTTGACGGAAATCTGGTTTACCAGGGCGGTTTTTTGATGGAGATGTATGACGGCGAGGGAGAATTGTTTTATCCCGACGGGAAAACCAGATATAAAGGTTTATTTTTAAAAAATCAATTTGAAGGGTTTGGTTATGCTTATTACCCGGGAAATAACGCCCTGGAATATGAAGGTGAATTTTCCAAAGGATTGTATGAAGGCCAAGGCAAAAAATATTACAGCAGCGGCGTCCTGCAATACGAGGGCGGCTTTGCCGCAAATCTCTATCACGGCTTCGGTCGGCTCTACGACCCTTCCGGACAATTGATCTACAGCGGCAATTTCACGGACGGCAAACAGGAAGGGCAAGGGATTTTATACGAAGACGGCGCCATATTATATGAAGGGCAGTTTGCATCGGGGCGGTTTCATGGCCCAGGCAAGATCTATTCCGGAAACACGGTATTTTATGACGGATCTTTCAAAGATAATAAATATAACGGCCTCGGGAGAGCATATGATCCGGTCACAGGAAATCTGCTTTATGACGGGGAATACGCCGAGAGCATGTATAGCGGAAAAGGTCGGCTTTTCGATCCACAAAGCGGGAACCTCCTCTATGAGGGATCCTTCTACATGGGCGCCTATGAAGGTAACGGCAGGTTATTTGATCCCGCCAGCGGATTTCTGCTCTATGACGGCGGTTTCCGCATGGGACGCTTTGACGGCCGGGGTATTCAATATGATCCATTCAGCGGGTTAAAACTTTATGAAGGCGGATATCTCCTGGGCAACTTTAACGGCGATGGGATCCTTTACGACCCCTACACCGGCATGGTTGTCGTGGAGAGCGTTTTCCAAGGCGGACTTGCGATCCTGTCTTTAGCGCCTCCTCCGGGAATGCCGGATGACGATGCATACTCAGAAGAGCCAAGGGAAGGCTTGGAACCGTCCATACCCGATGACGCCGAGGAGGCAGAAACAGCAGCCCCCTCCCCTCCCCCGGCGATTCCGAATGATAATGAAAACTCGGAAAACGGTGCACAGGAAAGCGGTGCGGCTGTATTCTATTCGGGACCGAAGACAGAAACAGGGATAGATTACCTGGCCTTGGCACGCATGAACGCAGCGGCTTCCAAAGAGGTTTTTTCCGGCGACGGAGTCGGCTGGGCGCTGGAAGACGGTTCATCTCTG